>JAEEGL011545638.1_pt1 | contig 10778 bp, 9 predicted proteins | sample 9134231 | NCBI WGS metagenome assembly JAEEGL01 (sample SAMN16246548, study PRJNA631951) | gut metagenome | biome: gut microbiome; feature: rumen; material: fiber-attached | host: Bos | place: Iran: Karaj | collected 2018-10
AAGCAGTCCGAGGGCGATACAAAAACACCGCTCGGCACATGGGAGATAGGCGAGGCTTACGGTATTAAGGACGACCCCGGCTGTCTTGTTCCGTTTACTAAAATCACAGACGATATGTACTGGTGCGCAACCGGCTCAAACGGTAAAAAGTACAACACTCTGCTTTATAAAAGCCAGGACCCGGATAATGATTATTCCGAGGATGAGCACCTTATGGATTATCCAATCAGGTATGCATATCTTCTTGACCTCGGCTATAATAAAGCGGGCGCACCTTATGCGGGCAACGCAATCTTCCTTCACTGCTGGAAGGAGCCCGATTATCCTACCGGCGGCTGCGTTGCAGTTAGCGAGGAAAGCATGGTGCAGATACTTAAAACCGTAACCCCGGGAACAACTGTAACAGTCTATTAATCTAAAGGAGTTCTTGGTTTATGGATTTTGAAAAAGAAGCAGTAAACGACACTTCGGGTTTCGTTTTGCTTTCGGATTTCGTTCCTTCAATAGTACAGGAAATCCGCTATTATTCAACCTATAATTTTATCGGGGACCGTATTGACGGTTACGAGCAGCCCTGTGCAATTATTACAAAGGAAGCAGCACGCGCGCTTAAAGCGGTAAGCAACGAAATGAATGTAAAGGGTTACCGCCTAAAGGTGTTTGATGCTTACCGTCCCGCAACTGCCGTAAAGCATTTTGTACTGTGGGGTATTGAGGACCTTGACCAGCGTATGAAGCCCTTTTTCTATCCCGACCTTGAAAAGTCGCTGCTCTTTAAACTCGGATATATAGCAAGCCAGTCAAGCCACAGCCGCGGCAGCACGGTTGATTTAACCCTGCTTGATATGGCAACGGGTAAAGAGATCGATATGGGCAGCCCGTTTGATTATTTCAGCGAGGTTTCGCACCCCGATTACCGCGGTATCACCGACGAACAGTACGAAAACCGTATGCTTCTTCAGAATGTAATGGTAAAGCACGGCTTCGTGCCGATTGACTGTGAGTGGTGGCATTTTACTCTTGAAAACGAGCCCTATCCGTCAACCTATTTTGAATTTCCCGTTACGGCGGAGATTCTTAAAAGATAATAAAAAAGACGATGCGTTGCATCGTCTTTCTTGTTACGGTATGGGTATGTACGGCGTGTCGTTTTCACCGAGCGTTGTTGATTCAGTCGTGGTTTCTGCAGGCTTTTCGGTGGTTGCTTCGGTTGTGGTTTCCGTAGTAGTCTGTGCGGTTGTTCCGTAGCCCGTAGTGCTCGTTTGGGCTTTTGTATCAATTTCGGCAGAAGCCTCTTCGCCGCCGAACTGCTTTTCGTCCTTTTTGTTTTTGCTTTGCTTTTCTGCAGCTTCGGGTGCGGTCTTTTTTGCAAAGCTGTCTATCTTTTCGATAACCGGACTGTCGGTTCTGAACTTTCCGTTATCAACCGAATTTTTAATTTCGTTTGAGTCAAAGCGTTCGCCGTCGTTCCATTCTGCATCCGGTGCGGCGTCTTTAATTTCGTCAATACCGCTTTCAATTCCGTCGTTGTCGGAGGTGCAGAAGGGAATTACCTCTTTACCCTCAAATTCATAGCTTTCAAGGAAGGTAACAATGATTTTCGGCGCTTTGCCGTACCAAATCGGATAACCTATATAAATTTTGCCATACTGCTCAAAGTTTTCAACCGTGCCTGCTATTTCAACTCTTGCCGAATCATCGTTTTGTTCTTTGGTTATTCTTTGCTCGGGGTCGTTGTAGCCAAGCTGAACCTCTGTGTAGGGCTCCTTCGGTACAATTTCAAAAAGGTCGGCGCCGGTGTTTTCCGCAAGCTGAAGCGCAACCGCCTTTGTGTTTCCCGTTGGTGAGAAATAGGCAACAAGTATCTTTTCGCTTTCAGCCTTGCTGCAGGCAGAAAAAACAATTCCCAAAACTAAAACGCAGATGCCTATTGCGGCAATAATCCTTTTTTTCATATCTGTTTCCTCTGATTTTTTTACATTATAACACAACTTGTTTTGTTTGTCACCTTTTTGTTACCCTGTATATGTTATTATATTAATATAAAATGAGTTAGTCTGTAAAGCCATTGAAATGAGGATTAATAATGAATATCAAATTGCAAAAATTATTATCACTGCTGCTGTCCCTGATGCTTGTTATCGGGGCTGTTACGCTTTGCCCCGCTTCGGCGTTCGCGTTCAGTCAGGCGGATTTATTTGACTCTGTTGAGGAAGGATATGATATTAAGCTTGAAAACGGAAATCCCGAAAAAGCCGAAAAAATGAAGAAAAGCTGTGAAGAAAACGGCTGGACTGCTATTTCAATGAAAAATGACTGGAAAACCATTTACGGCGACGGCGTAACGAGGAAATAAAATATAAGCACCGATAAATTCTTCGATGCTTTTGATTTATTAAGGAGTTGACTTATGAATAAATGGAAGCTTTTTACGGCAAAGGAAATCAGGCCCGCAGGCTGGATGTTAAAACAGCTTGAAATCCAGGCAAAGGGGCTCAGCGGAAATCTTTATAAGGTCTGGCCCGACGTCAGGGATAGCGCGTGGATAGGCGGCGAGCGTGAGGGCTGGGAAAGAGTTCCTTACTGGCTTGACGGCTTTATCCCGCTTGCTTATCTTCTTGAAGATGAAAAAATGATTGCCGTTGCAAAAAGGTATATTGATGCAATCCTGTCAAAGCAGGAGGAGGACGGCTGGATTTGCCCTTGCAAAAAATCGCAAAGGGCGGTATATGATACCTGGGCGTTACAGCTTATTACCAAAACCCTGACTGTTTATTACGAGTGCTCGGGCGACGAGCGAATTTCCGAAGCGCTTTACAGAGTTCTTAAAAACTATTATGAGCTGCTGAAAAACGGCGAAATCAAGCTCTTTCACTGGGGCAAATTCAGGTGGTTTGAAACCTTTATAGCGCTGAATTTCCTTAAAGAAAAATATGACGGTGAGTGGCTCGGCGAGCTTGCCCGAATTCTAAAAGAACAGGGGTACGACTATAACGAAGCCGTTGAGCTCTGGAAAACTCCGCTTCGGGTATGGCGCTATAAAACGCATATCGTTAACCTTGCAATGATGCTGAAGGCCGAAGCTGTTTCATGCGATTTGCTTGGAGGGGAGTATAACGATACGGCTGAAAAATTCCGTAAAATCCTTGATGAGTATAACGGAACCGTTTATGAAAGCTTTACGGGCGATGAATGTCTTTCAGGCGTAAGTCCCGTACAGGGAACGGAGCTTTGCGCCATAGTTGAGCAGATGTATTCCTATGAGCTGCTTTTTGCATATACGGGCGATAACAGGTGGGCTGAACGCCTTGAAGTGCTTGCGTTCAACGCCCTTCCCGCAACGCTCAGCGAGGATATGTGGGCTCATCAGTACGACCAGCTCAGCAACCAGATTGCCTGTGAAAAATTCTTTATGAAAACGCCCTTCGGCACCAACGGACCGTCAGCGCATCTTTTCGGTCTTGAACCGAATTTCGGCTGCTGTACCGCAAACTTCAGCCAGGGCTTTCCAAAGCTTGCGCTTTCAGCGTTTATGCACGGCGATAACAAAATTATAAATGCGCTTATGCTCCCGTGCAGGCTGAATTACGGCGGCGTGGAAATCGAGCTTAAAACCGATTATCCGTTTGAAAACAAGGTACAGTATGCAATTAAAACGGATAAGCCTTTTGATTTTATTATCCGTATTCCATCTTTTGCAGAAAACCTTAAAATTAACGGCAAAAATGCCGAAACAAAGGATATAGAACTGCATATTGAAAAGGGTGAAACGGCTGTTGAAATTGAATTTGAAACACCCGTTTGTTTAAAGGAACGGCCAAACAGTCTTTATACGCTAAAAAAGGGCTCGCTTCTGTTTTCGGTACCTGTTTCATATAAGAAGAAAAAGCGCGAATATACAAGAAGGGGAGTTGAGCGCAAATTCCCTTACTGCGACTATGAATATATACCCAAAAGCGCGTGGAATTACGCTTTTTGCGGCGGAGATTTTTCCGTAAATTATAACGGAGTCGGAGAAATTCCGTTTTCGGAAAGCAAACCGCCCGTTACTGTAAAGGCAAATATGTGTAAAATATACTGGGGGCACAGGCGTTACTTTAAAACAATGTGCGCCAAAATTCCAAAGTCAACCCGCCCCTTAAGCGCGCCAAAGAAAATTGAGCTTTATCCCTACGGTTGCGCAAAGCTGAGAATGACCGAATTACCTCTTGCCGATAAATAAGGTTTGTGGTATTATAAAAACAAGGAGTTGGTATGAAGTGAAAACTAAAGAATCTGTTGTACAGCCCCCCGAAAACGCGCTCCCCGCAGAGCAGCGTAAAAACGTTACAACGTTTGAGTACGTTTGCCTGATGATGGCGCGTATCGGCGGTATGTTCGGAACAACTCTTACGGGTACTCTTGCGGCTGCCTTTCTCCATGAGCTTTATTACGGCTCAATCGGAATCAGTGCAGAGCGTATTGCAAAAATCGGCGCGCTTCAGACCACGCTTACAACCCTTCTGGGTATTGTTGTAGGTCTTTTTGCCGGCGTTATCGTGCAAAAATGGAAAACCCGCTGGGGCAGATACCGTCAGTGGTACATAATCTGCCTTGTTCCCATGTTCGTTCTAACCGTGCTGTTTTTCTATGTTCCCAAGGGATGGACGGAGCATCAGATGATTATGTTCCGTTACGGAATTGCATGCAGCCAGTCTGTAGTTAATATCTTTAATAACTTCGGCCAGAATGTTGCACAGGTTATTTCACCTAATCCCAAGGAAAAGAAAACAGTTGCTACCGTTTGGCAGCTTTCCTATTATATCGGCTACGGCGGAGCTTATCTTGCAACCTTTATTTACGGTCTTTTCAGCGATGATAAAAACGCAATGTATATGACTCTTGCGTTGGTTGCAGCGGTTGTTACTCTTATCGGTAACCTTATGTGCGGCCTCTTCTGTCATGAAAGAATTGAGCTGCCTAAAAAAGAAAAGGTTAAGGTTTCAAAGGCGCTGTTTTCACTGTTTAAGTACAGGAATTACCGCGCGTATCAGTATATGCAGTGGGCAAATACTCTTGCCGCACTCGGCAGGTTCTCTACCTTCCTTGCGGCTATTACCGTCGGTTCTTCAAAAAACCTTCTGCTTACAATACCTACCGCTGCGGGAACCGTTGTCGGAAACCTTATTACAGCAAAAATTTCAAAGAAATATGAGCCTACAAAGCTTCTTAAATTCTGCGGTCCGTACTCAATGATTTCCGCGGGCGTTCTGTTCTTAATCTGCTTTGCGGAAGCAAAAATGGGACTCAGGTTCTTCTCCGGCTGGAACAGCGTATTCTTCTATGTGTTCTATTTCGTGTTCGGTGTAGGAATCGGTATTCAGGAGCTTTCAAATTCTCACTTTGTTGTTGAATACTATGACTATCTTGAATGGCAGACGGGCGAAAGACTTGAAGCAATTCAGGGTATCGTTCCCGGCTGGATTCAGACAGGCTTAAACTACTTAAAAGAGCTTGCAATTCCGTTTATGATTGCGTGGGTAGGCTACGAATCCTCTATTGAAGGCGACCTTGTTAAAACAATGCAGGCAAAGCCCGATTATATGAAAACCTGTCTCTGGCTGCTTGCGTGCCTGCTCTTCGGTTACGCCCTTGCAAATGTTATTAAGGCAATAATCCTTAAAACTCTGTATAATGTTGAAGGTGAAACCAAAGCTAAAATGTATAAAGAGCTTGAGCAAATGCGTGCCGAGCGTCATACTGAAAACGAAGCGCTTTAAAGAAAGAGTTTTTATAAATGATACTTTATGATTCGGTAATTATTGGTCATATTACAAAGGATTATAATATTGACCATCTTGATAATACTGTTGAAATGTGCGGCGGCGCTGTGCTTTATTCAAGCGCCTCCGCATATGCTCTTGGGCATAGGGTTGCCGCTGTTACCAAGCTTAACGCTGATGACAGCGACCGCCTTTTATCGTTAACCCTGCCAAAGGAAGATATTTACTGTAGCTTCTGCGAAAAATCCGTTGTTATGCGGAATAAGTATTTTACTCCGGATAAGGAAAAAAGGGACAGCCGCTGCCTTTCAAAGGCAACTCCGTTTACCCTTGAGGATATAAACGGAATTGAAGGTGAAATCTATCATTTTGCGGGTCTTGTAAACGGTGATTTTCCAAACGAGCTGATAATTGAATGTTCAAAAAAAGCACCCGTAGCCGTTGACGTTCAGGGCTTTGTCCGCAATGTGGATGAAGAAAGCGGAAAAATGTTTTACCGCGACTGGGCGGATAAGGAAAGAATGCTGCCCTATATCACTTACCTTAAAACGGACGCGGCTGAAGCGGAAATATTAACCGGCACCGATGACCGTAAAAAAGCGGCGAAAATTCTTCACTCTCTCGGTGCAAAGGAAATAGTTATTACCCACAATACCGAGGTGCTCGTTTATGACGGCAGCGAATATTATACCTGCCCGATTAAATCAAGGAACCTCAGCGGAAGAACGGGCAGGGGAGATACAACCTTTGCCGCTTATATAACCGAAAGGCTGCAAAACGGTATTGAAGAGTCGCTGCTTTTTGCAACGGCAACCGTTTCTCTGAAAATGGAAACCCCCGGTCCTTTTAAGGGTACAAGAAAAGATGTTGAAAACTATATCCGTGAATTCTACAGATAAGAGGAATAATCAGTGAAAAAATACCCCGGAATTCCAATGCGCTTTGCACATACGGGCGTTACCCAGTCCGCGCCCGAAAACACGCTTGAAGCCTTTAAAAAGGCAGCTGAACTCGGCTGTGAGGGAATAGAGCTTGATATTCAGCTCAGCGGTGACGGTGAAATAATTGTTACTCATAACGAAGACCTCGGCCATATGACCTTTGATAAGCGCCGTGACGAGCTTAAGGAAATGACCGTTGAGCAAATAAAACAGGTTGATATTCCTTACCGTGATGCGCTGAAGCTTAAATATCCGCCTTATCCCTGGACGGAGCATACGGGGGGACTTCGCGTAAAAGTGCCGGAGGAGCACCCCGAAAACAGGGTAACGCACCTTATTACTTTTCCCGAATTTGACGAATGGCTTTCAACCGTGGATTATGATATAAATATTGAGGTTGAGTTTAAAGTCAGGGGTATGTGTAAGCGTATGGATGAAATACTTGCAAAATCCAAAAACGTTTCAAGGTATATTCTTTTTTCCGGTGAATTTGACGTGCTTGAGGAAATGCAGGAGCATTACCGCAAAAACGGCAAGCCAAAAGGGCTGCGCCTCGGCGCAAATATAAGGGTTATCAACGAAGAAACAATGGATTTCGTTAAAAGGTCAGACCTCTATGAAGTCGGTCTTGACAATGAAGCCTTTACCGGAAAAGATGTTGAAATGTTTGAAAATATGGGAATTAAGGTATTTTCAAATCTCGGCGATTATCCCGAATGGTGGGAGCAGATTTGCAAAACGGGCGTAACAGCCTTTAAAACAAATTATCCGGACGCCTATACAGAATGGTGGCTTAAAAATGAATAAATAAAGCAGCAAATTTTTTGCTGCTTTTTTACTATACTATTGTCTTGAATAATTATTTATATTTTGTTATAATATATTGAATTATTATGTGTTGCCGTATTTGTAAGGCAAATGTTTTCGGAAAAGGAGTTGCTGCGTTTTTGAAAACGATTGACGCTACGGTTCAGCCGCTGAAGTTTATACCGCTTTCATGGTCTCTTGCAGAAGAGATTGAAGCAATTCGCAAGGCTTCCGGAAATGTTCAGTATGTTTATACATTTGCTTCGCTGTTTGTATGGAAAGAAACCGAAAAGTATGAAATCTGTATAGGCAACGGCGCCTTTGTTGTAAAAAACGGTGCGGAAGGGGAAAACGCATATTTGTTTCCGTGCGGTTCGGCAAAGGGAAAAAAGGAGCTTATTGATTCGTTAATTGAATATGAAACTCCCGTGTTTTATTCAATCAGTGATGAGGATAAAGAGTTTCTTGAAAAGGAGTACCCTGACAGGTTTTCTTTTGCAGAGCGCCGTGAGGATTTTATCTATTTATACGATAAAAAGGAACAGATTGAACTTAAAGGCAAAGATTATAAAAGACTCAGGCATAAAGTTAATCAGGGACGTGAAGCGGCACAGGAATGGGTTTATGAGCCTATTGATGCTTCAAACGTTGAGCGGGCGCTGGCTATTAACAAGGCATGGGCTGAAAGCCTTGAGGATAAAGCTTCGGCAGATGTCTGTGCCGTTGAAACTGCGCTTAATAATTTTACAAAACTTTCAATGTGGGGATTTATTTTAAAAGCAGACGGTGAAGATACCGCATTTGTTGCGGGAACTTTCATTACCCCCGAAATCTTTGATTTGTGCTTTTGTAAGGTTTTGAATAAACACTGCGGATTTTTTGCAAAATGGGCTCTTTACTGCGAATTACCCGAGCAAGTGCATACGGTGGATTCGGAAGAGGATTTAGGCATTGAAGGAATCAGAAGCCATAAGCTTCAGCGTATGCCGAAAGAGCTGAGGCGCATGTGGAAAGGCAGTTTTATTAAATGAGTAACACTTCTTCAATTATATTAAAAAACAGAACTTTTACCGACAGGATGTTCCGCCGGCTTTTCTGGCCAACCCTTATTTCGGCAATAGGTCTTGCCCTCGGCGACGTTGCAGACGCGCTTTTTGTAGGTATACGCTTAGGTAAGGTCGGTCTTGCAACAATGTCTCTTGTTGCGCCGGTTTATATGGTGTATAACGTGCTTGATGTCGGAATTGCCATCGGCGCCTCGGTAAAATTTACTCAGGCGCTCGGTAAAGGAAATGCCAAAAAAGGCACCGAAATCTTTTCGCAAATGCTTATGACCGCCGTTGCGGTAAGCGTGCTTGTTGCTATAATCGGCCTGAGCGCAATGCCAATAATACTTCGTCTGCTCGGTGCGGGAGAAGAAGGCGGAGAGCTGTGGAACTATACAAAAGAATACCTTCAGATTATGTTCTTGGGCGCACCTTTTACATTTTTGTATTTCCTTCTTTATTACTGTGTAAGGTGCGATGATGATGAAAAGCTTGCAAGCGCAGGCTATACAATCGGCTTTCTTACCGATGTTGCTGCAAGTGCAGTGTTCATTATGGGCTTTAAGCTTGACGTTCGCGGAGCAATTTATGCAACCGTTCTGGGAAAGGCGGTCGGCGTATTCATCTTTTTATTCCATTTTACACGCAAATGGTCTAACCTTCGTTTCCGTTTTGTAAAGCCTGATTTTAAACTAATTACAGATTCATTAAAAACAGGAATGGCGTCTTCGGTCGGATATATCGGCCAGTTTATTGCCCTTCTTGCCGTAAATAATATATTGCTGCGTATCGGAGGCGAAAGCGCTCTTGCACAGCTAAACGTAGTTCAAAACGTTTCCTATGTTGCCCTTGCTATATATACGGCGCTCGGCGATACCGTTCAGCCCCTGAGCGGAACCTTTTTCGTTGAGCACAATAAGCTGTCAATAAAACGCGTTATGTTTTTGGGTGTAGTTATAGGCGTTGTAAGCGGCGGCATCATTGCTCTGCTTTTTGCCGCTTTTGCTCCTTCTGTATGTGAGTTATTCGGACTTAAGGATGAGGCAATTCCTGCGGGAGCGTTTGCCGTAAGGCTGTTTTGCCTTTCTGTTATACCCGCGGGTCTTAATCTGACCTGGAGCGCGTGCTTCCAGGCAATTAAAAGGGAAAGAATTGTTTTTCTTATCAATCAGCTAAGAACCTGCGTTTGCTTCCTTTTGTTTGCGTTAATACTTTCAAATCTTGAGCTTAAATGGTTCTGGTTCACCTTCCTCGGAGCGGAGCTTTTAACTATTGCCGTATGGATTCCCGTTGCTTTATCAAAAAAACAGGAAGCATCAGGCAAAGTATTTACCTATCTGCTTGACACCAATTCTTCGGATATTTCAGACCTGTTAAGGAAGTCCGAAGCCTTCTGTGAAGAAAACAACGCAAGCTTTCAGCAGAGCTACTGCGTAACAATCTGTATTGAAGAGGTATGCCAGGCTATTATTGAAAACGCCTTCCGTCAAAAGGGAAATGAGTATATTCAGTTAACCCTTTGCTTTGAAAAGAACAAAACGGTAGTTATTCATATACGTGATAACGCCGTCAGCTTTAATCCCTTTGCAATGAAAACGGGCCAGAATTATGACGATGAAGAGCATCTTGCCTCCCTCGGTATTCAGATTGTAAAAACCAAGTCAAAACAGTTTTTCTACCGTAGGTATGCAGGCTTTAATACTCTTACGGTGGAGGTTGAATAAACTATGAATACCTTTATCCGCCGTGCCGAAGAGCAGGATATACCTGTTCTGTGTAAAATCTGGAAAGACTGCTTTCACGACAGTGAGGATTATATACGCCTGTTTTATAAAGAGAATTTTGAGCGCATTGACGTAATTGTCAATACCGTTGACGGAAAAGCCGTCAGTATGGTTAATATAATAGAATGCTTATTCGTTTCGGGTAAAGAGGAATATAAGGCAAAATATATTTATGCGGCAGGAACCGACCCCTGTTTCCGTAATAAAGGCTGCTTTACAGAGCTTATTGAATATGTGATTTGCAGCGCAAAGCAAAACGGCACGGTGCTGTTTCTTAAGCCTTCAAATGCAGGCTTAATCCCTTTTTACGAAAAATCGGGCTTTAAAATAGATTCTTATTTCCGTCTTTTGACTGTTTATCCCGGTGAAAAGCAGCCGTTATCCCTGACGCCGCTTTCGCCTGAAGAATATAACCGTATGCGAAATGCTGCTTTTTCT
>JAEEGL011704659.1_pt1 | contig 10778 bp, 11 predicted proteins | sample 9134231 | NCBI WGS metagenome assembly JAEEGL01 (sample SAMN16246548, study PRJNA631951) | gut metagenome | biome: gut microbiome; feature: rumen; material: fiber-attached | host: Bos | place: Iran: Karaj | collected 2018-10
TCATTGGTTTAGCAAAATTCTTATTTACAGACAAAAAAACATATAATACTTTAAATTTAGCGAGTGCTTTAGGTAAAGATTATAAATCAAATATAGTTGTAGAAGATATTTTACCAAAAGTAGGAATTGAGGAAGGAGAATAATATGGAAACATTTATAAGATTTTTTTTCGAATTCATATCCATATTCTTTGAGGGTGTTAGTATCCTATTTGGTGGAATAGTTTCTGGTTTAAAACAAATGTTTAATATCAATGAATATACTAAAATTATTGGAGATTATAAAGATCATTTTAACTCATTTGAATGGATATTATTTATAATTGCAATTATATTTTTAGTAGTTATTGTATTATTAATATTATTCTTAATATTCTTATTAATTAAAAAAATACTAAGAAGATCAGTTACTAAAATGTCTAAAGAAGAATTATTAGAAGAAATTTCACAATTGAATGATCAAGTTGCTAAATTAATGAAAGAAAAAGATGAATTAATGGCAATGAAGGTATCACAACTTGGAATTAATCCTGATGCTAATAGTACAGAAGAAACTCCAGGTGAAGGAGAAGAAGAAAACGAAGACAAGTCAATTGAAGGAGTACGTTTCCCAAAACTTGCTTTAATTGATGAAAAATGTGAAAAACTTAGACCTAGAGTTTATGATAATAACTACACACTTGATGGTTTAATTGACGACTTTAGATGTTTTGCAGCTTCCCAATTAGGTCTATATTATGATATTGAATTATTAAGACCATTCTTTGCCGGACTTGCTTGTGGTAAGTTAATTATCCTACAAGGTATTTCTGGTACAGGTAAAACATCATTGGCATATGCTTGGGGAAAATTTGTTAAAAAAGATTCATGTGTATCATCTGTTGAACCTTCATGGAGAGATAAATCAGACTTCTTAGGTTACTTCAACGAATTAACTAAGAAATTTAATGAAACTAAGTCTCTAGGTGAAATCTACGAGAGTGGATATGATGATGATATTCATACAATTATTTTAGATGAAATGAACTTGGCTCGTGTAGAATATTATTTTGCTGACCTTCTATCAATCTTAGAAATGCCTAATACTGATGAATGGTTAGTTGATATAGTTCCATCTGCATGGCCAAATGATCCAAAGAAATTAGTTAATGGTAAATTAAAATTACCACCAAACTTATGGTACATTGGAACAATCAATAACGATGAATCTACATTCATGGTTACAGATAAGGTTTACGACCGTGCTATGCCAATTGACATCGACACAAAGGTTGAACCATTCAAATGTAGAGAACAAGAAGCAATTGAAATCAACTCAAGTTACTTACAATCATTATTTAAAGATGCTGAAAACAAATATAAATTATCTGATAAAGGCTTAGAACAAGTTAAAGAATTAGATGATTATATTATTTCACACTTTAGAATTGCGTTTGGTAACCGTATCATGAAACAACTTAGAGTATTTGTTTCAATATATGTTGCCTGCGGTGGTAAAGAAATAGAAGCAATCGATTACTTTATAGCTAAAAAAGTATTAAGAAAATTCGATTCATTAAGTGTTACATTCATTAGAAATGAATTAGATCCATTTATTTCTTATTTAAATAAGAATTTTGGTAAAGGCGTAATGAAAGAAATGATTGCTTACGTAGAGAAAACTAAAAAGAATATTTAGGTGGTGATATAAATGGGTAAGAAATTAGATAAATCTTTTGACAAAGATCTACAAAATAAAAAAGACAAGATTTTAAAAAACATTGAATCAGATATGCATTATATTTCAAATAATGTAGGTGATTCACTAAAATTTGATTGGATAGATGTTATCGAAAACGCTTGCCCGTTTGTAGACAACGTAATTAGAGTTCCAAAACTAACTTTAGTACAAGATGAAGTATTAGTATCAACAGAAAGAGCTAAAAGAATTATGTCTGATAGTATTAAAGATTTAGCTAAACATTCTAATTATATTGAACAAGAACCCGATGAAAATGGAGATGTTACTCCAGCTAAAATTTTAGATATTAGAAGTGAAGAAACATATAATATCTATGAAAATAGATTCTTATATACATTAGTTAATGACTTAGATAGATTTATATATCAAAAGGAACTATTGTTAAAGAAATTTAATTTAGTTGATGAAAAATCATTAGAATATACTGCATCAACTACTAATGGTATAGAAAAAATAGATATTGAATTAAAAGTATCTACACAATCTATTCCAAAAGACAAAGATGATGATAAATTAAAAAAATTTGTTGAAGAACAACAAAAAAGAATTAAATTAATAAGAGAATACATTACAAGTTGGTTAAGAAGTGAAATGATAACTTCATTAGAGAAGGCACATGTTCAATGTGTTAAACCTCCATTAAAACCATCAAACATTTTATTAAAAAATCCAAATTTTCAAACTGCAAGTAAATTGTGGGAATATATTAGAAATTATGATTTACAAAGTAATGAAATGTCCAAAGTAGATTTAGAATCAAAGGGTAATGCAACACTATTATCATTTTTGGACAATTCTTTTTTAAAGGATTATTTTGTTTTAGATTCAATATCTAAAACTAAAAGAGATGAAAGAGAAAAAATATGTAAATATTCAATTATCTTATTAGCAGAAGAAGTATATCGTACTTATAACTTGTTAATAGATAATGGATATAAAATAAGTGAAGAAGAATTATTATCTACAATAGCAAAAGAATTTAAGTTTGAAAAGAATAATAGATTAGTTGGTATTGATGATGTTAGAAAGAAATTCAAAAACGAAATTGATGAATACTTGGAAAGGACGAATGATTTATAATGTTAGAGAAGTTAAAAAATAATAAAGTTTTAGGAATTATTGCAAAGGTTATTAAATACATATTAATAACTGCATTAGTTCTATTTGTATTTATGGTATGTTTACAAAGATTTACTAATAATAGAATATCATTATTCAATTTTAGATTATTTACTGTTGTATCAGGATCAATGGAACCTAAATACAATATTGGTGATGTTTTAGTTGCAGTTGAAACTAAACCAGAAGATGTTAAGATTGGTGATGCTGTAAGTTACCTTGGAACTAAAAGAGAGTTAAAAGATAAAGTTGTTACTCATCAAGTAATTGATATTGAAAAAGATAAAGATGGAAAATATTTATTCCATACAAAAGGTATATGTACAAATTGTATCGTTGAAGATCCAATTGTTAAAGAAGATGCATTATACGGAGTTGTAAAATATAAATTAGTTATTTTATCTTATATCTATAAAGTAGTTGGTAAGCCAGTTGGATTATTCATCTTTGTAATATTACCATTAGTTTATGTTATAGGTTCAGAAGTAATTACTTCCTTACTAGAAAAAGAAGAAAAAAGAAGAAATAAAGCTAAATAACAATTGTAAAGGAGGGTATTTATGACAGATAAAAGAAAAAAGAAATTTTATCTTAAACTAAATATCATGTCATTATTATTTGCAGTTGTACCTATGATTTCTGTAACATTAGCTTGGTTTGCTTATAGTGGAATAGTCGATACACAAACTGATGTTGGCGTAAAAGCTTGGTATATAGATTTTCAAAAAAATGATAGTTCAGTATCAAATGATATTGTTCTATCATTAACTGATATCTATCCAGGAATGGATAAGGTATCAGAAGAAATAACTATTAAAAACTTAGGAGACTCTGATGCAAATCTAAAGTATGTAATAAAAAGCGTTAGAATTCTATCAGATCCTAAAGACGAATTTAATAGTGAAGATACCGCATCTGAAGTAATAGAAGATAAATTATCACATGATTATCCATTTTCTATTAATGTAAATGTAAGTAAAGCTTTCTTAAAAGCTAAAGATGAAGATGCTAAGTTTGAAGTTTCTATTAACTGGCCTTTGGATTCAGGAAATGATAAAATGGACAGTTTATGGGGTACTAAAGCATATAATTTTGAACAAGAAGAATTAAGAAAAAAAGAAAATGATAGTTCTTATCAAATTAAATCAGCAATAAAAGTTGTAATAAATGTTACAGCAGAACAAGCAACTAAGAATGGAGAAAGTATTGATAATGACTTTTTATTAGGACAAGAAATATTGTATGATTTTGAAAAAGATCAAATATGTGATGAAATATCTAGTACATGTTTAAAATCATATGTTATTGACACTAATAACTTATTAAAAGATGAATATGTGACATTAATGGCAGATTTAAACTCAAATATTGCAGAATCAACATATTCTAATATTAATAATGTTTACAGTAGTTCAACTTCTTCATGGAATTCAGATAATAGCATATTAGATACAAACTCGTTATTAAAAATAATATCAACAGATATTAATGAATCATACATTAAAAGGCCTAAAATATCTGATAAGATTATAGGGAAAGTATTAACAGATAATAGAGCTAATTCAATAATTAGTAATGTAAAAAAAGAAAATTATTATTTTACATTTAATAGTGATAATTATTCATATTTAAAAACAAATAGTTGTATATGGACAAAAGATGAATATAACTCAAGTGATGCTTTTGCATTATCTAATAATAGATTAGGCAATAAAAACAAGAGTGAAACATGTAAAGTTATTCCTGTAGTTAAAGCGCCAAAGAGCAAATTAAAAATAGTCTTATAAGACTATTTTTTTTAATCTAATTTTTGTTCAAATGCTATATTAGTTTGAATTGTAATATTTTCATTATCTTGTACAAATGTTGTATCTTCTTCATCAGTCATTTCATTATCATTTTCATCATACCATATAAAGTGAACTCTAATAGTAAATGCTTCAAAACTTTGTCCAGCTACAATATCAAGTGAATTTGTAATAGTATTATCTTCAATATTAGTATATTCTAAATTATCTAAATCACTATCTTCATTAATTATTGTATATTTGTCAATAATTAAATCTTCCATTTCTACATTTTTTGCAATAGATAATGTATAGTTAAATGAAACATCAACATTTGATGGATCAATTACTATATCATAATATCCTTCACTAGTAGGAGCTAGTTTATTTTGTGCTATATTTTCATTTTCTAATAATGTTGGAGTAATTTCAACTGAATTTGTATTACCTTGTGTAATATCTTCATTATTTACAAGTATTTGCCATTTTGCAAAAACCATTTCAATATCTCCAGTTGTATCTGTTATATATCTTGAATAAGTATTACTCATTATAGATAAAGAAAAAGATAATAAAACAAATACAAATAAAATCTTAAATCTTGTTTTCATAACAGATATCTCCTTTACACTCTTATTATATAATAATTATGTAAACAAGTATATCAATAAAATGTAAATTTTGACAATTTGACACAAAATTTGACAAAATATTTAACTGTAAAATGTATTTATAGTTTGTAAATTAAAAAAATGTGCCGAAAATAGGGAAAAAGAAATATTATCTAGAAAAGTATTGTTAAATAATACAATTGTTATTATAATTATATGTGGGTGATATTATGCAATTTTATCAATACTGGATACTTGTAATAACATTAGTATTAATGATTATATCAATATTTAACATTGCTAAAATGTTTGTATTTATAAGTAAATCAAAATATCCTAAGATAGATCAAAATGACATGTTAAATTCAAATATAAGAAATTTATTTTTATCGGTAGGACTATTAAGCGTGGTTTCATTTGTATATATAATGATGGTATTTATGGGAAATTAATTATATTTGACTGTCTTTACATATATAAAAATAAATGTCCTTGTAACTCAGCTGGATAGAGTATCCCTCTCCTAAAGGGAAAGTCGGCAGTTCGAATCCGCCCAAGGACACCATATAGAAAATAATAATACTTTTTTACGTAAAGAGTATTAAAATTAAGAAAATATCTAGTAAGCTAGATATTTTTTTATTATAATTTAAATAGGTGATATTATATGAGAATAACAGTAGGTATTTCAGCAAGACATATTCATTTGACAAAAGAAAACTTTGTTAAAATATATGGACAAGAAGAATTGACAAAATTTAAAGACATAAAACAACCCGGACTTTTCGCAGCAAATGAAACAGTAACCCTAAAAACAAATAATTATTCAATTGATAATGTTAGAATATTAGGCCCATTTAGAGATTATAATCAAGCGGAAATATCACTAACTGATGCCTATAAATTTAAAGTTAATCCAAAGGTAAGAAGAAGTGGTGAAGTAAAAGATACAGACACAATCACAGTAGTAGGACCAAAAGGTGAAGTAGATATTCCAGTAATAATTGCTAATAGACATATACATATAACAACAAAACAAGCTCAAGAATTAAATGTAAAAGATAGACAAAAAGTAGCTGTAAAAATCAACAGTGAAAAGCCTGGAGTTGTAATAGCGGAATATAAAGTTAGTGAAGAGGCATACCTAGAATTACATTTAGATTTAGATGACGCTAATGCATTCATGTTAAAACAAGATGATGAAGTAGAAATTATAAATTAATTTCTATTTTTTTATTGACTTTTATTTCAATTGAGAATGCAATTGTATCAAGAAATATAAACAAGGAAAGGGTAATAAACTATGTATGAACTTACATGGCTTATTTCCCTTTTTTTATATTTCTAAAACAATAATTTTTCAAAGGAGGTTTTGGTAATGGAAAAGATTATTGAAGAAAAAAGAATAGAAAAGGATAATATTGTGATATTTAATAATCAAGATGTTAATCTTGAAGTAAATATGCAAGATGAAACTGTATGGTTGTCACAAGAACAAATGTCAAAATTATTTGGAAAGGCTAAATCTACAATTAATGAACACATAAATAATATATTTAGTGTTGGAGAATTAGAAGAAGATTCAGTTATTCGGAATTTCCGGATTACTGCAAAAGATGGTAAAAAATATATGGTGAAATATTACAATCTAGATATGATATTTTATATAAAAATGATAAACAAGTTATAGATAATAATACACTAGCATCTATGACATTATTAATAGCAAATTCTAATCCTAAAGAAAAAGAATTATTAATTGACTTAACATTAAATTATATGCAATAATATATGCGGTGATTATTATGCCATTTAAAATAGGTAATGTAGAAATAAAAAATAGAGTTATATTAGCACCAATGGCAGGTGTATCTAACACATCTTTTAGAAAGATAATTAAAGAAATGGGTGCAGGTTTAATCTACTGTGAAATGGTTAGTGATAAAGCAGTAACTTTTGAATCTAAAAAAACAATGGATTTATTAAAGATGGATGAAATGGAACGTCCAATTTCACAACAAATATTTGGTAGTGATATTGACTCATTTGTTACTGCAGCTAAAAAGATTTATGAATTACAACATCCTGACATTATAGATATTAATATGGGATGCCCAGTACCAAAAGTAGCAATTAAAAATCAAGCTGGTTCAGCCCTTTTAAAAGATCCTAAAAAGATTGGGGAAATAGTATCTGCTGTAGTTAATGCTGTACCTTGTCCAGTTACAGTTAAAATTAGAAGCGGCTGGGATGAAAAACACATTAATGCTGTTGAAGTAGCTAAAGTTTGTGAGAATGCTGGTGCCTCAGCTATCGCAGTTCATGCTAGAACGAGAAGCCAAGGATATTCTGGAAATGCCGATTGGAATATCATTAAACAAGTTAAAGAAGCAGTATCAATTCCAGTAATTGGAAACGGAGATGTAACATCATGCTATCTTGCTAAAAAGATGCTAGATGAAACTAAGTGCGATGCTGTAATGATAGGTAGAGGTGTCTTAGGTAATCCATGGTTAATTAAAGAATGTGTTGAATATTTAGAAAATGGAACAGAACCTAAAGAAGTAACATATGAAGATAAAATAAATATGATGAGAAGACATTATCAACTTTTAAAAGAAGATAAGGGTGAAATAACTGCTTCTCTAGAAATAAGAACATTTATACTTTACTATTTAAAAGGAATACAAGGATCTAAAGAAATAAAAAACAAAATATGTCAAACTAAGAGTAGTGAAGAAATATTTGAAATATTAGATAAATTCGAACAAAAATTAAAAGAAGCTAAATAGCTTCTTTTTTTATTTAGAAATTTTATAATATGTTGCTTCTACATCACTATTAAGATTTAATAATACTTCATAATTCTTATAATCAGTATTATCAAATACCTTATTTAATACTTCATCTTGATTTATCCAATTCTTAACACATAATATAAATTCATTACTATTATTTAACTTATCGTTATTTAGTATACTAAAATCGTGAATGTTATTATTTAAAATTAAATGCTCTTTATATATAGTAAATTCAGGCATTGAACTTAAATGTGTAAAGTAATTATCAAAGACATAAACAAGATACTTATCACTATTGTTATTTGCTAAATCAATTACTTTTTTATTATCTTCATACAAATAAACTGGCTTATTACATATTATTCCGTTAATAGATAATACAATACTTAAACATAATGCAATAACAAACATATTCTTAGTATAAATTAATGATAATCCATAAATTATTATAATAGCTATAACTGGGAATAATATCATAATATATCTAGATGTATATAATTCCCCAAGGAAAGGAGATATTTTACACATAACTAAGATATATAATAATACTGGAATAATAAGAACTATTAATTTCATTGTACAATCCTTATTATATTTAAAATCTTTTTTTACTATTTTATAAATTATAGTACAAGTAAGTAAAACACATAATATTAATAACAAATTATTCAAACCAAATAATTTGTATATTTGTCCAAAATAATATACTAAATTATCAATAATAGTTTTATTATGTTCATCTATACTTCCGATACCTCTATATGAAAAGAATATATCTTCGATGGCAAATGGATATAATACTATACCAATAATTGCAGGTATTAAATGTACAATAAAATAATTTAATAATTTTTTATATTCCTTTTTAATAATCAAATATACAGCTACAATCGCAAATATTAAAACTATATATACACAGAAATAATATTGAGTTAAAAAACCTAATAATATAGTAATTATCCACCATTTCTTACTCTTAATATTATAATTATCATTAATAAATTTTAATGTTAAATATAAATAACTAATACCAAAGAATGTTAACATCATATACATTCTTTGAAACATAACTGTACTAATACATCCAATACTAGCACCATATAAAATCATAACTGGAATAGTTAATTTATCTTGCTTTAATTCACTCATTATTCGCTTTATAATTAATAAAGATCCAATAAAGAAAATTAAATTTAAAGTAAATATAATATATTTAGTAAATTGACCATAAAAAATAGTAGAAATAAAATGAACTAAGAAATAGAAAAGAGGAGGATGAACATCCCTTGCTTGATTATAATAAACAGAAAAATAATTAAACATATCACCATTATTAATAACAAGATATTCTTTAGCTTCTTCTCTAGTTTTAAAAGTTGGTACTTCTTTAGATAGTACCTCATTTTTTTCAAAAGAATCTTTGTCTTTTAAGTACTTAGATACATTACTTATTTTATCACCAATATTACCTTGTAATATTTGATTATATAATACATCATTATCAGCTTCTGCATACCCATACCATCTATATACATTATCATACTTATAGTTACTGGAACCATATGAAAATATTTCATCTTCATGAAAACCACTTTTTAATCCAATAAAATAAAACATAATACCACAAAGAACAGTAATTGTTAGTATAATATATTTATTTTTATTAATAAATTCTTTCATATAATCACCATCCCAATTATATCATTTTTATATCAATATTTGTACAAAAATGGTATAATTAATAAGAGGTGTGAACAATGATAAGTATAATTATACCGTGTTATAATGAAGAAGAATCTATTCCTTTATTTTATAAAGAAATAAAAAAAGTAATGGAAGAAATGAAAAAAGTTAAATTTGAATTAATATTTGTTAATGATGGTTCAAAAGATAAGACTTTAAATATATTAAGAAAATTAGCCAAAGAAGATAATAAGGTAAGATATATTTCTTTTTCAAGAAATTTTGGTAAAGAAGCTGGGATACTAGCTGGACTAGAAGCTTCAAGAGGAGATTATGTTTGCATGATGGATGTAGATTTACAAGATCCACCACAATTACTAATTGAAATGTATAAAGACTTACAAGAAGATAAAAATTTAGATTGTGTAGCTACACGAAGTGTGTCTAGAAATGGTTACTCATTTTTCAGAAAGTTATTTACTAAGTGGTATTATAAAATAATTAATAAGATAAGTAAAACAACTATAGTAGATGGTGCGAGAGATTTCAGATTGATGCGAAGAAAAATGGTAGATGCAATATTATCTATGAAAGAATATAATCGTTATTCTAAGGGGTTATTTTCTTGGGTAGGATTTGATACCAAGTGGATAACATTTGAAAATACAGAAAGAGTAGCTGGTACGACTAAATGGAACTTTTGGAAATTATTTGCATATTCATTGGAAAGCATAGTTGGATTTTCTACAACACCACTTCTAGTATCATCAATAGTAGGTGTGTTATTTTGCCTAATATCTTTCATTATGATAATTGTAATAATTGTTAAAACATTAGCGTTTGGTGATCCTACTAGTGGATGGCCAAGTACTATTTGTGTTATATTCTTTGTAAGTGGTATTCAATTATTCTGCCTAGGAATAATGGGACAATACTTAGCAAAAACATATTTAGAAGTTAAAGATAGACCAATATACATTATAAAGGAGACAGAAGATGATCTTGAATCTTTATAAAAAATACGAAGAAATAATAAA
>JAEEGL011763602.1_pt1 | contig 10778 bp, 8 predicted proteins | sample 9134231 | NCBI WGS metagenome assembly JAEEGL01 (sample SAMN16246548, study PRJNA631951) | gut metagenome | biome: gut microbiome; feature: rumen; material: fiber-attached | host: Bos | place: Iran: Karaj | collected 2018-10
ATATTATATATAATATTATAATATTATATATAATATATAAATTATTATGTACTTTTAGAAAACACCAAAAAATAAGAAAGTAAGAAGTAAGAAAGTAAGTTTCTCCTCTCCTACCTTTATTTATTTGCATTTTTAGCCCGAAAAATACCCCTCAAAAATGGCTGTTTTTGGGATATTTTTTTTGACAGTCTCAGATATTTTTTGTACCTTTGCATTGTCAATACGAAGGAGAAAAATTGCGCCCTAACTAGCGAGAAAAATTTTCCTAGTGCACGAGGAAGTTTGGAAGCACGAAGGCACTCTAGAGCCCCGAAATTGACAAAGGTAAAAAGATTAAACATTACAATTTTAGTAACCATTTAAAACACATTTAGATTATGTCAATGAGAGTAAAAGCAAAAGAACAGTTGCAGAAGGTAGGCACCTACGCTGGTAAGTATCGCTACGCGATGATGCCTGAGTTGTACACCGCCCTTACCACCCCTGCTTCCTCCTGAAGAAGATCCGCCACTGTTGTACGATTCTTCGAATGCTAAAAAATCAAGAAAGTCCATCATAGTTATTGCTTGTTTAATCTTTCCAGCTCTTCAGCCAATTTCGCAAAGCGATTTAAGTAATTGATTTACACAGGCAAAGATACAAAGGAAAAGCTTTCCATCCAAATAAATGAACGGAAAGTTTATTCAGTCATATTACAAGACGGACTTGTCCCTTGCTGCCATCTCGTCTGTTCCTTGCGACATCCTAGTATTTCCAAATTTCAAACCCCATATTCTGAGCTATCTGACACATTGGATTAAACGTTCTTTCATAGACTTCACGGAATCGCTCGCTACTCATTTCTGATAATTCCCATGCTGTATATCCAAGCGAGACATAGTCTTCAAGCAACTTAGGTGACTTATTTGCATTTATCACCGTTTGCAAGGCGTGGTGCTGCATTTCTGCCAATTTAGGCAGATAAGAGTCCAGAGCAGGTAGTTTGTTATTCTTCGACGAGTTAATACTCCCGTCAGATGGAATCAAGTTCCAGAGCAAATCATGCGACACGAAGCTCCATGGAATAAAATGGTCTAGATCATAATCCTGCGGATGCAGTAACCTGTCTGTATATATACAATGAACGGGGCCACCTAACTCCATCACCATATCCCAATAATTGTGTTGCTTATTCAGTGAATTCCTAACATCTGGACGAATCAGTTTATTTGAGATTGCAGGAACATTGGGGTTTCTTATCTGTAGAAACTGAGTTAGGTTCCAATAAGCAAAATCCACCAAAATGTTATAATGGCGGTGTAAATAGTCATCCCAGACAGGATTCAATTCCAAACTAAAATCACGACCATTTTTTAAAAGAGCATATAAACAATTATTCTCTAGTTGTTGAGAACGTTTAATAACATCCTCATCAGAAGTATAACGTATCCATGGCGACAGGAAACGATATGGCACGTTTATAATCAACCTATTCAACAAACTCTTAACTTGCCGTTCCTCAAAACTACAGCTAAGCCCATCAATTATTGTTTCTGCATTCGCATCAATAGGAATCTGAGTTATTTCTTGCAACTTCAAAACAATATCATATAGCGAGTCACTCTTGCCAAACGACAAACGAAAGTAATGAATAGGATACCAAGCATTAGCCACCATTCTGATAGCAACTTCCCACACAGAAATCCTATGGTTCTCTGATTTTGAGTGTATCTGTAAAATCGACACAAACCAGAAGAACTTATAGGTAGCAGTAGTATTAGAGAAGATATTCCCTAGCCTATTGGTGGTTAATATGTCAGATTGCGGTATATGCATCAACGTTCCATCCTATTAGGTTCTTAGTTATTTCGGTGCAAATATATGAATAATCTGCGAACTAACAAACTTTTCACATAGTTATTACACTATCACAAAAAAAGAATCCGTTACAAGCAGCGGATTCTTTTAATCAAGATATTTTATAACACTATAATGATTCTGGGACATCTTCCGAGGTTATTCTACTTTAAGTTATCATCTCTTTCGCAGAATATACTTATTATCTTCTACGGATTTAATCTCATCTATTGTACTGATGACTTCTTCTACATCATCTTCTTTGATAGGAGCACCCCAGGCAGTTCTACTGATTGTTCTGGCTATATCCTTGATTTTGACAGGAAGTCTAAAAAAGCCCATTGCACGGAGGAGTGCTTGTTTCCTTACTGCATATAGAGGATGCTTAATGATTTTTAGATAATCGTGACGTTGTTTGGGCGAATCTTCTGTAGCGTCATCATGTATTGATGAGTCAGTAATCAAGTCTCCTTGATTGTCATACCAGACCCCATTGACTTTAATCTTGCACTCCTCAAATGAGGAGCCATCAAATAAATCCTCTACTGCTTCGCTAAAATCGTATGCCTCATCCATGATTCTGTACAATTTAGTCCAAGGATACGCAACAATCTTCTTATTCATTTTTTGCCACACTTTGCCATTGAACTGCATGTCCTTTATAGTGAAGCATTCTTTCTTCAGATTAAGCCTGTATATCTTTCCACCGACAATCTTCATTTTGCCATCAGTAGAGTAAATCTTCTCACCTTCCCTGTTTAAAATATAAGCTTTTGTAAACCCATTCTCTATCTGGAAATCGTCCGTATTGATAGGCACAGCTTTGAAAGTTGTATCATTTGACTCATCTTGTCCATAAGTGTATTCTATCAGACCGAGCTTCGCCAGTCGAGCTTTAATAGCGACTTCTGTGCGTCCGACTCTTTCTGCTATGTCTGCCGTACTTATTCCTCGCTCGAAATAGTGTGTTATACGTTCCTCTTCCTCTTGGGTCCAAGTTTTCCCCTTTCGACTTTCTATTGGATTCTCCATTGAGGAGGTGTCCTTGGGGGCAGGACTTACAATCTTGGCTATTTTACCACGATGATCCAAATAGACATGCTCTATTTCCGAGTCATCAATAGAAGGATATGTATTGTCGACTGTAGTCTCTTCTACAATTTCCGATGACTCTATTGCCCTTTCATCGCTATTTTCTTTTTGCATAAAATCTGCGTAGTATCCTGAGCTTCCGTACCACCTATCATCAACTTGAATATGATATTCCTCTGTATTGTAGTCTATTCTTACATCTTTTATCTGGTCCAAGTATTTGTTTTCGTCAAGTGAAGTATATAGAGGGGAACGTTGATGTGCATTTAGAATTCTTTTCCCCAATTCAAATCCTCCCCTTCCATCATTTCTGATTATATTCATTGTGATGATAGAATCGGAATAATTAACCCTGTAAAGCTCCTTGCCAATGTATTTCAGTTTTCCTCTTGAAGAAAAGACCTTCTCACCTTTATTATTGATAATGCAGCATCTATCAAACGTATTCTCTATCTTGAAATTATCTTGCTCATTTTCCGTATAAACTAATTGATTCTCAATTGGTTCCTCTTGTTTTTCATTAACGTCTATGACATCTGTAGTACCCTCTGATTCGGGAGCTTCTTCTGTCACGTTGTTACCTCGCAGAATCTCAATGGCAGCTTCAATCTTGTCTATCAACTCCATTGATCCATTCTCGCTCATTAATGCAATCTTCAAATCGCATAGGAAATTTTCATAAATAAAAGCAAACGATGTTGAGATATCTGTTCGCTGTACAGGATGATTGGTAATGCAACCATATAATGCAAATACGTTGGGACAAAATTCTCTTAGCATATCCCTCTCGCTACGGTGGTTCTTCAGAAATGAAAAATACTCGTAGTTTAATGCAATCTGTAGGTCATCGTTTAGCTTTCTAAACTGCTGAACCAATTCTCTTGAGTTTTCAAATTCCAGTTCCTGATCGTCTTTCTTCGTTGAAGAAAGAATCTGCTCATATTCATTCATTGCAGAAAGAGAATGATCAACTGAATTATCTACACTTCCTGACAGTCTATCAATCTGTTCTTCTGACAATGAAGTGTAGGTCTCCAACAAGGTTCGTTTCAAGGAAGAGCGACCAGATGCTATTGTCATCAGAAAATACAAATCATCATCCAGCTCTGCACATTTTACAGAATCATTTAGTTTGGCTTCTGATGGCTTAATATTGGCATCTCTCATCAAAGATAGAATGTCTTCTTTACCTCTAATGGGAATTATATGCCAGAAACTATCACTTTGAAGATACCAAAATGGCAAGTATGCATCTGGATGGAAAAGAGGTTCTTTCGGAAGTACTCTATTCCAAACTTTTAAGAACATAGACTTTAACTTCTCATCGTAGAAGATTTCATTATCAGTCAGAACATTTTGTTCATAGAGTTCGATAACTGCCAGCATTAAAATCGCCTTGTGAGGCGATCTTCTGCCGTACTTATTGTTTGTTCTTAGGTTTTTGAAGGCTTCTATGTAGTCCATGCAACAATGGTTTTACAATTCTTCTGGTTTTTCGTCTTCAGTAAAATTCTTAGCTTGTTTATTTGTCAGTTGCAAGAAAATATCGAGGAAAGACCTATGAGAGAAGAAATAACCCGGATCTGATTTCAACTTCTCTTCCATCAAAGAGAAGCCGTAATTAGCATATTCCTCCATCGTTTCAATCATACTCGCTACGACAGTACTTACTTTTATATCCCCCTTGTCAAGTGCTATCCAATCAATATCCGTTTTCGCAACAAGTGCAATGAATATATATGAACGCAATGCGGGGTATTGTTTTCGTAATCCTCTGGATTCAAAATCCCCCCAATACTGTAACGGATAGCCAAATCCTTTTAGATCATCGGTGTTTTCTGATAAAGGAATCCTTTTGTTCGCATACAAACCAATGAAAAAAGCAATAATATAAGGTTCGTATCCGTTTCCAAATATTTTACCTTTGTCATTTGTGGTCTCATTAGCTCTCTTTCCATATTGCGACAAAACACGAATGACACTCTCTTCGTATTTCTTTTCAAATTTGGGATTTCTACGTCCCCAAATATCTATCAATTTTTCGTCTTTGTCAACGAGCTCTTCTATGTTATTCAGTTGGTTTGCCATATTTATTTAATCTTTGAAATTACAGTTTGAATAGTTCCTAATTTCTTGTCATCAAAGGGTTTCTTCTTTTCAATACGGAAAACACTACCATTGACTTCGTTAATCTTTTCTTGGTCAAGGATAGTTTCACCATTACTCTCTTTTAAGAAGCTCTTCGTTACAATTATTACTTGTTTCTCTAATGTACTAATAACATTAAAGAATTCGCTTTCTTTTGTTTCGGTAAAAGAAGATGTTGGAGCGTCAAATAGTAATGGGAATTCAGTATTGCCCTTCTCACTAGATAATTTACCAATCGCAAACAAGACTGACATTAAATAAGTTGTACGCAAGGCTGTATTAGGATTAAAAATCCTCTTATTGTCATTATTCATTAAGACAGCTTCACCTTGGCCGTCTGATTTTTCAAGAATCCTTATAGTTCCTTTGAAATCATTTGTATTTAGTCTTTCCAAAAACATATTTGCCTCATCTTCAATAGAATGAAGTAATCGCTTCTTATTCGTTTCTTTGGCTGATTTAAACGCATCAGCTATTTGTCGAATAATTAACGCAGTCTTTGCAAATATTTCTGCGGAAGTACCTTCTGCTAATTTTGCCTTGGAGTTTTGAGCCTCTTCAAGTGCAGCTCGGTGCTGTTCTCTTTGACGTTTTAATATGTCTATTCGACTTTCAGCATTATGCTTCTGGTCAACCCAATTTGAAATGTTTTCAAAATTTGCCAACAGTTGTTCTTCTGTAAGCCCATCTGCTTGAGATAATATTCTCTTTTTCTGTTCAAACTCAATATTAAGATTTGCATCAATTTTTTTAACATCTTCATGCAAACGATTATTGAATGCTATTGCGTCCTGAATTTTGTGACGAAGCTTTGTGATTTCTGACAAAGAATCGTTTAATGTCGTATCTCTTTTCTGAAGTTCAACAACATAACTGTTAACATAATAGGGGGTAATTTCTTCTTCCTCTGGAACTTTCAATGACTCTTGATATTCTTCAAGACGATGCAACATAAATTCCCAAGCCTCAGAGTGTTTTTTTGCAGGACGGCCACATATCTTACAAACCTCCTCATCTAACATCTCCTGCATAATCTTCTGACCAGGAATATGAACAGGAAGCGGAACGAAATTTGTTTGCATTTTGCGTATCGCTTTTTCCTGTCCTGCCGTATAAAGATAATTCTGCTCTAATTTTCTACGTTTTTTATCAACCTCATTTATTTTGCTTGAATATTCTTCTGCAATGTCACCAAATCCCATCAAGATCCACATATTATCTAGTAGACTAATAGTGTAGTTTTCGTCTATACGAGCTTGTGCTTGGGTACGTTTTTGAGATAGAGTTTCAATCCTTCGATTGACAGCTTTTAATAACTCAGAAGACTCTTTGCTTTGTTCTATACTTTTCAAAAGACTTTCAAAATTAACAGCCTCGTTTTCCTTGATTTGAATCTCCTTGTCAATATCAGAAAGTGCTCCTGTCTCAAACTCTATAGTACGATTAGCCTTCTTGATTTTTTCTTTATTTTTTATATCAGAATCCTGTGCTCTTTCGCATACAATGTCTGCTTTTTTTGTGGCATATTCCATAAAGGAAAAATAAGCTTCAAAATCTTTAACGTCGCTAAATGTATCAACCAACATTTTTAAGGCATTCGATCTTTGCAACAGGTCTAAATCTGTTTCTCCTTTGAACATTGTATATGTTCGTATCTCAGAAGGTAAATCGTAGTCAAAACGGACACCATCTTTCACAATTCTCTCCACGCCATCGTTTTCAATAAGACTAAAAGAGAAATTCGATGTACTCACTTCTTCGTCAAACGATTTAGTGAAGTGAAACATCTTTTCGAGCATTTTTGTCTTTCCCTTATGTTCGTAGGTCATAGCAACACGAACATCATCAGACTCATTTGTAAATAGTTCCTCTATTCTCTTCTTGGATATGTATTTAGTATCCATCTTGTGGGTACCATCAGTACGAAATAGCCACTCAAGTGCTTCATAGAATGTGGTCTTACCATCTCCATTTGAACCAATGATAAGATTGAGACCATTGCTTAATTCAAAAGTATTCCGCTTATAATAGCTTCGAAAATTCTCGATTTCAATTTTTAGTATAATCATAGAATGTAGTTTTCATTAATGTAGTTAAAAACTGTCATATAGACCTTTTTTTGATCGCTTTCGTCTGTAGAGCCATTTAAATCTTTGATTATTCTAGCCACAGCCGCCACTACGACATTTTCAGAGTTCATTGCCGTATACAAATCTTCATACTCCGATTCGTCGTACTCATAGAGTTCTTGAAGTTTCTTGTCGTCAAGAACCATGTGAAGCATTCTTTCCTTATTCGTCATAGGTGTTATTGTTATTAGTTAAATTTAATCCATAATGGTCTAATACATCCCTCAACTCCATTTCTGAATATGAAGGATTTTCTGATAGTTGGGCAAAGTTGGTGACTCTTGCTAATTCACCCCTTAATAGTGACTGCTCCATTCTATAGCAATCACTATAGGGATTAACCTCTGGGGCAACTACTAGGTCATGCAGTTCTGCCATCCTCTTGTCAGGATGCGTTCTGAGCACACGACCTCTACGCTGAATAAACTGACGTGGATTGCCTGTGCTAGCACAGAAGATTGCCAGTTCACTTCGAGGAACATCAACACCCTCGTCAAGACACTTCATAGATGTTAGCACATGCAGTTTCCCTTCAGCAAAGTCATACAAGATTTCATCTCGATCCCTCTGTCCAGATATGAACTTCCTTACCGTCACATGGTCGTCAATTTCTGTAACGACCTGAGTATATTGGTCTATCAAGTGTTCCATATCCTTATCGTCGCCAACATCTTCTGAAACATCAAAGTCATCGCCACCTCCCACATAATCCGGCTTATTGCCCTCAGGGACATATATAAGAGAGTATTTCAGATTACCCTTCTCTTCGAAGCTCTTTTGGATGATATTCCTGAATATATCTAGCTTCCTTGCAGCCTTATGCACGATGCGCTTACGTGCCAACAGCATCATCTTCAGTTTTTCGTCAATATGTTCGAAAACTTCCTTATCATAGTTGAAGTATTTGGCTATCCTTTCCGACAGTTCAACATACGCATCCATCTCCTCTTGTGTCAGATTTACGACATGAGGATAGTACATATATTTACAGAGGACACCATTCTTGATGGCTTCTTCCATACTGTATTCGTAGGTGTACTTTTCCTTGCTTCCAAAGAAATCATTCAGCTTTTCATTTCCTTCATCATCAAATTGCCGCTTTGGAGTTGCTGACAAACCAATTCTCCTCAAATAAGGTATCTCCTTCAGACGTTTCACCAAAGAGCCAGAACCCATGTTGTGACACTCATCTGCAATCATCAAAAGCCTTCTCTTATCAAAGCCATTCAAAACCTTGAAGACTTTCTCTCTTGAATAGGACGCGTATGTAGAAATGATGATGTATGAGACCTCTGGCTCTCTGTCCGTCTTATACTTTTCGTTAAAACTGATACGTTCCACTTCGTCACGCCAAGTCAGGTTTTTCGAATAAACCTTTGTTATGTTTGAGAACTGGAACTTCCTGCACTCCTGCTCCCACTGGTTGACAAGTGTTATTGTAGGAACTAGAATGATGGCCTTATAATAGCCTTTTCGCTTATATATCTCCAACAAGCAATTGAGTGAAGTGATGGTCTTACCTGTACCTGTGGCCATTGCAAATAAACCCTTCTGACCGTTGTTCTTCCAGTTTTCAAAAGCAGTCTGTTGATATTCTCGTGGACCAGAGGGATAAGGAAATCTTGGTTCTATGTCTGCGATGTCTTCGCAAGCCATATCCATACGTTCCTGCCTTTCTCGAATAAGCCTCTCTTCTTTTATCTTGCGTAGCTTTTTCTCAACGTCAAGTAATTCTTCTATGTCTTTATCGCCATAGTTTGATTGAATGGCAGAAATAAGATTCTCTGGAGAGAGATACTCTACATTCTTCTTTCTACCTTCCATAATGGTGTCAAATTCCTCGCGTTGACTCTTGATACGCTTCTGCACCATCATGTCAATAGAGTCGCTACGGTCAATTTTGATTTCTTCAAGGTTGTTAAACAAACCGCTAATGGTAAAGTTGGCTGAACCAGTAAAGGATGTTACACTATCACCATCTCTGAATTGACCAGACTTGGTATGAGCAATACCTTTGGGGTTACGAGGTTTAATGATGCGAATGTCTATTCGCTTGTCATAGATAAGGAAGGCCAAGCACTCAAAGAACTGCTGTTGGTACTCATCAAATGTCTGGCGAAGTGATTCAAAGTTGGTGAGGTCGAAGCAGTCGATAATACCACCATCCAGCCCTTTGCTAATAGCTTCTTTATCTTCTTCAGAAACTATGTGGTTGATAACCAGTCGCATTCTGCCCCCGTTTGAGATAAACGAGGCGAAACCATCAGCAAGAACGCTGATAGTAGCAGAACTAAAATATCCTAATTGGAGGTCAAACTCCTGGCTATTCTCCAAACAATCGTTGAAGAACTTCTCTGGCGAATTATACTCTCCAGGTCTATAGGTTCCGTCTTCTGCCCAATCTACCTCGTATAACATACACTCTATTTGTAAGTTTCTTCAATAAATGCACAAATACCATCCCAAAGGTCATCATACAAATAATCATCTATAACCAAATTCCTTTCTTCTTTAGAAAATCCTTCAATCGAAAATTCTTCAAAGAAATCATCATTTGTCCCAGAACAATAAGAATGATATGTTTGCTCAGATATTTGTTCCTCAAATATTTCTTTAAATGGATGCCCTAATGAATCCGTAGAATTATAATAGTATGATTCTTGATCCTTCAAGTCATCTTTGAAGGTCTCTTTCCAGTCCTCATAATAATCTTTGGCATATTCGTAACCAGCCTTTCTAATAGAAGAATGAATCTTTTCAATTATATCTACCATATTCTTTCTTTATATAAAGCAGTTCGTACACATTATATCATCGCCAAGGATTTCAGCAAGGGTGGTACCCATGTTGTTGGCCCGGCTTTCTTTCTGGCGACGAATAATATCGAGTTTTACTTGGCGTATACGCTCTGGTCTTATAAGGTCTGCTAAGCTCTCATTTTGATTCCATGTATAGCCATCTTTCTCGAACTCCATAGCTTGTTTAAAGAGGTCAGGATGCTGCTCATAGAGCCAAATCCATTCAATCTTCTGCTGGAAGAAGCAGAAATAGCATCCAGAACGACTACGACAATAGGTGCCCTTTTCACCATCCACCTCAAAGGGGATTTCTTCGTAATATGCAGGGACTCCTACTCCACTCTCTCTCAATAATCTAAAGATGTCGTCCTTTACCAAAATGTCTGTATTGTCAAGTAGTGGAAATTCATCAAGTTTTCCCACGGGATAATCTGTAGTTTTCAGGAACTCAAAGACTGCATGATTGAACAGTTTGATATCATAGTCAAGCAGGGGGAAATCATCGAGTTTTCCAACTGGATAGTCTGTCGTTTTCAGAAACTCGAATACAGCATGATTGAACAACTTGATGTCGTAGTCCAGCAACGCATTCATCTTCTTCGAATAGTAGAACAGTTTGGTGATAGGTTTCCTTACCGTTTCTAATATCTCATCACGAAGGAATCCTTCAGGACAAAGTCGCTCATAGATGTCCTCTATCTGGTCCAAGTTTTCGTTATGCAGGAACTGGTTGATGACATCGATACGCCAGATATTCTTGCGGAACGGGAATATG
>JAEEGL011846535.1_pt1 | contig 10778 bp, 10 predicted proteins | sample 9134231 | NCBI WGS metagenome assembly JAEEGL01 (sample SAMN16246548, study PRJNA631951) | gut metagenome | biome: gut microbiome; feature: rumen; material: fiber-attached | host: Bos | place: Iran: Karaj | collected 2018-10
GAGGACGCCATCACGCCGCCCTTTTTGACGGCGTCGTTCAAGAGCGCGAGCGCGGCGGTGGTGCCGTGCGCGCCGCAGATCTCCAGCCCCATCTCCTCGAGGATCCGCGCGACCGAGTCGCCGACCGCGGGCGTGGGCGCGAGGGAGAGATCGACGATCCCGTAGGGGATGCCGAGGCGCTTGGACGCCTCGTAGGCGACGAGCTGCCCCACGCGGGTGATCTTGAAGGCGGTCTTTTTGATCACGTCGGAGAGCTCGCCGAAGGGAACGGGCCCCGCGCGCCGGACGGCGCTGGCGACGACCCCGGGGCCGGAGACGCCGACGTTGACGGCGCAGTCCCCTTCCCCGATCCCGTGGAACGCCCCCGCCATAAAGGGATTGTCCTCCGGGACGTTGGCGAACACGACGAGCTTGGCGCAGCCGATGCCGTCCTCCGCCGCGGTCAGAGCCGCCGTCTTTTTGATGACGCGGCCCATCTCCGCCACGGCGTCCATATTGATGCCCGCCTTGGTGGAAGCGACGTTGACCGAGGAGCAGACGATCTTGGTTTCGGCGAGCGCCTCGGGGATCGAGCGGATCAGGTTGTCCGCGCCGACGGTGCTGCCCTTCTGCACCAGCGCGCTGTACCCGCCAATGAAGTTGACGCCGAGGGCGTCCGCCGCCCGGTCGAGCGTTTTTGCGATCCGGACGCACTCCTCGGGCGAGGCGCCGCCGCAGATGAGGGAAACGGGCGTGACCGAGATGCGCCGGTTGACGATCGGCACGCCGTACTCCTTTTCGATCTCCGTGGCGACGGAGACGAGTTTTTCCGCTTTTTTCGTGATCTTGTCATAGATCCGGCCGCAGAGACGGCCGACGTCGTCGGAGACGCAGTCGAAGAGCGAGATCCCGACGGTCACGGTGCGCACGTCGAGGTTCTCCTCCCGGATCATATGGACGGTTTCCAGAATATCGCTTGTGTTTAACATGGTCTTCCCTTTCAGATCTGGTGCATCGCGTCAAAGATATCCTCGTGCATGGCGCGGATCTCGAGGGCGTTCTCGCGCCCCAGCTCCGCCATGGCGTCCGCAAAGGACGCGAAGGGGACGTTCATACGGCTGATGTCCACGAGCATGATCATCGCAAAATAATCGGAAAGAACGCTCTGCGTGATCTCGGTGATGTTGACGCCGCAGTCGGCGCAGCGGGCGCTCACCTTGGCGATGATGCCGAGACTGTCGCGGCCGATGACGGTAATGACGGCTTTTTTCATGGTTTCTTTTTTTCCTCCGTTTCGGATCTTTGTGTATCCGTCTCCTCCCCGCCCGGGCAGTCGCCGGGGTCGGCGTCGATGTTATGCAGGCCGGAGAGGACGCGGGTCTTTTCGTTTTTCATAATAAAATAAGTGACGAGGATCAGGACAAAAGCGGCGGCGAAGAGGATCATCGCGGGAAGCAGGGAGTCCTGTGTGAGAAGGACGGCGGCGATCCCGAAGATGCCGCTGATCGCGTAGAGGATCTTGACGCTCTGGCGGTGGCCGAAGCCCATCTCCACCAGACGGTGGTGCAGGTGTCCGTGATCCGCCTTGAAGGGGCTCTGCCCCCGGGCGAGGCGCCGCAAGACGGCAAAAAAGGTGTCAAAGAGCGGGAGCCCGAAGACGGAGAGCGGGATCAGGAACGAGATGGCGGCGTGGATCTTGAAAAGACCCGAGATGGAGAGGACCGCCATCGTATATCCGAGGAAAAGCGCGCCCGTGTCCCCCATCTCGATCTTCGCCGGATTGGAGTTGAAGGGGAGGAAGCCCGCGCAGGTCCCCGCGAGGATCGCGCAGAAAAGGGCGGAGACGGGGTCGCCGTTGAGGATCGTGACGACCGTCATCGAGAGAGAGGAGATCGCGGAAACGCCGCAGGCGAGCCCGTCGAGCCCGTCGATCAGGTTGATCGCGTTGGTCAGCGCCATGATCCAGAAGACGGTGACGGGGATGCTGAAAACGCCGAGCCGGACCTGCCCGCCGAACCAGGAGAAGAAATTGATCCTCAGCCCGAAGAGGATCGGGATAAAGGAAACGGCGAGCTGGACGAGCGCCTTGACCCACGCCTTGAGCGAGAAGATATCGTCAAGGACGCCGAGGACGACAAGGATCATCCCGCCGAGCAGGAGAGAAGCGAGCAGGGGCGAAACGTCGCAGAACGCGACCGTCACGATCAGAAAGGCGAAGAACATCGCAAGCCCGCCGATGCGCGGGACGGCGCGCCGGTGCATCCGGCGCCTGTCCCGCGGATGGGGGCGGTCCACCGCGTTGAGGCGGTAGGCGAGCACCCGCACCGCCGGCGTGGCGGAAAAGGTGAGCAGCGCCGCGCACACGACGGCGGCGACGCCGAAGATCCAAGAAGTTATCATTTCGGTACCTCCGTTACCGGGCGGCCGGAGCAAGCCCGGCGGGGGTGAGGGAGACGTCCTCCGTCTCCTTTTCCGGCACATAGATCAGCATACTGCCGTACGGCTCCGCCTCCGCGGGATCCGCGTCTCCGTAATAGGCGTCGAGATACAGATAGGAGTCAAAATCCGGGGAGACCCCGTCAAAGACGAGACGGCGGTAGTGATACATGAATTCTTCCGCGTAGAGAAAGTCGGAAACGGGCAGGATCCGGCCGGTGACGGCCTTGCCTTCCCCGTCCACCTTCCCCTCCCGCAGATAAAAGCGCAGCTCCGGGCTGTCGCCCTCCGGCGCTATGGGGAGCGAACATGTCAGGCGGAGATCCTCGAGCGTGCTCTGGTTATAACGGACGGTGACCTGCACCTGCTCCGCGCAGGGGACGCAGAGCAGCTCCGAGAAGAAAAAGTGTCCTTTTTTCCGGTCGTCGTACGGCGCGACCGGCTCCTGGGTGAAGGCGCGCGCCTCCTCCCCCGCCGCGCTCCAGGCGGCGGCGAGCTTTTCGTTTGGCAGGACCCTCTTCATCTCGGCGGGATAGTAATAGGTGAGCGCGATCCTCCCGATAAAGAGGCCGATCACGAGGAAGATCCCGACGATCAGGATGATCTTGAGCGTTTTTCCCATAATTCTCCTTTTTTTCAGTGGCACTCCAGCCAGTTATGCCCGATCCCCGTCTCGGCGGGCAGGGGGACGGACAGCGTGACGACGCGCTCCATCTCCTCCGAGAGGATGCGGGCGACCTGCGCGGCGTCCTTCTCCGGCGCCTCGCAGATCAGCTCGTCGTGTATCTGCAAAATGATACGCGCCCCGGGGACTTTTTCCTTCAGCCGCCGGGCGACGGCGACCATCGCCATCTTGATCAGATCGGCGGCGCTGCCCTGGATCGGGCTGTTCATCGCGACCCGCTCGCCGAAGGCGCGGAGGTTGTGATGGGAGGAGGAAAGCTCCGGGATCTTCCGCCTGCGCCCGAAGAGGGTGGTGGTATATCCCTTTTCCCGCGCCTCCCCGACGGTGCGGTCAAGGTAACGCCGGATCTCCGGATAGCGGGCGTAGTAGCTCTCGATATACTCCGCCGCCTCGCGGCGGGAGATGCCGAGGTCCTCCGAGAGGGAGTGCGCCCCGATCCCGTAAACGATGCCGAAGTTGACGGCCTTGGCGCTCTTGCGCATCTCGGGAGAGACCATCTCCTCCGGAACGCCGAAGACCGCCGCCGCCGTGGAGCGGTGGATATCCTCCCCCTCCCGGAAGGCGCGGATCATATTTTCGTCCCCCGAGAGGTGGGCGAGCAGGCGCAGCTCGATCTGCGAGTAGTCCGCGTCCACGAGCAGCATCCCCTCCGGCGCGATGAAAAAGCGGCGCATCTGCCGCCCGAGCTCGGTGCGGATCGGGATGTTCTGGAGGTTGGGATCGGAGGAAGAGAGACGTCCCGTCGCCGTCCCGCACTGGTGGAAGGAGGTGTGGACGCGCCCCTCGCCGTCCGCCGCCTCGAGCAGACCGACGACAAAGGTGGAGTTGAGCTTGGTCACGTGCCGGTACTCCAGCACAAGGGAGACGATCTCGCTGTGGGGCGCGAGCTTTTCCAGCACGTCGGAGGCGGTGGAATAGCCGCTCTTCGTCTTTTTGGGCGCCTTGAGCCCCAGCTCCTCAAAAAGGACGGCGCCGAGCTGCTTCGGCGAGTTGATGTTGAACTCCCGGCCGGCGAGCAGATAGATCTGCTGCTCGAGGCCCGCCGCGATCTCCGTGAGCTGCCCGCCGAAATCCCGCAGCCCCTCCCGGTCGACCAGCGCCCCGTCCCGCTCCATTTCGTAAAGAAGGACGGCGACGGGGATCTCCGTCCCGGTAAGGAGCTTGTCCGCGCCGCTCTCCGCGAGGCGCGGCGCCAGCCTCTCCCAAAGCGAGGCGATATAACGGACGGGGGAGGCGCCCTTTTCCGGCGGGTATTTGGCGGCAAGGGCGGAGAGAGAGTAGTCGGTCGCGCCCGGATCGTCGAGATAGGCGGCGAGCATCGTATCGAAGACACAGCCGGAGACCGTCCGGCCGAGGCGCGCGCACGCCCCCTTGAGATCGTGGCAGACGAGGGCGTATCCGCCCGCAAAGAGCTCGCCCGCCGCGCAAAGCTCCGACGCGGGGAGGGTGTACGCCTCCTCCCCGATCAAAGCGGAGAGATCCCCCTCCGCCGTGAAGGTAAAGACGACGGAAACGCCGCGGGCAAGGGAGAGCAGCTCCCCCGCCGTGACGGGCCGCGCGTCCTCCGGCGCGGCGTCGGAGAGCTTTGCCGCCTTGAGCGCGAAACGCTCGGTCAGGCGGGCGAAGCCGAGCTCGTTGAAGAGCGACGCCAGCGCGGCGTCGTCCCGCTCCGCCGCTTCCGCCTCCGCGAGGCCGAAGCCGAGGGGGGCGTTCCGCTCGATGCGGGCGAGAGTGCGGGAGAGCTCGGCGGACTCCCGGCCGGCGCGCAGCTTTTCCTTCTGCTTTTCCGGCAGGTCCGCCGTGTCGAGCGAGGCGTAAAGCGTATCGAGATCGCCGTACGCGGCGATCAGCTTGAGCGCGGTCTTCTCCCCGATCCCGGGGACGCCGGGGATGTTGTCGGAGGAGTCGCCCATCAGGGCTTTGACGTCGACGAACCGGTCGGGCGTGACGCCGTAACGGGAGAAAAACTCCGCCGGATCGATCGCGGCGGTCTCGCGGTTGCCCGCGAGAAGGACGGTCGTCCGCTCGCTGACCAGCTGCAGGCTGTCCCGGTCGCCGGTGAGGAGATAGGTGTGCGTATCCCCGCGCTCCTCCGCCTCCCGGGAGAAGGTGCCGAGGATGTCGTCCGCCTCGTATCCCTCCTTCTCCGCGACAAGGGCCCCCATCGCCGCGAGCGCGCGGCGCGCGAGCGGAAACTGCTCCAAAAGCTCGGGAGGTGTGGGACGGCGGCCGGCCTTGTACGCGTCATAGATCTTATGGCGGAAGGTCGGGGCCTTCAGGTCGAAGGCGGCGACGACGGCGTCCGGCTTGAGCGCCTCCAGCTGGGAGGCGACCGAGTTGACCAGCCCGTAGACGGCGTTGGTAGGCAGTCCCGAGGGGGAGGTCAGCGGCGCGACGCCGTAAAAAGCGCGGTTGATGATGCTGTTTGCGTCGATCACGAGCAGCGTCTTCATGACGCGGCCTCGCTCTTCTCCCGGGCGCGGCGCGCGTGATGGAGGAAGCAGAGCTGGATCGCCGCAAAGATGACGAAGGCGGAGACGGCGATGTCGAGCGAGATGGAGAGGAGGACCGGAGAGCCTCCCTCCGGACGGGCGGCGTAGAGCAGATCCGGCACGCAGAACGCCGTGCCGAAGAGGATCGTGCCGAGCCCGCAGAAGAGATAGGACGCCATCCCGATCCGCTCCCGGTAGTCGTGCGCCTCCTGCGAGAGGAAAAGAGCGGCGAAGACGGCCGCGAGCGTGAAAACGCTCTTTTGCGGGTCGTTGATGACCATGCCGCGGTCAAAATAAACGGAGAACCCGAGCAAAACGGGGAAAAACGCGGGGAAGGCGCCGAGGAGGGCGTTGAGCCCGTCCCTCTCCGCGCCGTGCTGGAAGCAGAAGTAGAAGGTAACGCCGACGGCGAGCGCGGAAACGGCGAGCAGCATCGTCCGCAAAAGCGAGCTTGACACGAAGGGATCGCGCAGCAGATCGAACGCGAGGAAGAAAACGCCGAACACGAAGAACAGCGAGGCGACGAGATAGGAATTGCCGCCGCTTGTCTTGGCGTATCCGCGCAGACGCCGGCGGACCAGCAAGGCAAAAACGCCGAACGCGGCGGCGGCGAGGAGCAGCACCAGCGTATACGCGGTGCAAAGTCCCTCTCCCCCCTCGTAATGGCCGGTATAACGCGGATTGAGGGTGTCGCGGTCATAGACCGTATAATGTCCGAGCAGGAGCTGATAGCGGAGCGCGGCGGCGCAGAGCCCGAGGAGAAAAGCGGCGAGCACGGCGATCCTTACTTTTGTTCTGGTACTGATATTCATAACATTCCTTTCGCTTATGCCAGATTGATGATCTCAAGCCCGTTTTGACGGGCGTAACAAACGGTGTAAAAGGTGCCTCCGGAGGGACGGACCAGATAGGCGACGCAGACGGAGGCGGCGTCCGCGAGCTGGCGGTCGCGCGCGTGCATACAGCCGGCGGTATACCCCTCGCTCGCATAACTGACGGCGTCCGCGAGGGAGAGGATCCGGCGGTACTCCGCGCGGTCCCGGGCGCTCCAGTTCTCGTCCTGCCCCGGATAAGGGAGAAAGAGGATCAGGGAAACGTCGGGGCAGATCTCCCGCAGCCGGAGGACGGCGCGTTCCGCCATCATATCGAAGCCGAGCGCTCCGCCGCAGCAGAACTGCCGGACGCCGCGGACGTAAAGCGCGCGGAGCGTCTCGTCCAGCTTGCGCTCAAGCTCCCCCTCCGCCGCCGCGGGGATCGCGCGGTGACCGGTAAAGCAGCAGGCCGTCTCCTTCATCCCTCTGCCTCCATGCCGATCACCGAGAGCATCGTCCCGCGCCTGCCGCGCATCCGCCGGTGGGAGAAGAACAGCCGCTCTTCACAGTGGGTACAGAGACCGGAGATCCCGATATTCTCCTCGCGGAGCCCCGCCTCGAGCAGAAGGAGGCGGTTTGCCCGCGGAAGATCGCAGAAAAAGTGTCCCGCCCTCGGCGAGGGGGAGAACACGGCGTCCCGCAGGGCGGGACGGTCCGCCGCCGCGGCATAGACCTCCTCGCCCGTCTCGTAACAGGGACCGGCGATCGAGGGACCGATCACGGCGCGGATCAGACGGCGGTCGGCTCCCGCCTCCTCCATCCGCTCCACACCCGCGAGCGCGATCCCCGCAAAGGTCCCGCGCCATCCGGCGTGCAGCGCCCCGACGACCCCGCGGACGGGTTCGCAGAGCAGGATCGGCACGCAGTCGGCGGTGCGGACGGCGAGGAAGAGTCCCCTCTCCGCCGTAACGTACCCGTCCGCCGTCTCCTCCGAGGGGTAAAGCAGGCTCTGACCGGCCGTCTCCCCCGTCACGCGCAAAACGCGCGCCGAGTGGACCTGCCGGAGGGAAACGAGCCGGGAAAGAGGAAAACCGACCGCCTCGGAAAAGAGACGGAGATTCTCGCGCGTCACGCTCTCGTCCTCCAGCTCCCCCGGCACAAGGTTGAGAGAGGCCGTCGCCTCTCCCGTCCCCACGCCGCCGAGGCGGGTGGAAAACGCGTGCCGGACGGGGAGAAGATCGCTTGTAAGATAAGTCACGCCGTTCGGGGCGGTCATGCAGTCCATATATCACAACCTCATCAGCCTGATCGGTTTGAGCGCGCTCCCCCCGGGGTAGTCCCGCGCCTCGGCAAAGGCGAAAAATCCGTCCCCGTCGTAAAAGCGCACCCGCTGCCCCGGAGGGTAGGCGGTCCCGATCTTTTCCTGGTAGATCTCGCAGCCGTTTTGCGCCAGGCGGGCGTAAAAGGGCGGCAGCGTCAGAGCGGGGAACGCGGGGAACGCGGCGTCCGCCGGTAAAAGGAGCGCCGGGCGTTCTTCCGGCGGCGTCTCCTCCAGCCGCTCCAGCGTGACCGCTCCGTCAAGGGAGAAGCCGCACGTCCGCGTCCGGCGCAGGGCGCTCATCACGGCGCCGCAGCCGAGCGCCTCGCCGAGATCGGCGCAGAGGGTGCGGATATACGTCCCCTTCGAGCAGAGGACGGAGAGCGCGTATTCATCCTCCCGCTCCGTCCTTGCGACGGAGAGCGATTCGATCACGATCCCGCGCGGCTCGCGCTCCACGGTGATCCCGCGCCGGGCAAGGTCGCACAGTTTTTCCCCGCCGCGCTTCAGAGCGCTGACCATCGGCGGGGTCTGGAGGATCCGGCCGGTGAAGCGCTCGCGCGCCGTGCGCGCGACGTCGGCGTACGCGGGGAGCGGCGCCTCCCGCCCGGTAAGGACGCCCCAGATATCCTCGGTATCGGAGGTGAGGCCGAAGCGGACGCGCGCTTCGTACCCCTTTTCCCCCTCGGGGAACAGATCCGCCGCCTTCACCGCCCGCCCGATCAGCACGACAAGCAGCCCCGTCGCGTTCGGGTCGAGCGTGCCGGTGTGTCCCGCCTGCCGCGTGCCGAAAAGGCGCGCCGCGCGGCGCACGGCGGTATGGGAGGTCATCCCCTCCCCTTTATCGAGCAGGAGGATCCCGCACGGGGCGGGGTCCCGGATCTCTTCTTTCATCTCGCTTTTTCTCCGCTCAGGGATTTGCGTTGTTCTCCAAGGCCTTGTCGGAGAGGACGTTGATCGCGAACTCCAGCGCGTTGCCGCGCTCCTTCAGCTTTTTCAGGATGCTCTTTTCCGTCGGATAGGAGCCGTCCCCGGTCCTTGTGACCGCCTCGGAGACGACCGAATAGAGGATCTCCCCGTAGCCGAACTCGTCGAGCGGGCCGAGGACCGTGCCGGAGAGGATGATCGGGAGCATCCTGTTGTCCTCCCCGTCCCGGCCGCAGAGGTCGGCGGCGTACTCTCCCCGGTAGCGCTCGTAGGAGCGGCAGAAGAGGATATCCAGCGCCGCGGCGGCGCGGTCTGTGTTCCCCGCCCCCTTCGGCACCGCGGCCGCCGTCGCCCGGTCGGCGAGGACGGCGGAACGGTAGGGGAGCGCCTCCTCCAGCTTCGGCATCGGCAGGATGGCGTAGCGTTCGCGGTCCATCTCCCCGTAGCGTCCGAGCGTGGTGAAGGCGAAGGCGACGTTGGGCGAGCCGTCGTTCCCGGAGGTGTGATAGGGACTGTCGAAGATCCGCTCCCGCAGCAGCGTGAGCCGCCGGAGGGGATCCTCCTCTCTCGCCCGCACCGCAAAGGTCCCGTCGGCGTTTTTGCCGACCGGATCCGCGCCGGAGGAGATCCAGAAGAAGGGCGCCTCCTCCTCGCCGACCCGCATCAGAAAATACGATGTTTCCTCGTCGACGCTGCCGTTCATCTCCGCGAGGAAGCCGGTCATCGCGTCATAGGTCCATTTGCCGTCCGCTGCCAGGACGGAGGGGAGCTGCTCCGACTGATAAAAGGCGGAGAGCGCCGCCCGGTCGTAAACGACGGCGGACGCCGCGTCCCGGTATCCGACAAGGAAAGCGCCGGTGAGCAGATACCGTTTGCCTCCCACCGGAGCGGGGGAAAACGCCTCCCCGTCATACGCGGGATGGGAAAGATCCATCACCGTCTTGGAGGAAAGATCCTCAAGCTGCGCGTGGGAAAGCAGCTCGGACAGATCCCCCGAGATCGGCAGGACGAGGATATCCGCGATCGGGTCGCCGGACGCCGACGCCCGGTTCAGAGAGTCGACCGCGGTATTGCTTTTGGAAAAATCGAGTACGAAGCCGTACTCCATCTCAAGGGCTTTGATCTCCTCGCTGTCCCCTCTCGCCATCAGCGTCGGCGCCGTGACGGCAAGGAAGCCGTGGGTGCGTTCCGCATCCGAATAGAGGACGGTGACGGTAAAGCCGCCGAAATCGGAATACTCGTCCTTCGGTCTCTCCGTGACCGTCTCCCGCCTCGTATCGCGGGGACGCTCCTCCCGGATCCTTTTGCGGATCGCGTTGCCGGAGAGGAGGATCACGGCGAGGGTGAGCGCCGACAGGAGGACGACCGCCGGAAGGCGGAGGACGGAACGGAGCCGTTTCTTCTCTTGTGTCAGTTTCTTCAATCCGATCCCTCCTCAGCTGCGCAGCGCCGCGGGGCAGTACGCCCGCGCCGCGGTGAAAAACGCTTCCTCCGCGTCAAAGTGCACGGCGACCGGCCGGCTCTCCCCGTCGAGCGTGAAAAGCGCGCACGCCCGCTCGCTCTCCGGCGCGGAGAGCGCCTCCATCGTCCGGACGGGGGAAAACGCGGAAAGGCCTCGCCCGATCCCCTCCCCCGTTACGATCCGCTCCGCGCGGCGCAGATCGCAGGAAAAGAGCTCCCGGCGCCGGCTGGAGCCGTAGATGGCGGCGAGGGTGAAAAAGCCGTCCGTGATCTCGACATCGTAGACAAGGGAAAAGCGCGGAAAAACCAGCCGGAAAGCCGTCCCCTCCAAAAGGACCGCGAGCAAAAAAGAGGCGGGGGAGGGGAAGGCGAGGGCAAGCGCGGCGAGAAGCGCGCCGAGCGCGAAAAGGAGCGCAGAAAACAAAAGGCACCGCCGCAGATGAGCGCCCCTGTACGCCGCGCGATAGGAATATCCGACGACGCCGATCCTGCCCGCCATTTTCTTCCTCCCGATTTTTGCGTATATCACCGCGATTTTAATTACCGTTATTTTACCATAGCGATCTCTTTTTTTCAATGCTTTTCGGGAAAAAACACGTTTTCCTCCCGCGGCGCGGGCTTGACATCCCCTCCGGGCTGTGATAGAATAAATTAACTTACTATACTTA
>JAEEGL011991308.1_pt1 | contig 10778 bp, 10 predicted proteins | sample 9134231 | NCBI WGS metagenome assembly JAEEGL01 (sample SAMN16246548, study PRJNA631951) | gut metagenome | biome: gut microbiome; feature: rumen; material: fiber-attached | host: Bos | place: Iran: Karaj | collected 2018-10
GATGGAGCTGCTGGCCAAGAAAATTATGTAAATATTCCATTAGCTACTACTTCAGTTGCTGGTTTAATGAGTTCGGCTGATAAAACTGCTTTAAATGGATTAGCTGGAGCTGAACCAAATCAAAATGCCTTTGCAAAAGTTAGGGTGTATACTGATGCTACTCAATATACTGATTTAGAAGCAGATACGGCGCAAGATACTGTCATTATAAAACCAGGAAGTAATATAAACATTACTCCAACCGCAAATACGGATACATTTGTGATTGGAGCTACTGATACAAAATATGGCGCTGATAGTACAACTATTAATAAAGTTACTTCTGTAACTGCCGGCGTAGCTGCATCATTAGAGACAGAAGATTTAACTATTTACGGAATTAATTATGGACAAACTTGGTCAACTCCATCATTAACGAAATCTGACGTAACAATTCCAAATGTAACAAATGCTGGAAGTGCAACTACCGCTTCTGTATCTGGCGGTATATTAACTATTACTACTGGTAGTGCCCCAACTTTAGGAAATGCTTTAACAGCCACATATGTTAGTAATTGAAATGCGGGTTCTATTCCTGATGTGGTTACACATAATTTTACGGCCGTTAAGTCTTGGACAACAAATACGCCCACTGTAGTTAGTACAACAACACAAACAGTATTAACAAAGCTTAATGTAACAGGTTAATTAAAGGAGGGAAAAAGTATGCCTTATATAGCAAAAACAAAAGTAGATAATACTACATACCCAATTGGGTCAACATTATATGGAACTTGTTCCACTGCTGCTAATACCGTAAATAAAACTGTTACCTTATTAGATTTTGATACTTTAATGACCGGAGTTACACTTCATGTAAAATTTACATATAGTAATACAGCATCAAATCCAAAACTAATAGTGGGGTCAGAAGGCCAGGCAAAACCTATTTATAAATATGGAACAACAGTTCCTGGCACCACTGCAGCAACTTCATGACCAGCTGGAGCTATTGTATCATTTACATATACTGGCGATGCCTGGATTATGAATGATTGAAATAACACAGATACATGAACTGCAATGACTGGAGCTACCTCTGCTGCTAATGGTAGCGGAGGATATATTAATGCCACTCCACCTAAAGACGGATATAATACAAAATTTTGACGTGCCGATGGCACATGAGCCATTCCTGCAGATAATAATACTGATACATATGTAGGGTCTGCTGCATTTGAGGATGATAGTACATCTAATGCTACTAATCCTGTAAAAATGACATTAACTTATGCAGGCAGTAATGCTGGAGCACAAATATCCGCAAATATTCCACAAGTATCTAGTTCGAGCGCTGGTGTCGCACCAAAAGGAGCGACCGTAAGCACACAAATAAAAAGCACTAAATTTTTAAGAGAAGATGGTAGTTGAGCAGCGCCAAGCTATGGTACAACTTGATATGGCACATCATCTACCGCGACAGGTACCGCTGCTAAAGTTGTTACTTGTGCGGGTTTTGAACTTACTGCTGGTGCAATTATTGGAGTTTTATTTTCAACTGCAAATACAGCGGCCACCCCTACATTAAATGTTAACAATACGACAGCAAAATCAATTTATATTGGTTCAGCCACTCCAAATGAAACAGACAATGTATTAAAATGGTCTGCAAATACAATGGTTTATTTTATGTATGATGGTACATATTATAGATATATTACGAGTGTATCTGCCGCTAGCGTAACACCTTCAAGAGGAACTAATACTTGATATGGCACATCTAGTACTACAGCTACTACGGCAGCAAAAAGCTCTACAATAGATAATTTTGTATTAACTAAAGGGGCAGTTGTTTTTATAACTTTTTCAACTGCTAATACATATACTTCTGGGGCAATTTCTTTAAATGTCAATTCAACAGGAGCAAAAACTATCTATTATAATAATGCTGCTACTTCTAGTTCGAATACATTACTTTGAAATGCAGGCGAAACTTTAATATTTATCTATTCAGGAAGTTACTATTATTATGCAGGAAAATCTATATCAAAAGTTTCTCAGTTAATAAATGATAGTGGATATATTACCGCATCATCATTGCCAAGTATCACATTAAATGGAACCGCTACAACTTCTCCTAGTTTTTATGCACCAACGTCAAGCGGTGGAGCGAGCGATTCAGAAACTGGTCAACAAGTTTTACTATCTACTGGTGCTAATAGTGCGCCAGAGTGGGGACCATCAATAGCCACTTTGGAAGAAATGCAAGAATTATGCGATTATCTTTTAGGCAGTTTTTCAAGACGAGTTTCACCAGTGAATACTTCTGGTGCATAATTAAGGAAATAAAAGAAGGGAGATTTACAAATGAATTTTAATACCTTATTAGAAGATTATTTAAATTATGGTATTTTACCAATTTTATCTTTTCCAAACGGTATGTTTGGTATTTCATATGAACTTGAAGGTGAATATGCATCAAATGGAACAACTCCAACTGGGATTACTTTTTATTTAGGGACTTATTATGGTTTTCATACGTCAGTTTTTGTTGCTGGCACTTGAAATACTGGTCGCTATATATACAATTCTACAACTGGTTGGTCCATAGATAATTTGCAATAAAAGAGGGGTGAGATAAAAATGCCAGTACTATATACTCCAGTAATTACTGGAACTAAAGCATTTAATTTAATAAATACGTCTGATTTATCATTTGTATTAGCACAAGTGATTGACGCAATGAAATATCAGTTAAATGACACAGCAGCTGCGCTTAGAGAAGAAGACGGGCAAATAAGAGCTGATATGAATAATTTAATAGCTGCAAATGACGCACTTGTATTTAAAGGCGTAATTAATGGAACAAATACCTCCCCTGGCGCTTACACCCCAGCCGCAAATTGTGGAGATGTTTATAAAGTTGCCACTGGCGGATATATTAATGGTCAAAAAGTAGAAATTGGAGATACTTTTATTTGTATCGCTGACAGTACTCCAATAGCATTATCTGGAACTTATTCAACTGTTCAAAATAATTGAATAATTTTACAAACAAATACTGACGGTATTGTAATAGGGCCTGCTAGTTCAACCAGTGGTAATATTGCTACTTTTAATGGCACTACTGGAAAATTAATCCAAGACAGTGGTAAGAGCTTCACCACTGCTTCTCCTAGTAGTTCATCGACTGATGCTACTATACCAACCTCTAAAGCAGTATGAGGCCTTATAGATGGTTTAGATGTATCAAATATCAGCGGTTTCGGCGCTGGTAAAACTTTATCGGCTTTATCAGAAGCGAATGGTAAAATTAGCGCAACATTTCAAGATATTTCAATCGCACCATCACAAATTAATGACACAATACCTGTTAGCAAAGGCGGAACAGGCATGACTACAACTACAAATGTAAACGCAGTCGTAATAGGTAATAGTACTACAGCTACTAATGCTATGCAAACAGTAGCTACAGATAACGGAGCATTTTATGCAACTGCAGCTAATGCAAAACCAAAATTTGGTACATTACCCGTAGGCCAAGGCGGAACTGGCGCCACGACATTTACTAGTAATGCAGTTTTATACGGTAACGGGACTAATGCTATTCAAACCAAAGCTTCGGCTAATGGCGCACTTTACGCTACATCGGCCAATGGTAGTTTAAGCTGAGGTACATTACCTGTCCAGCAAGGCGGTACTGGTTTAACAACCGCAACAACAGTTAATGCTGTAGTTATTGGTAATAGCACAACTGCAAACAATGCATTACAAACTGTAGCCACCGCAAGCGGAGCATTTTATGCTGAGGCTACAAACGGAAAACCGAAGTTTGGAACACTCCCAGTTGCTCAAGGCGGCACAGGAGCAACCTCATTTACCGCAAATAGTGTTGTTATATCAGGTTCTAGTACAACAAGCGCTCTAACTACAAGAGCAATTACAAACAATACTACTAATACAAGTATTACAAATAATAATACTAATATCCCAACAATGAATACTATTTATTATGGTTTGGCAACTATTAATGGAGCATCACAAAATAGGAGCGTAGGTGTTTATGCTCCAACGAGTGCTGGAACTGAAGGACAAGTACTATCATCATCTGGTTCTGGTGCTCCAACATGGGTAGATTCTTCAACTGTTGGGTCTAAAATTCAAATAGTGAGGTGATAATTTATGTCAATGTATTTAGGAGGTAATTTAGTAGCACCGACAAAACTATCAAATGATGCTTATGGATGAATTGGAACAGATGTAGAATATGTTGGAAAATTATATGAATGAAATGGCACATTAGGTGATACTACTTATTCAAGTTGAACACCAAGTACTTCCACTGGTACTGTTTTGGCTAGCGCGTCTAACGTAGCCAGTCTTACAATACCAGATAGAACAAAAGAAACCTATTATTTTTTAGGACGATGAGGAATAAATTTCGCATATAATAGTGGCACAAGCATGACTTATGCTCCAACAAAATGGACAGCTGCTGGATTATATGAATTTTATAATTATCCTAGTAATATAGCCCAATATTTATCTGGTGAATATCCTAATTATAGTTCTATGTCTGCGTTTGTACAATATATTTTATTTTATTATAATAGTTCGGGCACTTTAAATTATTCAAGTAATAGTTATGGTCCAGCTTATTCAACGACTGGTATCACAGTAGGTATGAGTACTTCTGGTAATCAAACAACCTTAAATTTTACTAGACCAGCGCTTAGTGCAAAATGCAGTACATCATATTTTACAACTGATAGAGCTGCAGATATTGATACAGCAAATTCAACAATTAAATATCGTATAGATGTATTTAAAGGGCCTATAAATGGTGGGGCAGTCACTCATAGATATAGATTAATAACTGATATATATAATGATAATTGAAATTTATAAAAAAAGATAGATTATTTTGTTTAACAAAACTTTTTTCATATAATTACAATAAAACAGAAAGGAGCCAATATGGATATAAATGGACTCATAACCTATTTAATTGCGCCTGCTGGGCAGGTTGCTCTTATAATGGGTATTTCAGAAATTATTAAAAAACAAGAATTTTTTGCACCGAAATTTATATTTATACTTGACCTTATATTAGGCATTCTATTCGGTGTTGGCACTTATACTTTATATATGGGAGAGTCTCCTTATATTGGTATTGTTGCAGGGCTCGCTTGTGGTTTAATGGCCGCTGGTGTGTTTAGCGGAATCAAAAATTTAAGAGAGGCATATGATAATCCAGAATTTGTAGATGAGGATGAGAGCGATGAGTAAATATACAGGAACATATCCAAGTGTATATAAAGTTATCGACTATCAAAAGAAATTAGCGGATGAAGCTAATAGACTCGCATATGCAGGAAGACCCAAAGAGGCGCATTATCCAGAAGGACATCCAACAGCTCAATGGAAAGCGGCACAAAATAAAACCGCTAAAGGATTTAAATACTGGTCAGACGCAAGTCGCAAAGGCGCCTCTTGCGACGTGTCTTCTGGTATTACTATTAGGTCGGTATACGATAAAAATATACCACTTGGTCTTTGAAAACAACAAAAATATATGAATCAACATCCAGAGGCATATCAAAAGGTTCCAATTGCCAGTGCTAAACCTGGAGATATTGGCCATTATACTAAATCTGGGGTCCTTCACAGAGGACATATTTTTATTATAGGCGAAGGAAATACAATTAAAGAGGGGTCGGCTGGTAACTGATTCTTTTCAACAACAAATGCAAGAAATGCTCGACTTTCTATGGAAGGGAAAAAATCTCTTACCATTTATAGAGTCGTTAACCAAAAGAAATATACCCCATTAAAAAAGGGGTCAAAGGGTAATGAAGTTAAAAAACTTCAAAAATATCTAAACTGGTATTTTAAAGGCAATAAAGATTTAAAACCTCTAAAAATAGATGGGGATTTTGGCGCTATTACTAACCGTAGAGTGCAACTTATGCAAAAACAGCTTAAAATAACTGTAGACGGAGTAGTTGGAACAAAGACGTTAGCGGCCATGAAAAAAGGTAAATAATTTTTATTGCTAATCTATCTTAAAAGAATAGGAAGGCGATAATATGGCAACAACAACAGATTTATCAACTTTAAAAATAAATTATCTTACTCAAGAGCAGTATAATACCGCAAAAGCAAACGGGGACATTAATGAAAATGAAATATATTTGACTCCTAATGTGTCAGAGGTAATTCTTTCTACATTAGCTCCAAGTTCTGAAGAAGCATTAAATGGAACTATTTGAGTACAATATATTGATTAAAAGGGGGTAAGTAAATGGCTTATCTTAGAAAACAAAAAGGCACTATAGGAACTTACGGAAGATATGGAGCATATTTAACATATTCTACTAGTACTAGTAATACTGCGGTTACAGTAACTGTTGGTAATTTTGGTGGTTATTTATATTGTGCCTATAGTGGGAATGGAGATACATATACCCGTACTGCTACAGACAAATATTATTGGTATGCTTCTGGAGAAAGTTCTGGGGCTCATTATTATAGTGGTACATATGGTTCTCATTATTGCGGAGCACAAGATTATTATTATATAAATTGGCATACATATAATAAAACTTTTACTTATAATAGAACAACTTCTGCGCAAACAAAATATATATATATTAGTACTGATGGAAGTAGTTATACTAATGTATCTATTAGTGTTCCAGCCTTAGCGTCTTATACAGTATCATATAATGCTAATGGCGGTTCTGGAGCCCCAGGTAATCAAACTAAATATTATGGGCAAACACTGACCTTATCTTCAACTAAGCCAACCAGGTCTGGTTATATTTTTAATGGATGAAACACTAAATCCGATGGCAGTGGAACCAATTATGCGTCTGGTGCTAGTTATACAGCAAATGCTGCACTTACTTTATATGCAAAATGAACGCTTGCTACTTCTACGGTTACATTAGATAGAAATGGTGGTACTGGAGGAACCGCTTCTGTAACAGCCACTTATGGGTCTGCGATGCCTTCAGCCACTATGCCAACAAGAACCAATTATACTTTTGATGGTTATTATGATACAAATGCCGCGTCTGGCGGTACTCAATATTATACCGCAGGAGGAGCATCTGCTAGAACCTGGAATAAAACGGGTGCACAAACTTTATGGGCAAGGTGGACTGGTGTTACATCTGGCGTTACATTAAATAAAAATGGTGGTACAGGAGGAACAAGTTCAATAAGTCCTACTTATGGGTCTGCAATGCCATCAATAACACTACCAACTCGAACTGGGTATTCATTCCAAGGATATTATGATACTAGTGCTACAACGGGTGGTACACAATACTACACAGCGACTGGAGCATCAGCAAGAACATGAAATAAAACTGGTTCACAAACTTTATATGCTAGATGAGCAATAGTTAATGGTTCAATTTATTATCATGCGGGTGAAAAATATAAGGTTAATAATCCTTCATATTGTATTGGAACACCAGCAACAAATTATCAATTAATAACGGAATTTTCTCAATTTGGCATAATTGGTAAAACTTCTGATGGCACCGCTTTAACTACAACATATAATATAGATTCTGACGAATTAGATATGTGAAACGTAGATTCACTTATTGGTTCGCCGCCTCCAGGATGTTGTGCACCACCAATAGCTACGGCTTGAAGAATTTGAAATCGAAATAAAAGTGCTTGAGTATCAACAACTGGAGTTTCATCTGAGTCATGAGACGTCGGCGCATTGGTTGCAGATGGCACAATTTCCGCAGGAGATGACCTTATAGCTTTTGTTAATTGGCAAATGGAGACATATACTATAACGTTAGACCCAAATGGCGGAGATTTAGAAGGCAATACTGAAAGAACTGTAACTTATGGTGATACTATTACTAATTTACCAACTCCGACTAAAGACAGGTGCACTTTTAAAGGTTGAGCAATATCTTATAACGGCATAAATGAAGCAACTAATTTTGGCCGTAGATATACATATAATAATAAATACAGTTTTCATTTGGATGCTTATTCATTAGACTGGGCTTCAATAGCGCCTTTGCGTGTAATTTCTTGTACTGAAGGAGGCGGTTGAAATATTGAATCGCAATCGGGAAATGTTAGTGCTATTGGATATGATGCTGATGCAAGCGCATATAGATATGCTAATAGTACAATAGCATGAGCAAGTTTAAGCGATGGGTGGCATGCTTTTGATGTAGTATTTGATGGGTCAACTATAAAATTATATATTGATAATACCTTACGGGCCACATCTCCTACATTTACAGGCAAAATAGGATATAATGATACTAACTCTATTTTCGTTGGTGCAGAACCAGACAGTTCTGGAGTAGTACCTCTAAATAGATTTTTTAAAGGTAAAATTGGAAATATTATTATACAAAATACTAATGCTAAAATTACTTCTAATTTATATACCTCATTCACCATTCCAGCAAGTGATGTTACTCTTGAAGCGATATGGCAAGAAGATGATAATTTAATTATTGACCCAAATGGGGGTATATGAAATAGGTCTGGAGAAATTCAAAAAATTTATCGAGATGGCAAAACAACACTGAATATTTTACCACCTCAAAAAGCTGGTAGTATATTTCTTGGGTGAGTTGAAACTGGTAACGGGTCTTTAAGTAACCATGTAAAAGGAAATCCAGTCACTAGTGATACTGACCCGGCCTTTGATACGGGCTCAAGCCAAATCTCAGTTTACAACAATACTAGTGGAAATACAGGCGTTACGCATACATGACAAGCAAGTGATGCTGGATATGGTAATCATGAAATTCAAATTTCATTGACCGACACTGCAGCCAATCCTGGATTGGGAGGATTTTATCACGGCACGATAAGTGCTGCAAATAAAACTTATATTCATTCTTTTGTGGCTAAATTACCAGTCGGGTATTCTTTTATGAATGCTCAAAATGGCACGGGAAATGACCGTACTATTACTTGATTAACGTCAAAAGACGGTACTGGAAAATATGAAACTTATGCATATCTACACCGGTGCGGCACAAGTGGCACTTTTAGTTCATTTGGGCATGTTTATGTGCAAGATAATGTCGTTCCAGTAACATGGCAACTTGCTTGTTCTAATATGATAGATGTTACTAATGGATTTAATGAAGTTTATACCTTTGGCAGTGGTACTGGTAAATTAATTGCGCTTTGAGCTCCATTAGGAGTTTGGGCAAGAGTTAATAATAGTTGAAAACGAGCTTTAAATATTTGAACCAGGGTCGATGATGCATGAGTACCAGCGCCATTAATAGGTGGATTTGTTAATAAAATACCCAAGGGAAATTATAATCCTAACTTATTTAATGGCACTGAAATAGATGGGGTTCCAAGAGCGATAGCTAGTTCTACCGATTGAACAATTCCATTGCGCACTTATAATGGAAGTGCTTCTCTATTTAATTTTACAAGAGGTGCTGCTGAAGTAGAATTAAGCCAGGCTAGTAATTTAGGCATAGCCTTTGTACGAAAAGCAAGTGATATTAATTTAGACCCAAATTCTTGGTATACAATTTCATGTGAGGCTAAAAGTACTCAAACAGCAAAACCATTGTGTATAGGATTATCTTATTATAAGACAGATAATACATGGTGGTGGAATGGGGGAGCTAATCCTCAAAACTTTAATCAAGCTAATTCATGACAGAAATTTAGTGTAACCTTTAAGCCTGCTAGTGATACACAATGTATATGTTATTGCTTTACAGTAGCTGGCGTTAGTAATGGAACTGATAGTTTTACTATTAGAAATTGTAAATTGGAACAAGGGGTAATGGCAACTCCGTGACATTGGAGAAGTTATTCTGATTAAATATACTAACATATATCACGGATAAATCAATTTGACTTTTGTATAAAAATATCCTATAATATAGTGTTAGATAAATAAAAAACGGGGAGAGAATTACTTCTCTCCCCGAAAGGAATAAACTATGTCAGATAATGTAAAAATGTGTATTTTAGTTAAAAACATACGCCAATTTAAAGAATATGAAAGTTTTTTATTTGGCGTAAGTTTTAAAGAACCCGTAGAGGTTTGTATTAGTGTAGACGAACTCAATAAGCGTTACTATTACGATACAATTGAATGGAACGGGCAATATATTATTCAGCAAACTGGAGAATACAATTTGCGTCCCTAGTGTAATGGTAGCACACTGGTCTTTGATAAGATTAAAATTATGAACACAATTAAAACTGGAAAACTTGGATATAATTTAGTAGAAAAACAATTATTAAAACGAAACTGAGATATTTATATTCCTATTTTAGAAGATACTAAAATTGATTGCATTATTATTAAAAATAATCAATTATTAAAGTTACAAATTAAAACATTGCAACAAGATAAATATAATAAATGTTTGCCTGTACGAAAAATTATATATAATCGCACACAAAATGTTCAATATCATTATACAAAAGAAGATGTTGATTATTTTATGGGGGTAGATTTAGATACTGAAGATATTTATGTTGTTCCCATTGAGTTTATCCAAAATTATTCAAGTAGTATTAGTATTAAAACATTAGAGCCATATAAAAATAATTTTAATCAATTGGAGCCTTATATTGGAAACGATATAAGTGGAGAGGATGATATCGGTGAAAGCTTAACTGCTAATACCGAGGGAATGGATAATAATCCAGCCCGTAGAGACTAGATAATCCTCTACCTAAGTCAAAATGATAAGGTAAAGATATAGTCCAGACCACAAACCATCTGTGTTCAATGGGTAGTGAAAACTATAGTGGTA
>JAEEGL012009552.1_pt1 | contig 10778 bp, 11 predicted proteins | sample 9134231 | NCBI WGS metagenome assembly JAEEGL01 (sample SAMN16246548, study PRJNA631951) | gut metagenome | biome: gut microbiome; feature: rumen; material: fiber-attached | host: Bos | place: Iran: Karaj | collected 2018-10
AAAAGACGGCAAAAGAAACATCGCAATGCCCAATACAAGCTGGGTAAACGCGCAGGGTGAAACGATTACAAGAGATACGGTTCATCCGCTTTCTCAAAACGTCCGTCAAATGCTTACGGACGCCGCTTTTGGAGCTTACGATACTTACAAATCAACAAATGAGTAATTTTTTGGAGGTAATTTACCATGTTTGAAAAAATCAGAAAGTTTTTTAAGAAGGCTGCTAAAGCAGCAGCAAGACATCTTGCAGCCATTCTCACGATTGTTTCCATGATCCAGACCGTAGGACTCAGAAGAACAATCCGCCTCGCTGCGGCAACAGACGGTGAAGCGTATGTCGATACCGGCGTGAAAATCCTGATCGCGGTTGTTGTGGGCGCATTGCTCCTCGCAGGGCTCTATGCTCTGTTCGGAGATACCATTATGCCGACCGTAACTGAAAAAGTCGAGGAACTCTTTAACTACGCAGGCTGATAACACAACTATGTCGGGCAGGGCTTAAAACACCCTGCCTCGATTTTCAAAAATGAATGGAAGCGATTGAATGATAGGTATTGAATTATTGATTCCGGTATGCACTGTCGGATTTTCAGTGTTTGCAGAATGGATTGCATTAAAAAGAACACCGGATTACAAAAAAGGCAGTAAACTCAATGCAGTGTGCTTGATGATTACCGCGGCAGTTGTTCTGACCATGTATTTCTTTTTCGGCTCGTGGAATGAAAAGCTGAAGGGAATCATAACTGCCGTGATTTTTATCTATGCTTCTGTGTGCGATTACCGTGAACGAATGGTTGCCGACTGCGTTTCGCTGATGCTTCTGCTTACAGGATGTATCGGAACAGAAAGCAAAACGCTGGTGCTTCGGTTTGTCTCTGCTGCCGGAACATTTTTCTTTCTCATCTTGTTTGCAAGCATGAAAAACAGCAAATTCGGCGGCGCTGATGTGAAATTCATTACGGCATGCGTATTTCTGATTGGCTTAATAAACGGCTTGAGTGCAGTCATTATCAGCCTGCTGCTTGCCGTTGTATGCACATTGATTCGCAACAAAGTAAAAAAGACAAAAGAACAATCAATGCCACTGATTCCCTATCTTTCAATCGGCTTCCTGACAGTTATACTGACAGGAGGTTTTTAAGCTCTATGAAAAACAGAACAGCGATAGGCATCGTCTGTGTCATTTTAGCTGTTGTCATAACGTTTGTCGTATCACCGATGGTAACGAGAGCCGGTGAAGGTAAAAAAGAAGTCGTCAGATTTACAAACAATATTTCGCAGGGCGCAAAAATCAGCGAAAAGGATATTGAAACCGTGAAGATCGCAAAAAGCAGCCTGCCCGAAAACTATCTTTCTGACGCAAATGATGTTGTCGGGAAATATGCCAATTCAGACCTGTATAAAGGCGATATTGCAGCAACAGCCAAAATAACGGACAATGCAAATTCTTCAGATAACATACTGTCAGCCCTGAGCGGCAATAAGGTTGCGATGAGCGTAACAATCGCTTCGTTCGCGGGTGGCTTGTCCGGTAAACTGCAAAACGGTGATATTATCAGCTTTTATGTAACGGATAAAAAAGGCGAAACAATGACGCCGCCCGAACTGAAATATGTCAGAGTTATTACCACGACAACTAAAGGCGGCGTGGATGAAAACGAGGTAGAGCCGAACGAAGACGGCACCTTTGATTTGCCGACGACAATAACCGTGCTTGTGAATGTACAGCAGGCGTCTCAGCTTGCAAATTACGAAAAGAATGCCGCAATGCACGTGGCGCTTGTATTCCGCGGTGATGATACGACGGCACAGAAATATATCAATACACAGGATAAGTATCTGAAACAGCACAGCGGAGGAAATGAAAATGGCTAAAATGATAGCTTTTTACGGTTCTCCCGGTTCGGGGAAAACGAGCATTTCACTTAAAGCGGCTGTCGAACTTTACTGTGCTACAAAAGATGAGAGAATCCTTTTTCTATCCCCGGATCTGAATGTTCCGAGCATCGGTCTGCTTTTTCCGAATTACTCGCCGGAGGGAGTCAGAACAATCAGCGACTTGCTTGATAAAACAGAAATAAAGGAAGAAAACCTGTATTCAAGTATCGTTACCGTAAAATCAATGAAAGATTTCGGCTGTCTCGGATTCAAATCCGGCGACAGCTCATTGAGCTTTCCGCAGCCTGATAAAGGTAAACTGAACGAATTGTTTTCCGCTTTGTCAGACAACGCGGAATATATTTTCGTTGACTGTTCAAACGACAGTAGGGATTTCCTTTCAAGAAAAGCCTTATCGGTGGCGGATATCGTCATCCGCACATTGACGCCTGATCTGAAAGGCATGGCATGGCTTTCATCACATAAAAGCACCGGCGGCAGAACAGAAAAAGAAAATTTCTTTAATATCGTCTGCGTAACAGATAACGATTTATACAATCCGACAGAAGAAATCTGTACGAAATTAAACTCTATTCTTGCGGTTATGCCGTACTCCAAAAGCCTGAAGCAGCAAATGCTTGACGGCAGAATGTATGAAAGGCTCAATGACAAAGCGTACAACAAAAGAATCAAAACAATTTTATCAGCAATAAAGTGAGGTACTGCAATGAAAACATATTTAATTACGGTAGAAACCAAAAAGACGGAAACAATCGCCGTCAGAGCCGAAGATGAAAGAGCTGCCGGTGTTACGGCGATGACCTATGCAGCAAGCGAACTTGATCCGAGAGATTCGGAAGTCAGAAAAAGGCTTCGTGTGCTGTCCCATGAAAATCAACTGTTAAAAACAGCTTTTAGCGGACAGTTTGACGGGAGCTTAACCGATGCAGAGCGCAAATTCAGTAAAAAGACAACATACCGCCTCGTTTTATTCAGTGAGAGTAAAACAGAACATAAAAACGGTTTTATGCAATAAAAGCGAGGGAGAACTCACATGGAACGAACGATAGATTTTGTGCCGCTGTTATCCGCTGTTCAGGAGTTTATATCCTCTCGGTACGCAGCGGCACTGACGCAGGCAGATAAACAATCCCAGCTTAAATCATACATAGAAAAGTTTTTGAGAGACTACGAATACAGCGTGGAAGGATATACAATACAGCAGCTCACGAATAAGCTGTATTCGGAAATGGCGGAATACTCGGTTCTGACACCGTTCCTCGGCAAAGATAACGTTGAAGAAATCAATGTAAATGCGTGGAATGATATTGCGGTCACCTTTACAAACGGCAAGATTAAGAAGCTCAGAGAACATTTCTTATCGCCGCAGCACGCGACGGATATTGTAAAACGGCTTTTGCACCATTCAGGCATGATTATTGACAATGCTTCGCCGATGTCACAGGGTCACTTGCCCAACAACACAAGAATTACGGCGTTGAAAGCGCCGATTGTTGATGATGAAATCGGCGTCAGTGTTTCTATTCGACTGCTGCACCCGTCAAGAGTCAACAGAGAACAGATCATCCGTTCCGGCAATGCGACAGAGAAAATGATAGATTTCCTTTGTATGTGTATGCGGTACGGCGTTTCTACGGTTGTGGCAGGCGCAACGTCGTCGGGCAAAACTACCTTGTTAAACGCCTTGCTTACGACAATACCTGATAATAAGCGCGTGTTTACGATTGAGTCCGGCTCAAGAGAACTGTCGCTGATCAGAAAAGGGCAAAACGGTGAGGTCGTAAACAATGTTGTTCATACGCTATCACGCCCTTCCGACAATGAAGCTCATGATATAACGCAGGAAGATCTTGTTGTAGCTTCTCTGCGCTTTAATCCTGATATTGTCTGCGTCGGCGAAATGCGAGACGTCGAATGTTACTCCGCTGTGGAGGCAAGCCTGACGGGACACACGGTTGTTTCAACTGTTCATGCGTTTGCCGCAGACAGCGCGCATATGCGCATTGCCTTGCTTTGTCAGAAGCGGTTTCCGATTGAGTTCAAAACTTCCTTAATGCAGGCAGGACAAGCGTTCCCGATTGTCGTATATACCCATAAGCTCGAAAACAATGCGCGTAAAATTATGGATATATCCGAGTGTGAAATACTCTCTAACGGTGAACGCAGATACCATTCGCTGTTTCGTTACCACATCACAAAGAATGAAATCATAAACGGTAAATTTGTGACGGATGGATATTTTGAACAGCCGGAGCTTATGTCAGAAAATCTTCAAAGAAAGCTGCTCCAATTCGGCGTTTCACATCAGGAATTAACGAAGTTTTTGAAGGAAGGAGCTGAATATGATGATTTTTAGATTATCAGCTTCACTGCTTATGGTGATGGCTGTTATATGCTTTTTGAATCTGACGCCGCAAAACATAGCGGATGATATTGTTCAAATGACGAATAAGCGTGAAAGCATACGCGATAAAGCAAAGGCATTAAGAACGGGAAAGAAGAAAAAGAGCATCGGTGCGCGGCTGATTTATACACAGGACGCATTGAAAGCAATGGGAAAGGCAAACAAATTCGCACTTGTCGTTTGTTCTTCCCTTGCTTTGTTTGTTGCCGGCGCGGCGTTTGCAATATTGATTGACAATGTTTTCCTTGTTCCGACATTCGCGGCATTCTTTGCAGTAATTCCGTTTGTTTATGTGCGCAACAGCATAACGCATTATGAAAAGCACATTACAGATGAACTGGAAACAACACTGTCTATCATCACAACATCATATCTAAGAAACGGAGACATCATTTCTTCAGTCAGAGAGAATCTTGATTACATACGGTCACCGCTCAAAGAGCATTTTGCAGCATTTCTCGGCGATACGGGATTCATATCCAATATCAAGGACAGTATCAGAAACCTGAAAGTGAAAGTGGATGATGATATCTTCCGCGAATGGTGTGATGCGCTGATACAGTGCCAAGACGACAATACGCTTAAAGATACGCTTCAGCCGATTATCACTAAACTGACAGACGTCAGGATCGTTAACTCGGAACTGACAGCCATGATGTCGTCCGTGAGAATCGAATATTATACGATGGTCGGCATGGTTGTCGGCAACATACCGCTTTTGTATGTTCTGAATAAAGATTGGTTCCATACTCTGATGTACGAAACAGCGGGAAAAATCACGCTGGGTGTTTGCGGATTGGTCATATTTGTGACGTATCTGTTTATGCTCAAGTTTACAAAACCCGTTGCGTACAAAGGATAAGGAGGCGGCTTTATGTTACAGATAATCATCGGTTCCTTATGCGGGGTCGCCTGCTACTTCATCATGGCGGATGTTCTGCATATTCCGTATATACGAACTTCAAAGGCAGTCAACAACCTTGCGAAGCTGCAAAGAGAAAGAACGAGCAGTCTTGATATATGGCTTGGAAATCTGGCTGCTTTTATTGCAAAATATATACCGATGAATGAGTTTAAAAAGCAGGAGCTTGCATCTGACCTGAGAACGGCGCAAATGGATATGACACCGGAAATGTTTACGGCAAATGCCATCGTCAAAGCGCTTCTGGTGGGTGTTTTTGCCATACCGGTCTTTTTCTTTTTACCGGTCATGTCGCCGGTCATTCTTGTTTTAGCCTTTATTCTTTACAAAATGAACGTCAGAAGCGTCAGCTTGCGTATCCGCGCAAAAAGGGCAAAAATCGAAAATGACCTGCCGCGCCTCGTATCAACGATTGAAAAGAAACTGAGCTACAACAGAAGCATTCTTGATATTCTGAAAGACTTTACCAAAAGCGCCGGTCCTGAATTAAAATATGAGCTTGAGATAACGATTGCGGATATTCATTCCGGCAACGAGGAATCGGCAATTACAAGATTGGAAGCAAGAGTAGGCTCACCGATGATGAGCGACGTATGCAGAGGATTTGTAACTTTAATTCACGGCGACAGCGCTGCCTCCTATTGGTCCGGTCTTGCGATGAAGTTTTCTGATATTCAAAGACAAAGGCTGAAAATCGAAGCGGAAAAGATTCCCAAAAAGGTTAAACGCCTTTCCATGTGTCTGCTCGGCTGTTTTATGCTGATTTACGTTGTGGTTATTGTTTCACAGATTATGACCTCCGTCGGTGTCATGTTCGGATAATTGGAGGTGTTTGGAATGAAAAAGATACTTTCCTGCCGAAAAGGAGAAGGATATATTGATATATGTATCGGCATCATTGCATTGCTTTCGGTGCTGGTGCTAACATTAAATATTTACTCTTTTCTTGTATTGAAACAGGATTTGGACGAAATATCCGAGCAGCTCATAGAAGTGGCGACATATACCGGCTGTTTTGGTGATGAATTTAATGAAAGAACCGATGAACTGAAAAATGATTTGTTTGAGTTTGAAGTAACACCATCGGCAGACAGCTACTATAATGTGCCGCTCAAACGTGTTCAGCTCGGCAAAACAATGAAAGTGACCGTTACCGTTCATACACACTTGGTCGGTATCGGCATTGTCAATATACCAATCACGGCAACAAGTACCCGAAGCGGCATATCAGAGCATTATTGGAAAGGATAGCGGATTATGAAACGATTGAATACCAAAGGTGAAACCTATGTTCTGATCTGCGTCTTTATTCTGATCATTGCAATGACCTTTTCGGTCATATTCACTTATGCGTCCGTTATTTCCGTTGTCAAGGTGCAGAAGACTAATACCGAAATTGTATTTGACAGTTTTGTTGCGAACAATTCCATTATCATATACAACAATATTAAGAGAGGTAAAAACGCTACTTCCGGTGTTGATACCTCGCAGTTCAGCAATGCATTAAAAGATTTTTGCACATTGGACGAAAGAAACGGAAAGTATTACAGTATAGATACGAACGGAACGGAAAAGTACAGCATGACCCTGCCGCAAATGGATTACATTGAAGATGAAAAACTGGAACTGTATGTCACCTTCACGATGTATGTTCCGATCCGGTTTGCCGGGCAGACAGTCACTACGGCTTCCGTTCCGGTCACAATCACATCAGAACTTACAAGCAAAAATTAAGGAGGATTTTCAATGAAAAACAAATGTAAACAAATGCTTTGCCTGCTGATGGTGTTCACGGTCTGTATTTTGTCGTTTACATCATGCGCTAAACGAAAAAACAAGGAACCAGACAGCACAACAACATCATCACAGACTGAAACCACAACGCAAGAAAGCGTCAGCATTGATGCGCCGATAACAGAAGTGTTTGAAGAAATCCCCACAGAGCCCGAAGAACCACAGCCGCAGAAACCGCAATCAACAACAAATGAAAAAAGCACAACTACTGCAAAAAGACGGACAACCACAACAAAAGCAGCGGCTTCGGTCAAAACAACCGCATCGACAAAAAAGACGTCAACAACATCGTATCAGGGAAAGACAACGAGAGCTTCTACAAAAAGCACACAGACAACAACGAAAAAGACAGCAGCTGCAAAATATTCCTGCGGCGTCAAGAACCATAACTGTACAACGCCGGAAGAACACGCTTTTTTAACATCACTTGAAGAAAAAGGTTGTCCGATCTGCGGTTCGCATTCATGCAGGAGCTTTTATGCGCTGGACGAATGGGGAAACACTTGCTATGACATCACAAAATGTCCGCAGTATAAGGAGGAAGAAGATCCGACGATTCGCTGTGAACATTGCGGCAGAGTCAGCGGCACGGGCGATAACGGAACCTGCGTCAGATTCACGGTGGATACCGTTTGCCCGATCTGCGGCAAAACGGTCAAGGCAAAGACCTGTCATACACATTAAAATCAATACAATCATTTTCAAGGGCTCGGTATCGGGTCCTTAATTTTTTAGAGAGGAAATATGTTTATGAAAACAAAAAAGATATTGGCTGTGTTTCTGATTACAATGACTCTCTTTTCAGTCCTTGCTGTTTCGGCGCTTTCTCTGTCGTGGGACGGTTCCTCTGCCGGCGGCAGCACGAATGCCGTAAACGGAAGCAACAAAGGATATGTTATCCGTTCAACAAACGACGACGCCTGTGTTGTCGGATACCGTTTCAGTGTTGTAAACAACTCCGGTGATATGAAAGTGAACAAAGTCATTGACGTTTTCAGAAATACAACAAACGGCAGCAACGCATATTCGACATCAGCGAAATTTTCAACGAAATACAACAAAAAACAGTTGATTGCCAATATGAATGCAAGGCTTGAAACAACAAATAACACCACAAACTGCTACAAAGAAAGCTCTATGGGCTTTGTAACGGCATTGCCGAATCCAAGCGGTGTGAAAACATGGCAGGCGTATGAAACGAATATCAATAAGGTGCTTTCAAAAATCGGAGTCGGTTCGGTTTCCAATATGTATTACGGCGATAAAGTTATCATTGAACCTTTGTTTGATGTTTGTCTTGCCGGTGAATATCAGGCATTAACAGTAACGGAAATCGCATACTGCGGCAGAAGCGTTTTAGGAGGTTCTTCCACAGGCGGAACCAGCAACGGCACATCGTCAACTTGGGGCTTTATTGCCAACTATACCAACCGTATCTGGCCAAACAAGCTCTTTACCCCTGACGGTCAGGGCTTGTGGACAGCCGCTTCCACGATAGGCAGCTCGTCAAAAGCGAGCTTTAATACTTTGTTAAATTACGGCTACGGTGCCGGTATCGCGTACAGCGAAACGCAGAATTTATCATACACGATTAAATTCAACGGCAACGGCGCAACAAGCGGTTCTACGGCTTCAATGTCTATGAGCTATGGTACGGCAAAAAACCTGACAGCCAACGGATTCAAAAAGACCGGAAACGTTTTTACCGGTTGGAATACCAAAGCTGACGGCAGCGGTACGAAATATACCGATAAGCAGTCAGTTAAAAATCTGACGACAACAAACGGCGCAACAGTCAATCTTTATGCACAGTGGAAGGCGTATGTCCTGACGATTTGCTATGACTGTTACGGCTCAAGCCCGACATTTACGGAATCCAAAGGCTTTTCCTTCGGCAATTACAATCGAATTCTGACAACCGGAAGCTCAAGAAAAACAATAGCCGGTACAGATAACGTTTATTACAACGCATATAACTATAACAACGAGATCGGCGGATACGGACTTCATGATTTCAGCACGTTCGGATTGACTGCACCGACAGGATACAAATTCAAATGCTGGGATAACGCAGGTAAAAGCTATGATGAAACAACCACAACTTACAGACCGACTGACTTTACAAGCGATATTGTTAACGGTGATACCTATGTATGGATGACAGCGAAGTTTTCGCCGATTGAGTATTCCGTAAAATTCAACGGCAACGGCGCAACAAGCGGTTCGATGTCCAATCAGTCGTTTACTTACGATACATCAAAAGCGCTGACGGCAAACGCTTTCAAACGAGAATTTACCGTAACATATAACTACAATTACAGCGGAAAAGCGAATACAACCGCAAAGGCGTCGGCGACGTTTAACGGCTGGGCTAAAACATCTTCAGGCAGTGTTACATACACCAACAAACAAACAGTAAAGAACCTGTCGTCGGTTGACGGAGATGTAGTAAACATCTATGCAAAATGGACAGACGCAAGCGTAACGCTGCCCACCCCGACAAGAACGGGATATTCTTTCAGCGGCTGGTACACAGCATCAAGCGGCGGAACAAAGATCGGCAGCGGCGGCGCATCATACAAGCCGACGGGAAATATAACGGTGTATGCACACTGGTCTGCAAGCAGTTATACCGTAACGTATAACGCGAACGGAGGCTCCGGCGCACCGTCTGCACAAACGAAAACACACGGCGTTGATTTAACTTTATCGTCAACCAAACCGACAAGAACGGGTTATGATTTCAAAAATTGGAATACCGCGTCAAATGGTTCGGGAACGAACTATGCATCTGGCGGTATATACACCGCAAATGCAAGTGTTACACTGTATGCGCAATGGACGCCGCATACCTATACGGTTACATACAAACCAAACGGCGGTTCCGGTGAACCTGCGGCACAGACAAAAACCTACGGTGTGGATTTAACACTTTCATCAACAAAGCCAACGAGAACAGGCTATGATTTCAAGAATTGGAATACCGCTTCCAACGGTTCTGGAACGACCTATGCTTCCGGTGCAAAATACACACAGAATTACAGCCTGACCTTGTATGCACAATGGACACCGCACACCTATACGGTTACATACAAGGCAAACGGAGGCTCCGGTGAACCTGCACCACAGACCAAAACCTACGGTGTGGATTTAACTCTTTCGTCCACGAAACCGACAAGAACAGGTTATACCTTCAAGAACTGGAACACCAATTCAGGCGGCAGTGGTACGACTTACGCATCAGGCGGTAAATATACCGTAAATGCAAGTGTAACATTGTATGCACAGTGGACGCCTATTACCTACACGATTGTTTTCAACGGAAACGGTTACACTTCGGGTTCAACCGCGTCTATGACAATGACCTATGATACTGCGAAAAACCTGACGGCAAACGGTTTTGTAAAGACAAGTTATGTTTTTAACGGCTGGAATACAAAATCAAATGGCAGCGGTACAAGCTATGCAAACAAACAGTCAGTTAAGAATCTCACTACTGTCAACGGTGCAACCATTACGCTTTATGCACAATGGACGGCAAATCCGTACACAGTCATCTTTAACGGCAACAGATCAACATCGGGTACGACCGCTTCGCAGGTTATTGCACCGGACGCCAGCACAGCTTTGAATGCCAACGGATATATCCGCACAGGGTATTCCTTTGTCAAATGGAACACCAAAACAGACGGCAGCGGCACAAGCTATCAGGATAAAGCAACCGTGAAAAACCTTGCGCCCGGCGGCAGCAGTATCACA
>JAEEGL012464470.1_pt1 | contig 10778 bp, 10 predicted proteins | sample 9134231 | NCBI WGS metagenome assembly JAEEGL01 (sample SAMN16246548, study PRJNA631951) | gut metagenome | biome: gut microbiome; feature: rumen; material: fiber-attached | host: Bos | place: Iran: Karaj | collected 2018-10
AAATGAGGCCAACCCGTCCCCGTTAAAACATCGTCAAATGACATAACATCCCAATCAGGTCAATTGAAGCCGCCTTGGGATTCACCTCAAAAGAGCACACTAACCTATCTGCCATTCTTCCACATATATCCGTGCTTTATCACGGTCTCAATGTGATAACTCGCCTCGCCCAGGGAGGCGCGCAGCTTCTTTATGTACGTGTCGACGGCCCTGTCGTAGCCCTCGAAATCCCTGCCCCAGACGGCGTCGAGGATCTGGTTGCGCGTTAAGGCCTGGTCGCGGTTTTCGACGAAATACAAAAGCAGTTCATATTCTCTGGGGGTGAGCTCGGTCCGCCTGCCGTTCACGCTGACAAGACGTCTTGCGGGCTCTATCGTGATCTCGCCGACTTCTATTCGGCCGTCTTTTACGAGCAGGCCCCTGTAACGCTTTATCAGGGCGTTGACCTTTAAGAGGAGGAGTTTGGTCGAATAGGGCTTGGTCAGGTATTCGTCGGCACCGATCTCATAGCCTTCGATAATGTCAGTCTCCTGGCCGAGGGCCGTAAGGAAGATGACGGGGACGTCGTAGCGTGTTCTTATGAATTTGCAGACTTCCTTGCCGTCCTTGCCGGGCATCATGATGTCGAGGATGATCGCGTCGTAGTGATTGTTCATGACAAGGCGGCAGGCATCGTCGCCGTTGCCGGCCTGATCGACCTCAAAGCCGTTTTTGGTAAAGTACGCGGAAGTGATGGTCCTTAATGCCACGTCATCTTCTGCGATCAGTATCTTGATATTGCTGTCTGTCATTCTTTCACCTTTTTGATCTCAAACCAGAATGTCGTTCCGTCTTCGCCGCTTGTTACGCCGAATCTTGCTTTGTGGAGTTCAAGGATGCTCTTGTTGACTGCAAGTCCGACGCCGTTGCTTTCGAGCCGGTCTGTGCCTGACTTGTCGGTCTTGTAGAACAGGTCCCAGATTTTCTTTTGTTCTTTCGCACTTATCGCCTCACCGTCATTTGTGATCTTGAATGTGACGTTGTTTGCGTCCGAGAGGAAGTTGACCTCGACTTTCTCCTTGCCGTACTTGATCGCATTGGAGAGGAAGTTCGAGATGACCATCTTCATCATGTCGAGGTCGGCGGGGACGATGTATTCGCCGTCTTCAGAGTCCTTTTTGAATTCGACGGTCATGCCGCGCTCTTTGGCGATCTGCTCCATGTGTCTGTAGCATGCTTTTGTGAGCTCGAAAAGTTCGACGTCCTCAAGATTGAGCGCCGCATTGCCGGAATCCATTTTCGAGAGATTCAAAAGAGTACTGACCATCTTCGCCATGTGATCGACTTCGGCATTGATCTTCGCCGCAACTTCAGGGCGCTCGCTCTCATCTATCAGATCCCAGTTCTCGATATAGACCTTGGTGACAGCAAGAGGCGTCTTCAGTTCATGGGCGAAACTGCGGGTGAGGTTCCTGTTCCTCGCTTCATAACTCAACCTGTTGAAATAAAGCCCGCGCATTACGATCACCGTGCCTGAGACAGCAACTGCTGCAAGAACAGCGATCAGGATGTATAAGTAGCCGTAATTTGCAAAAACGATCTTGATCGGATGGTAAATATAGACTCCGCACGATTCGACATATATTTCGGTATCGGGGATCGGTTCGCTAGTCAATGTGAACCCGTAATCCGTGAACCAGCTGTTCTTATAGCCCGGAGTGTCCGGATCTCCACGCTTCAGTTTGTCGATCTGTTCGTTGTAGATCGCCTCAGCTTCAGCATCAAGTTTCTCTCTTTTGCTGTCTTTCTCACCGGATGGAGCGTTAGAAACCTTGTATGGCTGACGGTAAATATTCCCGTCTTTATCATAGATAAATATCGTCGCTATTTCGCTGATTCTCGAGAATTCGAAGGTCTGATCAAGATCGCCATAGACCCTGTATATTTTTCCATCCCTTACAACATCTGCCGGGATATCTGTGATGTCATCTGATTTTTTGAAGCCGAGGTAGTTGCTGTCCTTTTCAGTACCGGGCACAGGTTCAACCTCCACAGGCTCATCGTAAAGCCCGGATTTATAGTACTTCAGAGTCTTATAACGTCCGATGTCAGGGTAAAAATCGTCATACAATAAACCCGTATCAAAAACGATGCTCACATTTTGCGGATCGTTAAAAGCGTCCGGACCATAATAAACATTTGCCGGAAAGATGGTACTGTAAGCGTTGGAGGAATAAACACCCCGGACTTTGCTCACCAGCACTATGGTAAGCAAAAAACTGCAAAGAAGCACGACGATCAGTATCAAAGCACATATTGTCGCGGTGATCCTGATGTATGTTTTTCTCATTCCTGTTATCCCCGTATCTGAGAGCGCTCGGACTTCTTCATGTTCATATTGAGAAGTATAGAGGTTTGATGTGTATTTCTTATGTATAAATAATAACACCGGAGCTATATATTTGCTCCGGTGTCATCCCTGGCCGGTAATATCATTCTTCAAGAAGTTTATACAGTACTTTGTAGAGTTCCACTGCTTCTTCTTTCCCGAGTTTCACGCATGAACCGATCTTTTCAGGTATGATTTTCGCTTTTTTATATAGAGCCTTTCCGTCCTCAGTAAGAGATATGACCACGACACGCTCATCATCTGCACTTCTGGTCCTTTTAATAAGGCCCTGCTTCTCGGTATTCTTGAGCATCGGTGTCACTGTTCCGGTATCAAGCCTCAGTCTTTTGCAGAGCTCTCCTACCGTGATCCCGTCTTTCTCCCAGAGCACAAGAAACATGATGTACTGGGTGTATGTGATTCCCAGGGGCTTCAGATACGGTGTGTAAAGACCCGTTATCTTTCTGGCTGCCGCATATAACGGAAAACACAGCTGGGAATCCAGCTTCATCGATTCATCAATCTTCATTCTGATCACCTTCTGTCAAATAAGACTTTCAACAAATGCCCTTACTTCCTTCATCTCTGCCGTGGGCTCAAATCTCTTTACGACATTACCCTGTCTGTCAACGACGAACTTGGTGAAATTCCATTTGATCTCGGGATTATTCTGATAATCACTGTCGATCTTTTTGAGCATTGCATTCATCGCCAGAGCCTTGGGACCTTTGCCGAATCCCTCAAAACCCTTCTGAGACTTAAGGAACTTGAACAAAGGCAGCGCATTCTCACCGTTCACGTCAGATTTCTTCATCTGGGGAAACTGCGTGTGATACTTAAGCCGGCAGAATTCATGCACCTCTTCGTCGGTGCCGGGAGTCTGTCCTGCGAACTGGTTGCAGGGCACGTCGATAACCTCAAAGCCCTTGTCATGAAGATCTTCATACATCTGCTCGATGGGCTTATAGTGAGGAGTAAAGCCACAACCTGTAGCGGTATTGACGATCAGGATCACCTTACCTTCATAGTCTCTTAAAGATATCTCTTCACCTTTTGGTGTTGGAACTGAATAATCGTAGATTGACATAGTTGATTTCTCCCTTCTGTTTTCTATTTGATAAAATTATATTGTGCCAAATATAAATTGTCAACATATTTTTTTCTTTGCCCTTTTCCCGAAAATATAATCTGTCAGTGAATCCCCTGCATCAGAAGAACAGCTCGACTGCCTTCTTCATTAATGTTCCAAAAGACTTCGGCCACTGTCCGTTGATCTTTCCGGTCTGGCCGTTAATGACGATAATGTAATTCCTGCCGTCGTATGCAAATGTGTTGATCCAGACAGGCACCAGAAGATACTTGTACCTCAGGTTATAGTAATCAGTTGCGATCTCGATACCCGACAGGTGTGTAACCGGGTTCTGCTTATAAGCCTCATTCGAAAGATCGCTCTTAAGATCATCGCCCAGGCTGTTCCAGGCTTCGGCCAGGCCTATGGAATAGTGCTCACAAGGAAAACCTGCCAGCGCGTCAGGCGTATAAGGCTTTGCCTCCCCGGTCCAGTAATCTTTTACAACGGACAAAAGGAGCTTGTCTGATGCCAGCTGCTTACTTGCAACGACCGGGAAATCGTCAACCTGATGCTTGAATTTCCCGCTCTTGAAAAGCGTCCTGTTGCCGGAGGAATAATGGCCGGTATAGCGGTTCTCGGTCAGGACATCAAAGGTAAAGAGCGGAACGTATATGCCGTAGAACTTATTGAGTTCGGCATTCTGAGCAAGCTTATCAGGCGCAAGGAACCTGTCCTTGATCCAGTCCTTGAAGATAAACTGAGCGCGCTTTTCCGTGATCTTGAAAGGGATGACACCATTTGGTGCCATGATGTCTTTGGAAGGATCTGCCGCATCGACCGTGGTCGAACCGCAGAAAGGGCAGCGGCCTGAGAGCTGAAGCCTGTTCTGGACAGTCTCAGCTCCGCACTGCCTGCAGATAACGATCTTGGCTTCCATGCCCCAGTCGTGACTTGCAGTATTCTGCGCAGTAAGGAAATCCATCTCCTCAACTGGGAGCTTGGATACTAATTCGGGAATGATCTCCTTGTGACCGCAGGACTGGCATAAAAGGCTGTCCCAGCCGGGATTGAATATCATCGTACCGCCGCACGACGGACACTTCTTATCGATTGGCATAATTACGGCCCTCCTTGTGTCAAAGCGCGAAAACAAAGCCCCTCAACCCGCGCGCTAACCCTGGGTGCTAATTCTCGTTCGGATATACCAGCCTTCTGTCAGTATCAAACCATTCAGCTATCGTTCTGAACATCTTAACGATGAACCTGCCTCTGTCCGTTATGGAATATGTGCCGTCAGGATTCTCCTCGATCGTGCCGGTTACGACCTGCTCATCGAAACGCTTTTCGAAAGCGCCGTAATCTTCAACATACTTGCTCGTAAAGACTTCGCCTACCGATTCCTGCGTGAATGTCTGATCGGAATTCTCATCCATGTAGCTAAGCATGAATACCGATACCGAACGCTCGACGGTGACCGGAACAAGCGTGAAGATGACCGTGTTAACGCAGCAGAAGATAACAAACATCATTATGATGTCCCTTACCGTGATGAAGCCCCAGAATTTCCTGATAACGCCCATTACTACCGCAGCGATCACACCTGTGATGATGATGAATGCCATGCCCCTGTACATGAGGACCTCCATATTCTTTAAGATCCCCGTGTGGAACAACGCGACGAACATCACCGAACATACGATGTAGATCAGTGCATATATTCCAATGAGCGCCAAAATGCTCTTGGCGTTCCCGCTGCTTTTGCCGGTCTTAGTCATTTCCTGCTGCCCCGCTCTTTTGTTTTATGTCTTCAGCTGCCAGCGCCTTTGCCTTCTCTATCGGGTCAGCAATATAAGCGATGCCGCTCTCGCTGATCTGGATGGCCGTTCCGCAGAACTGGCAGAAACCCGTGGAGCTCCTTCTGATACGGTTGCCTGTAGAACCGCAGTTAGGGCACTCGACCGCAACGCTGGCACGCGCGATCTGGTCCTCGAGCTGTGTCCTTCTGTATCTGGAATTCTCCTCGATCGTCTTCTCTCTTGAAGCCTCAGCCTGAAGTCTTGCCTTCTCGGATGCTGTCCTTGAACGCTCGATCTCCTGCTGCTTCAGTATATGATCGCTTACCCTGAAGCCGATCTTAATAAGATTATTCAAACCTATCCCAAACATGTTCATTTCCTCCTGGAAATCTATTCTTACTCCAACGGATATTTTAACATGTTTGCGAGTTCACGCGCTAGTCTTGAGACGGGCAGTCCGACTACATTTGAGTAGTCTCCGTCGATCTTTTTGACCAGCAGAACGCCCATATCCTGAATGCCGTAAGCGCCGGCCTTGTCAAAGGGCGATCCGCTGTCGCAGTAGTCCGATATTACCTGTTTCTGGTAGTCATCAAGTCCGTAGAATTCGACGTGCGTCTCTTCGGTGAAGTTCCTTTTCGAGCACCCGGAAAGAAGGGATACGCCGGTCGCAACCACATGCACATTTCCTGAAAGCGAGGACAGCATCCTTACGGCATCTTCCCTATCCTCAGGCTTGCCGTAGATAACGCCGTCCAGAATGACCGACGTGTCGGCACCGATAACCACGCATGCACTTTTCTCTTCTTCTGTCAGGGTATCGAAAACAGCCTTTGCCTTAAGATACGCCAGGTGTTCACTGACTTTAACGGAAGGCACGCCCTCTGCTTCCATCCTGATCTCGGCCGCGCGCTCGTCAATGTCAGCCGTGATCACATCGAATTCTTTGGTAATAAAAGACAGCAATTCGCGCCTCCGGGGAGACGCGCTTGCAAGAATGATTCTTTTGTTGTTCAGATCTGATCCCAATTTCTTATTCGCTCTTTTCTCCGTCCTCACCGGAAGTCTGAGGCTTAAACTCAAACGGATTATCCGGAGGTGTAACGGGTTTTGCCGGCGGCATCTGAGGAATTATAGACTTAACGGGCTCTGCAGGCTTTGCTTCCGCACCCTCTGCTGCCTTCGATCCGGCAGCCGCCTGTGCTGCTGCGGCCGCGGGTCTCGTGAACGCGGGCTTTGCGGGAGAAGGAGCCTGGGCAGGTGTTACAGAAACTGAGCTTGCCTGCTTCGTTACGCTGCTCTGCTGCTTAAGTCTTGCTTCCATCGCGGAAATGGTGGATGCCTTCTTCTCTGTAGTATTCTGTACGGCAGCCGATGCGGCCTGAACTCCGCCATGCTGTGCACCATGGATCGTATCCTTAAGGGAATCCTTGAAACTGATGGAACTCTCGGGAAGGATACCGGTGCTGTTGTTCTCGAACCTCGCGTCCGGATTCTCCCTGAAGAGCGTATAAGCGGTTCTCGGATCCTCCTTGTGCGTGACCTTGTAATAGAAATCGATAAGTTTTGCAAGAGACTTGCTCATGATGAGGTTAGAAGCGGTCTTGACCGGTGCATCGATGCCCTTGATGTCGTTAACGTCCTGGAAGAACTCGCCGCTGGTCTTGTAGTCGCCGCTTACGATGTAACCTGCACCCGGATCGCCTTTCTCAGCCAGGGCGATCATTGCACTTGCGACGTCTCTTACGTCTACGAATGCACGTCCGCCGCCCTTCAAAGGAGTCGTGCCGTTCTCAAGATAACTGTTCAGGACCTTGTTGATCTCATAGTCCTGGGAATAGCCGGGGCCGATAATGAAGGTCGGCAGAACCATTACCGCATTGAGCCTGTTGAGCGCAACCTTCTCCATAACATAAGCGGCAGCCTCGGCCTTGGATTTGGCATATTCGCCTTCAACCTTGTTGCGGTCGAAATGGATCGTGATATCCTCGCCCTTTACCTCAGGATTCAGGGCATATGCCGAACTTAAGTAAACAAGGCGGCCGATCTTGCGCTTAAGGCACATGTCGACAATATTCTCCGCGCCCATGACGTTGACCCTTCTCATAGTGAGATTCGTCGAGTCGGAAAGTGATACATATTCATCCGTGTGGAAAAGAATTGCCGATCTGGGATCCTCGAGCTCGAAAAATTCCCTCATGGAATCCTTGTCCGTGGAAATACCATAGCATATTTCAATGTTGGGATTATTGCGGTAAATCCTGGTATCGGAGAGCTCACTCATGAGGATCCTTACCTTCTCGCCCCTCTCCAGGAGCATACTGATAACAGTTTTACCCAATGCGCCTTCGCCGCCTGATACAAGATACTTAACCGACATACAATTACTCCTTGATAAAGCGTATGCTGTTTGTTGCCAGGTCTTATGTTCGACTGTTTATTATCTGTCCGGCCCGAAAACACCGGATCCGGATAATAAATATAGTTGTCTATATTTTACACTTTCAAAAACCCATGTGCAAAAACATATTTAAAATGATTGTTGACAATTCTGTTAAGCAAGTATATCCTTATGGAACATTTCCGTTCTCGGGAGTGCATACAATTGAATAACTGCTAAAGGCTGTGACGAAGAAAGCCGCAGAGATTCGGTCAATACAGAGAAGTGCTATTTGCTGAGAGGCACGTGACGATATTTGCACAAAGCTATCCCTTCCGAGCCGGCATTCCGAAAAGGTTCATCCCTAGTAGACAGTGCCCGTGATGCTGCGTTAATGCAAAGGAGTTGTTAGACTTCGCAAGTGGCAAACAGACGTGTTTGCAAATTGAGTGGTACCGCGGATTTATATTCTTCTCAATGTCCAAGTAGGATGTTGGGGCTTTTTTTTTGCCCCGGCAGGGAACAGACAAGACAGATTGACAGAAAAGGAGAAAAAGTTATGTCAACAGCAAACAACAACGTTGAGCTAAGACTCGCAGAAGTTGCCGACAGAGTTCATGGACTGAGACTCGACATGGGTCTGACACCTGAGGAAGTTGCCTCCAAGCTTGATATTACCACCGAGGAATATCTTAAGTTCGAAGAAGGCTCCCAGGACTTCAACTTTACTTTCATATATAAATTCGCAAACCTCGCAGGCGTTGAGATCTCCGACCTCATGGAAGGTTCATCCCCTTCCCTCACAGAGTATGCTGTAACAAGAAACGGCCAGGGCAGCCCTATCACAAGACGTACAGGCTATAAGTACCAGCGTCTTGCATCCAGATTCAAGAATAAGCTCTGCGAGCCCTTCCGCGTTGTAGTTCCTTATTCTGAAGAGGCTTTGAATCCTCCGTATCACCTCGTTTCACATAACTATCAGGAAATGAACATCGTCGTTAAGGGTACTCTTAAGGTCATCATCGGTGATTCCTCCGAAGTACTCCACGAAGGCGACTGCATCTATTTCGACTCCACACAGCCCCACGGTGAGTTCGCTTTGGGCGGTGAGGACTGCGTCTTCTATGCGATCATCCTTAACCCTGAAGCATGGGGCAAGGGTGAGAACTACACCACACCTTACAATTCAGAAGAGATGCGTACAGACAACGTTACAAACGTTGATGCCGCTAACCTCAAAGATCCTATTTATGCTAAATATCTGAACGGCGTTCTCGACGAGAACGGAACAATGGTCGACGTTGACGTTAACGTTCCGGCATGCAAGAAGTTCAACTTCGCATTCGACTGTGTAGACGCTATCGCTGACAAGGATCCCGATAAGCTCGCTATGCTCTGGGTCGCAAAGGACTGCGTAACAGAGAAGCGCATCACATTCGGTGACATGAAGAAATATTCCAACATGACTGCAAACTACTTCAAGTCACTGGGCATCGGCAAGGGCGACAAGGTCGTTCTCGTTCTTAAGCGTCACTACCAGTTCTGGTATGCGATGATGGGTCTCGAGAAGCTCGGTGCTGTAGCGATCCCTGCTACCCACCTTCTCCGTGACCATGACTACGAATACCGCTTCAACGCAGCAGGCGTTAAGGCTATTTTCGTAACATCAGATGACGATGCTGCCGATGAGGCTGAGAAGGCTGCAAAGAAGTGCGGCGTTGAGACCATGATCCTCTGCAACGGCTCAAGACCCGGCTGGCACGACTTCAACGAGGAGTTCAAGAACTTCTCTGACGTCTTCGAGCGTCCTGCTGATTACGCATGCGGATACGATCCGATGGTAATGTTCTTCACATCAGGCACAACAGGCTATCCTAAGATGGCTCTCCACTCATATATGTATGCTATCGGTCACATCCCGACAGCTAAGTACTGGCAGAATGTCGATCCTAACGGACTCCACTTCTCCATCTCCGATACAGGCTGGGGTAAGGCACTCTGGGGCAAGCTCTACGGTCAGTGGCTCTGCGAAGCACCTGTCTTCACATTTGACTTCGACCGCTTCAAGGCTGAAGAGATCCTCCCTATGTTTGCTAAATACAACATCACTACATTCTGCGCACCTCCGACAATGTTCAGATTCTTCATCAAGGAAGACCTCTCCAAGTACGATCTGTCTTCCCTCAAGTATGCTGTTACTGCAGGCGAAGCTCTGAACCCTGAGGTATTCAACCGCTTCATGGCAGCAACCGGTATCCGCCTTATGGAAGGCTTCGGCCAGACAGAGACGACCCTTGCCATCGCAAACCTTGTCGGCGCAAAGCTCCGTATCGGTTCAATGGGCAAGCCCAACCCGCTCTACGACGTTAAGATCCTTGATCCCGACGGCAACGTATGCAAGCCCGGTGAGACAGGTGAGATCTGCATCAATACACAGAACTATCACCCGAAGGGACTCTTCCTCCAGTACTACCTTGCTCCTGAACTTACAAACGAGGCATGGCACGATGGCTGGTATCACACAGGTGATACTGCCTGGGCAGACGAGGACGGTTACTTCTGGTATGTCGGACGTACGGACGACGTCATCAAGTCTTCCGGTTACCGTATCGGACCCTTCGAGATCGAGAACGTCATCATGGAACTCCCTTATGTTCTTGAGTGCGCAGTTACAGGCGTACCTGACCCTCAGGGCGTAAGAGGCATCGTTGTAAAGGCTACGATCACACTCGTTAAGGGCACAGAGAAGACTGAGGAACTCAAGAAAGAGATCCAGAACTACGTCAAGGAGAAGACAGCTCCTTACAAGTACCCCAGAGTAGTAGAGTTCGTCGATGAACTTCCTAAGACATTCAACGGTAAGATCATGAGAAAGGCTATAAGATCCGCTTCCGAAGAACAGAAGTAATCTTTAGGCTTTAAGAAGCTTTTAACCAGAGCGGCTCTATCGAAGAGCCGCTTTTTTTCTGCCCGGGAATGACCCTCACATCAAAGCGTTTATCTCTTACAAAAGGCCAGAGACAGTCATAAGCTTCCTTGGGATCCTTGAAATCAGGCATTGGAAAATCAGTAATATCCAGGAGCATATTCCGGTCAGAAGAGCGCTCCAGGAGCAGATGGTGCCTCTTGTCGTAAACAATGAAATCTTCGATATCACGGCGC
>JAEEGL015049989.1_pt1 | contig 10778 bp, 8 predicted proteins | sample 9134231 | NCBI WGS metagenome assembly JAEEGL01 (sample SAMN16246548, study PRJNA631951) | gut metagenome | biome: gut microbiome; feature: rumen; material: fiber-attached | host: Bos | place: Iran: Karaj | collected 2018-10
TAGGTGCTTCAGATCTTTCACTATATATCTCCCTCCTAATAATTATGATACATGTTTGCCCGCGCAAAACGGGATTTTAAATTATTTTACCGCACAGTCAACATCATGTCAACAATAGTTGTATGCAGTGCATTTAATTTTGTGCATTTGCTCAGAATGCTGAACGAAAAAGCGATGGTATATTATATTTTTTCTTGACGCTGAAGCACACATATACTATGATACCGCCGTATGGAACAGGATGAATTAATCAAAAGAATAACGGACCTTGCGTCCCGGTGTGACAGGAACGGTTGCCTTACCCATTCTGCCTTTCTCACCCCGGCAGAGTGCTATCTGCTGGAAACGAGAAAACTTTCTGTTGGAGACGCGAAGGTGTTCCTTTTTGGCGGCAAAGAAGACTGTGAAAGGAAAGTCGCCTTTTTCCTCCCCTACTATCTTGAGGAAACTGATTTCGATATTGGTGAAATCATCAAGGCAGTAAGAATCAGAAGCTATTTCGGGAAGCCCGTACACAGGGATTACCTCGGTGCCGTTCTCGGTCTCGGTATTGAACGTGACAGAATTGGAGACCTGCTGGTGTTTGACGACACCGCGTATCTTTTCTGCCTCTCACCGGTTGTATCTGTACTGCTGCAGGAATTGGAAAAGGTCGGAAGAGTCAGTGTAAAATCTGAGCAGGTTGCACTCTCTGATGTACCAACTCCTGAACGAAAAGTAAAGAAAATCACCTTCACTGTTAAGAGCCTGCGCCTTGACGCCGTTACCGGGGACATGTTTGGAGTATCCCGTACGCTGGCAGCTGAGCTGATCCGGGAAGGTGCCGTCACACTTAATTATTCTATCTGCGAGAAAGTCGATGCGACTGTGAGGGAAGGCGACACACTGTCGGTACACGGAAAGGGGAAAGGCAGAATTTCACAGATCGGAGGGCGGTCCAGAAAAGACAGACTGTTTGTCGAGGCAGAGCTCTACCTATAAACATTGGCTTGTTCTGCTTATTAATTTTAGGAATAAATGTATCAGCCTGAGGAGCGGATAGCTTCTCAGGCTGAGTTCGTTAAGGGTAAATGGATATTACTATATCTGCTGCTTTTTCAACTGTTCAATTCTGGAAAGGATCATTTTCTCATTATAGAGCAGGAAGAGGCTTGCACCAATCAGGCAGGTAACAGTAGCAATCACAGCGGTCATCCGATAGCTTGCCGCTGTTTTGGCAACTGTAACGGAAGTGAAAACCACCATAGCAAGAGCCTGGCCCATTTTAAAGGCAAAGGTACGTGCTGCGAAAAACATACCGCTGCGGTCTTCTTTTGTTTCCAGGCGACTGAGCTCAGCAACATCGGCTACACAGGCCTGCGGTAAAATGCCCAGAATTGCCATAGGCACCGCAGCACAAACCGCAATGATAAAGCCCCAGTAAAGGCCTTTGCCACAGAGAGAAGTGATCAGAAAGACCGCTGCATAGGCAAAAAAGCCGGTAACAATCAGTTTCTTCTTACCGAGTTTCGGCGCAAGTTTATTGACCGCAGGATAGAGCAGGACACTGATAAACGTCATCGTGGCAGTCAATACAAAGGTCCAGGTATCTTCAATCTCCATCAGTTTGGTCTCATAAAAAGCAAGACCAGTCTGGAAAAGAGTAAGCGCGAAGAAGTAGATCACATCACTGTAAACGAAGCGGCGGAACTGCCCATTCTGGAACGTTTTCAGAAGAGAACTGAATGCTTTTGTTTCGCTGGGCTTGCTGTCTATATAATCCCGTTCTTTGATGTAAAAAGAAGGAATCAGCATGGCAATGCAGGCAATTGATGACATGATCGCCACCGCCAACCGGATCGACCCGGCCTGACCGACCGCACCTTCCAGCATCCCGGCGACATTCGGCAGCATAAAGGATATACTCTGCCCGGCAATAAAGGTAAATGAGATATATGTGGATACATTGATCCGGTGTTCCTGCGTATCCCCCAATTCTGCGATCAGGGCATTATACGGTGTGCAGAAAATCGTCATGACCAGGTAAAAGCACATCAACAACGCAAAAAGCAGCACATCGTTGACGGGGATACTGCCTGTCTGCGGGACAGTAAACAGTCCAATCGTCACAAGCGCAAAAGGAATGGCTACCGCACGCATAAAGGGTATCCGGCGTCCACCCCTGTAGTTGCTCCTGTCAGACCAGCCTGCAATCAGGGGGTCGGTAATTGCATCAAAAATCCGGCCAACTGCAAGCACCAGGCCAAACAGCGTCAGCTTAAATAAAATGGGATTCTGTGTTATGCCGGAAGCAAAAATCCCGGTATTCGGATTCTGTGCATTTGGACTGCCGGTATAATAATAAACCATCCAGTTTGACACAATGCCAGACAACAGGCTCCATCCGAACTGGCCGATTGCAAAAATCCACAGCAATTTGTTTGTTATCTTTTTCATGTTATCCTCCAATTGATACTTTTTGTATCCATCAGTTGGATTATACCATATATAAAGCTAACAAACAAGGCCGAGCCCTTCCTATGTCAGAAGTCAGATCCGGGCAACGCCGGTCTCATAAGCAGCACCTTTAACTGCATCGGCAACAGCGTCTTTTACACGAGGGTCAAATGCTGCCGGAATGATATAGTCTGCGGAAAGTTCCTCTTCAGAAATCAGCCCAGCAAGAGCATTTGCTGCAGCAATTTTCATTGCGTCATTGATGTCACTTGCACGGACATCCAGAGCACCGCGGAAAATTCCAGGGAAAGCAAGCACATTATTGATCTGGTTGGGATAATCGCTCCGGCCTGTCGAGATCACAGCCGCACCGCCGGCTTTGGCATCCTCCGGAAAGATTTCCGGTGTGGGATTGGCACAGGCAAAAATGATCGCATCACGATTCATTGTCTTTACCATTTCGGTCGAAACCATCCCCGGGGCTGACACTCCGATAAAGACGTCCGCTCCTTTCAGCACTTCTGCAAGAGTCCCTTTCCGTTTTCCCGGATTGGTGATTGATGCAATTTCCTCTTTAGCAGGATTCATATGATCCGGGCGCCCGTCATAGATTGCTCCACCGCGGTCACAGAGCGTCACATCGAAAGCTCCTGCTGAAACCAGCAGCTTTGTGATGGCTGTCGCTGCAGCTCCTGCTCCGTTGATCACAATACGAACTGCAGGAAGATTCTTTTTTACGAGCTTCAGAGCATTGGTAAGTCCGGCTAGTGTGATAACAGCCGTACCGTGCTGGTCATCGTGGAAAATGGGAATGCTGCAGCGTTCTTTCAGTTTCCTTTCAATTTCAAAACAGCGGGGGGCAGAAATATCTTCCAGATTGACTCCTCCGAAAGATCCCTCCAGAAGAGCAACCGTATTGACAATTTCATCCACATCCCTGGAAGCAATGCAAAGCGGTATGGCATCCACATCGCCGAACGCCTTGAAAAGGACACACTTCCCTTCCATCACCGGCATTCCAGCTACCGGCCCGATGTCTCCCAGGCCAAGAACTGCCGTGCCGTCCGTCACGACGGCAACAGTATTCCAGCGGCGCGTCAGTTCGTAGCTGAGTTTTTCATCTTTCTGGATTTCAAGACACGCCTGTGCAACACCGGGCGTGTAAGCGAGAGAGAGGCTCTCCTTACTGTCAACCGGTGCACGGGAAATCACTTCTATCTTCCCTTTCCACTCATAATGCTTTTTCAGGGATTCCTTTGCATAGTCCATCGCTCAATCTCCTATCGGAAAATACCGGGTCATACAGTATGGCCCGGCGGATCAAAGTATACTATAGTTTTTCAGAAGCAGCAAGAAGAAAAAAGCATTTGGAAGGCAAAAAAGAATTGACATCTGTTTCATCGAATGCGACAATATTGAAAAACAGTCAGGAGGTATATCTCTATGAAGATCGTAGTTCTGGACGGATATACAGAAAATCCCGGAGATCTGAGCTGGGATGCGCTTCGTGCGTTCGGTGAAGTAACCGTATATGACCGCACCCCATATGATGACGAGGAAATTGCCAAGCGAATCGAAGATGCAGAAGTTGTTTTCACCAATAAATGTCCTGTTCGTAAAGCTGTAATTGACCAGTGCCACAACCTGAAATACATTTCCGTGCTGGCAACAGGCTATAACATTGTGGATTACACCTATGCATGGGAAAAGGGGATTCCGGTTTCCAACGTGCCCACTTACGGCACAGCGGCCGTCGGCCAGTTTGCCATTGCCTTACTGCTCGAAATCTGCCATCATGTGGCACATCACTCTGAAGCCGTACACAACGGGCGCTGGGAAACCAATGCCGACTGGTGCTTCTGGGATTATCCGCTCATTGAGCTGGCAGGAAAAACAATGGGAATTATCGGCTTCGGGAAGATCGGGCAGACAACCGGACGGATTGCAAAAGCGCTTGGCATGACGGTACTCGCCAGCGGAAGCAGGCCGACAGAGGAAGGAAAAGCAATTGCTGAATATGTCGACCGTGACACCCTTTTAGCACGATCGGATGTTGTGGTGCTGCATTGCCCGCTCTTCCCTGAGACGGATAAAATGATCAACAAAGAAACCATTGCCAAGATGAAAGACGGTGTCATCTTCATCAACAACAGCCGCGGTCAGCTTGTTGTGGAGCAGGATCTTGCAGATGCTCTCAATTCCGGCAAAATCTATGCTGCCGGGTTGGATGTTGTTTCCACAGAACCCATTCGGGGTGACAATCCTCTATTGACAGCGAAGAATTGTCTGATTACCCCGCATATTTCCTGGGCACCGAAAGAGGCGCGTATCCGTATCATGGATTGCTCTCTTGATAATCTCCGTTCTTATCTGAACGGCGAACCGATCCATGTTGTAAACCGTCCCCGAGAGACATAACTACCTCTCTGAAAGGATTTTTATGGAAAGCCTTCAGATAAGTTTAAACGCCGTATTACCGCTTTGCCTGTATATGGCAGCAGGATACCTTGCAAGAAGGCGCGGGCTGATTGATGAGGAAATCATTTTAAAATTCAACAGAGTAGCCTTCCTTGTGTTTCTCAGCACGAGCGTATTCAGCGCGCTTTACGGATCTGATCTGAGCACAGCAGTCAACCCGAAGCTGATTCTTTTCGTCGTCTTCGGTGTTCTTGCGGAGTTTTTGTATGGCTTTCTTGTCGCCAACAAGGTCGCCGATCAGGAAAACCAGAAAGGCGTAATTGTTCAGGGTATCTTCCGTTCCAATTTCACGCTGATCGGCCTGGCAATTGCAAGAGCTCTTTTACCCCATGAAGATATTGCTCCGGTCGTTTTCCTCTGTGCAATCATCACTCCTGAATTCAATATCCTTGCTGTTATAGCGCTTTCGCTCTACGGGGGAGAAAAGGTCCGGCCGCGGGAAGTTGTGGTTCGCATTGTGAAGAATCCGCTTATTATCGCAACTGCAGCCGGCATTCTCTGCCTCGTGCTTAAGGTGCGGTTCCCAAAGAGCATAGAAACAGCTATCACCGGCATGGCAGGTGTTGCAACCCCTCTGATGCTGTTTCTTCTGGGGGCGTTTTTTCGCTTTGACAGCTTTGGCAGTTCTGCAAAGCAGATTTCCACAACCACTGCATTTAAGCTGGTTTTCAATCCGGCTATCTTTCTGACGATCGGATATCTGCTTGGCTTCCGTGGAGTTGAATTTGTCGGTCTGATCGGTGTTTTTGCTTCGTCCGCTGCAGTATCTTCTTTCACCATGAGTCAGCAGATGGGCGGAGACGCGGAACTGGCCGGAGGCGTTGTTATTCTGACCTCTGTTTTCTCCTGTCTGACACTTTTCGGCTGGTGTGCCCTTTTTAAAACACTGGGAGCATTTTAAAAACAGACACAGGCATTGCTGCAACTCTGTCGACAATAGAGAACCATTCGCCGGGCAAGAGTCATTTTGTTTCCCTGCGAAAAAGATTAAACAGTCAAAAAACCGGAGGCTATCTTGAATGAATATTCATGCTCTATATAAAGAGAAGCTCCGAACCGCTGAAGAAGCCGTTCAGATTGTCAAAGACGGAGACTGGGTAGATTACTGTGAAACCTGCTCCTATCCGCAGGCGCTGGATGCTGCACTTGCAGAGCGGAGCGGTGAACTCCACGATGTAAAAATCCGTAACGCGATCTCCATGATTCCTATCCACACCGTAGAAAAAGATCCGTACGGATCTTTCACCTATAACCTTTGGCACTGCTCTGCTCTGGACCGGAAATATATCGATCAGGGGAGAGCCTACCATTCACCAATGATGTTTCGGCATAACGGCACCTATTACCGGAAAGGGTACGCACCGGTCAATGTAGCCATGGTTACCGTTGCTCCGATGGATGAAAACGGTAACTTCTCCTACGGACTGACGAACTGCACAATGCAGGAAATACTGGATGCGGCAGAGCATATTGTGCTGGAAGTAAACCCCACAATGCCTACCATTGCCGGACTTGCCAATGATCATATCAATATTTACGATGTGGATACAGTGGTTGAAAGCAGCCTCCCGATTCCAACTGTCAAGAGCCCGGCAGCAACAGATACAGATCGCAAAATTGCTTCTTATATTTTCCCCTTTATCACCAGCGGCAGCACGCTTCAACTCGGCATCGGCGGCATTCCCAATTCCATTGGCAGTATGATCGCTGAATCTGATGTAAAGGATCTCGGGATGCACACAGAACTCATGAGTGACGGTTATCTCGACCTCTACCGTGCCGGGAAGATCACAAACGCAAAGAAAAAGCTCAACCGCGGTAAAGGTGTGTTCTCGATCTGCAACGGTTCCAGAGAACTCTATGATTTTCTGGATCACAACAACGCGGTTCTGTCCGCGCCGATGAGCTACGTCAACAGCCCTGCTGTCATACGTGAGCTGGACGACTTTATCTCTATCAACAGCTGCATCGCAGTGGATCTGTACGGTCAGGTAAGCTCAGAGTCTGCAGGCCTTCGCCAGATCTCCGGCACCGGCGGACAGGTTGATTTCATCACAGGTGCACTGGAAGCAGACCACGGAAGAGCTTTTCTTGCCATGCATGCGACGTTTACGGACAAGGCGGGGGTGCTTCATTCCAACATCCTGCCCTATTTTACAGGAGGAGATATTATCACCACCCCACGGACTCAGGCTCCGAATATTGTGACAGAATACGGCATTGCAAGTCTGCCCGGTAAAACGACCTGGCAGCGTGCAGAAGCACTCATCTCTATCGCGCATCCGGATTTTCGTGAAGGACTGATTGCTTCGGCTGAAAAGCAGAAAATCTGGCGGCAGAGCAACAAACGGTAGAGCAGCCGCAAAAGGAAGAAATGTCCGGAACAGCAGGGCACTATGACAGAAAAATGCTTGCATTCGAATGTGTCTTCTGGTATCATATATATGTTGGGCATGAAATCTGCCCCGGAAAACAAAATGCTGAAAAAACAGCTGATAACTTCTGGTTCTTCTCAGAAGTTTTCTGTTTTTCAATTTTATCTGGAGGAAACGCCTATGAATTACACCGCAGAAGTTACGCATATGTGCCCCGTCGCAAAAGGCGCATATCACGGCCCTGCCCCGATTCCTGAAGAAGGAAAATGGGTCCAGGCAAAAGAGATCGGAGATATCTCCGGCTTTACCCATGGCGTAGGCTGGTGCGCACCGCAGCAGGGCGCCTGCAAGCTTACACTGAACGTCAAGGACGGCATCATTCAGGAAGCACTGGTTGAAACCCTCGGCTGCTCCGGCATGACCCACTCCGCAGCTATGGCTTCAGAAATTCTGATCGGCAAGACTCTTCTGGAAGCTCTGAACACTGACCTCGTTTGTGACGCCATCAACACCGCAATGCGTGAATTGTTCCTGCAGATCGTGTACGGCCGTACACAGAGTGCTTTCTCGGAAGGCGGCCTTCTGGTCGGTGCTTCTCTGGAAGACCTTGGAAAAGGCCTTCGTTCCCAGGTTGGAACAATGTTCGCCACGAAGGAAAAGGGCCCGCGCTATCTGGAAATGACAGAGGGTTACTGCTCCCGTATGGCACTCAACGCAGATGACGAAATCATCGGCTATGAGTTCGTCAGCCTCGGCAAGATGATGGATTTCATCAAAGGCGGCATGGATGCAAACGAAGCTCTGAAAAAGGCTACCGGTCATTATGGCCAGTGGGATGCAGCCGTCAAGTACATTGATCCCCGCAAGGAATAAAGGAGGACCAAACGATGGCATTATTTGAAAACTATGATCGCCGGATTGGAAAGATCAACGGTGTACTGGCTAAATACGGCATCGCCTCTGTAGAAGAGAGCAGGGAAATCTGCAAAAACGCCGGATTTGATCCCTATGAAATTGCTAAAGGCATTCAGCCCATCTGCTTTGAAAACGTCTGCTGGGCATACTGTGTCGGTGCTGCTATTGCCTTGAAGTCCGGGGTAAAGAACGCTGAAGAAGCTGCCCGCGCTATTGGCATTGGCCTGCAGAGCTTCTGCATTGACGGTTCTGTAGCCGACAACCGCAAAGTCGGTATTGGCCACGGCAACCTGGCTGCTATGCTTCTGAGCGACGAGACGAAGTGCTTTGCTTTCCTTGCAGGACATGAATCCTTTGCAGCAGCTGAAGGCGCAATCGGTATTGTCCGCAATGCCAACAAAGTGCGCAAAGAGCCGCTTCGCGTTATTCTCAACGGTCTTGGAAAAGACGCTGCTCAGATCATCTCCCGTATCAACGGCTTTACCTATGTACAGACTCAGTTTGACTACTTCACCGGTGAGCTGAAGATCGTCCGCGAGATCCGCTATTCCGAAGGCGAGCGCGCCAACGTCCGCTGCTACGGTGCGGATGACGTCCGTGAAGGCGTTGCCATTATGCACTTCGAGCAGGTCGACGTTTCCATTACGGGCAACTCCACCAACCCCACTCGCTTCCAGCACCCGGTTGCCGGCACTTACAAGAAAGAGTGCGTTGAGCAGGGCAAGAAGTACTTCTCCGTTGCTTCCGGCGGCGGCACAGGACGTACCCTGCACCCAGACAACATGGCAGCTGGCCCGGCTTCTTACGGCATGACCGACACCATGGGCAGAATGCATTCCGACGCTCAGTTCGCAGGATCTTCCTCCGTTCCCGCTCACGTGGAAATGATGGGCTTCCTCGGCATGGGCAACAACCCCATGGTCGGTGCAACTGTTGCAGTGGCAGTAGCTGTTCAGAACAGCCTGACCAAGTAATCATACCTCTTCCAAAACAAATCCAAACCGATAATTTCAGCCCTCTTTGCAGTTTTGCAAAGAGGGCTGCGTTTTTTCAAAAGCAATCTGATGAAGACCGTTTATGAATCTGCCATTTTTTTGTATTTTGCATAACGCCGGGCAGTGAATTCTTCCGCTTCTGCGAAGAGCCGCTCTGCCCGATCCGGGAAGGTGCGCGTCAGAGAAGCAAAGCGGTTTTCACCCATCATGTATTCCCGAAGCTTGCCATTCGGCTCACCGGAATCCAGGGTGAACGGGTTCTTCCCTTCTTTTTCATAATCCGGATTGTAGTGATACAGTGGCCAGAAACCGCAATCAACGGCTGCTTTTCCTTCTTCCATAGAATGCCCCATTCCTTTCGAAAGGCCATGGTTGATGCAAGGCGCATATGCGATTACGATTGACGGGCCATTGTATGCCGCCGCTTCTCTGAGGCACTTGATCAGATGCTCGGGATTTGCCCCGATCGATACATGCGCCACATAAACATAACCGTAGGTAGAGAGAATCAGCCCGAGATCCTTTTTGGGTGTTTCTTTCCCCGCTGCAGCGAACTGGACAGAAGCGCCGGTCGGCGTTGCTTTAGAAGCCTGCCCGCCCGTATTCGCATAAAGTTCGTTATCCATTACAAGGACATTCAGATCACGTCCGCTGGCAATGACGTGATCCAGGCCACCGTAACCGATGTCATAAGCCCAACCATCACCGCCGACCATCCAGACTGCCTTTTTGGTGAGTGCGTCCTCTCTTTCACGGATAAAGGAGATATCGGCATTCTCCTCATCCGTTTTCGCGATCGCTTCACGAACAGCATCAGACAGGGCAAGCGTCTTATCCGTGTCATCTCCCTCCAGGAGCCATGCTTCCAATGCCGCTTTCAAAGCCTGATCCTTTGTGGTTTCCACAACGCGTCCGGCGTGCATTTTGACCTGATCTCGCATTTGCCCGGCAGAGATACTGATGCCAAGAGCAAACTCCGCGTTGTTCTCAAACAGTGAATTGGTAAACGCCGGGCCGAAACCACGTTCCGTCACCGTTTGCGGATAAGATGGGGTATAAAAACCATAAGCCTGGGAACAACCAGTTGCGTTAGCCACATAGAGCCTGTCGCCGAAAAGCTGTGTCAGAAGTTTGATATAAGGAGTTTCCCCGCATCCCGGGCAGGCACCGGAGAACTCATAAAGCGGCTGTTCATACTGACTGCCTTTAGCGGAAAAGCGGTTCATAGGATTCTCTTTCTTTTTGAGTGTCAGGCAGTAATCCCAATTCTTCTGCTCGTCCAGCGCATCATCCAGCGGAACCATATGAAGAGCCTTTTCCTTTGCAGGGCAGACATTAACACAACTTCCACAGCCCTGGCAATCCAGCACATCCACCTGAATGCGGTAGCGAAGATTTTCAAATCCTTTGCCAACCGCTTTTTTGGTTATGCAGGCTTCCGGAGCAGATGCTGCTTCTACTTCCGTAAAAAGGAAGGGACGAATAGCGGCATGCGGGCATACAAGGGCACACCGGTTGCAGCCAATGCATTTCTCGCTTTCCCAGACAGGGACATTATCTGCCACACCGCGCTTTTCAA
>JAEEGL017252264.1_pt1 | contig 10778 bp, 6 predicted proteins | sample 9134231 | NCBI WGS metagenome assembly JAEEGL01 (sample SAMN16246548, study PRJNA631951) | gut metagenome | biome: gut microbiome; feature: rumen; material: fiber-attached | host: Bos | place: Iran: Karaj | collected 2018-10
AAGCCCATCTATAAATACTGCTTTCTTTTCTTTAAGTAAGTCCATCAATTCATTTAGCTGTGGTTCTTCATTTGTCACTGATGTATTCCATTTTTCTGTGGCTTCTCTTGCCTTTGCAAATATGCCATCCCTATCTACTGCCATGCTTATTGCTACACCAGCTAATATTAGCAAAAGAATTATTGTTATTACTAACGCAACAAGTGTAATTCATTTGGTCTCTCCATTTTCTTTTAGTTTTTTTCTTGTGTAATTAAAACATGTCTGCATTTGTTCATTCCTCCCCTTTTCCTTCACTTTCTAATTGAATATATAGTTCAATTAAAAAATTAAATCCTTGTAATGCAGTAATTACAAGGATTTAATGGAATTGATATTATATCTGTTAAATTTTTTGCTATTGCATTTTTTAGCTAAATATGATATAAAATTGGTAATGAATTTTTAATTGAACTATATATTCAAAAATAAAATTTTATAAAAAAAACTTTTAGTAACGATGATGAGTGCGGATTTTTTCCGCACTCATCATCAGCCTAAAAGCTTATTCTCCAAACACGCTTGCGAATTCATCGCCGTCAATTTTTTCTTTTTCTAGCAATATGCCAGCTACTGTATGAAGCTTATCTATGTTTTGAGTTAAAATATATTCTGCTGTTTTATAAGCTTTGTCAACTATTTTCTTAACTTCCTCATCTATTATTCCAGCTGTTTCTTCACTAAAGTTTTTCTGCTGAGTAAAGTCTCTTCCTATGAACACCTCTTCTTGGTTGTTTCCATAGGTAATTGTTCCTAGTCTTTCACTCATACCGTATCTTGTTACCATATCTCTTGCAATCTTAGATGCTCTTTCAATATCATTGCTTGCACCTGTTGATATATCGTTTAGTATAAGTGCCTCTGCAACCCTTCCTCCAAGCAAAGAGATAATATTTTCTTCCATTTCAGACTTAGACATAAATGACTTATCCTCTGTTGGACGATACATAGTATATCCTCCAGCCATTCCTCTAGGTACTATAGAAATTTGATGTACAGGATCTTGCGTAGGTAAAAACTTACTTACTATGGCGTGACCTGCTTCATGGTATGCAACAAGTTTATTTTCTTTTTCGCTTCTAACCCTTGTTTTCTTTTCTGGTCCCATTGTTACTTTTACCATTGCATCTTCTATTTCTAACATTCCAATTCTTTCTTTATTACGTCTAGCTGTAAGCAAAGCTGCTTCATTTAATACATTTTCTAGGTCTGCACCTGAAAATCCAGAAGTATTTTTTGCAATTATTTTTAAGTCAACGTCGTCATCAAGTTTCTTTTTTCTTGCATGAACTTCTAATATTTGTTCTCTTGCTTTTACATCTGGTGCTGGAATAACAATTTGTCTATCAAATCTTCCAGGTCTTAGTAATGCTTTGTCTAATACATCAGGTCTATTGGTTGCAGCTAAAACAATTACGCCTTCGTTTTCTGAAAAGCCATCCATCTCAACTAATAATTGGTTTAGCGTTTGTTCTCTTTCATCATGTCCTCCACCAAGCCCTGCACCTCTTTGACGTCCTACTGCATCAATTTCGTCTATGAACACTATACATGGAGCATTCTTTTTTGCTTGTTCAAATAAGTCTCTTACACGTGATGCACCAACACCTACAAACATCTCTACGAAGTCTGATCCACTAATTATAAAGAACGGTACACCCGCTTCTCCTGCAACAGCTTTTGCAAGTAATGTTTTACCAGTTCCAGGATGCCCAACAAGTAGCACTCCTTTTGGTATTCTTGCTCCCATATCTGTAAATTTCTTTGGTGCTTTTAAAAACTCAACAATTTCTTGTAATTCCTCTTTCTCTTCATCTACTCCTGCGACATCATCAAATGTAATTTGGTTTCTATCTGCTGGGGTCATCATTTTTGCTTTGCTTTTACCAAATGTCATTGTTTTATTGCCACCTTGCCCTTGGTTCATAAACAAGAAAAAGAATAAAAGTAATACTATAATTATTCCAAATGGAGAGATAAGTGAAAGAATTGTAATAAGTACAGATTCAGATTTTTCTGTTAAAGTTATTTCCCCACTTGAAAGTCTTTCTTGTATATATGTTATAAAGCTATCTTTGCTTGGCAAATTAACCTTCTTTTGCTGATTTGTGCCCTTTGGCGTTACATAAGCCTCTTTACCATCTGCTTGAATTTCTATTTCTTTTATTTCACCGTTTTCTATTTTCTTAATTAGTTCTGAATATGTCATTTGATTTTCAGAATTATCTATTATATTTGTTACTATAGCAATTAATACTACACCAATTGCGAGCCACATAAATAATGTTTTTAAGCTACTTTTCAAATTTTTTTCCTCCTAATCGTTTATTTACTCTTAAGTATATACCATAATTTTTTGTTAAAATCAATATTTTTATTTCAGTTTTTTTGTTCCTTGAATGTCGTGTTCTTAGCTTTTCTTACGGATACTTAACTTGTCTTTGAAAAAATAATTTTTTTATTTTTTATTGAAACTTTAATGTTTTTGTTTGGCGTAACATATTTGTTGCCTATATTCTTATCGCAAATAGATAATATTTCGTCTATATGTATGCTTCCAATTCCTTGAACATTACCTAAAACCTTATAAATAGTATATCTTAAAATCCTCTTTTTTATTACCAAATGTTGTAAATTAAACAATGCTAAGTCAATCTCTATTTTGTCATTACATTCATTTATGCAGATTTTCTTATACTGCTCTTTAGCTATATTTTGTATTAGTTCTGATTCTTCTGCAGTTATTTTTGACAGTCGGTTTATCGTTCCAATAAAGTTTTTATTAAATTCCTTTTCTATATAAGGAATTATAACATTCCTTACTTTATTTCTTTGATAAATAAGTTCCTTGTTTGTTTTGTCTATTCTAGGGTTCAAGCCGTTTTCTTCACAGTATTCTTCTATTTCTTCTCTAGAAATGTCAATAAGGGGCCTTATAATACCATCTTTGCTTTTTGCCTCTATTCCCTTGAGCCCCTCTGTTCCACATCCTCTTATTATATTTAAAATAACTGTTTCTGCATTGTCGTTTGCATTATGAGCAGTAGCAATTTTTGTAGCATGAGTTTCTTGTTTTACTTCTTCAAAAAAAGCATATCTCTCGTTTCTCCCTGCTTCTTCGGTTCCAACTTTTTTTTGCTTTGCAATTTCTTCAATTTGAATTCGTTTTATAAATACAGGAATCCCCGCTTTTTTGCAATAGTTTTCCACATATTGTTCGTCCGAATCTGCTTCCTCTCTAATCATATGGTTTACATGTGCAACAAATATTTCAAAGTTTAATCCCCTTTTTCTTATTTGCTCTAATACATGTAAAAGGCAAATAGAATCTGGTCCGCCAGATACGCCAACCACGATTCTATCCCCCAACTCTATTAATTTTTTTTCTTTTATTTGCTTCTCTACTTTTTCAATTAACATTTTTATCCTCTATATTTTTCAATATTTGCAAACTTTGTATAATTATTAAGCCATGCGAGTTCTACACTTCCTGTTGAACCACCTCTATGCTTTGCAATAATTACTTCTGCAACTCCTCGTTTAGTAGTTTCTTGGTTGTACACTTCATCTCTATATAAAAACATTACAATATCGGCATCTTGCTCTATTGCACCAGATTCTCTTAAGTCTGAAAGCATAGGTCTATGGTCCTGTCTTTGTTCTACTGCTCTTGATAATTGTGATAGTGCTATTACAGGTATTTCAAGTTCTTTCGCCATAATCTTTAATGAACGACTTATCTCGGAAATCTCTTGCTCACGAGTTTGTCCTTTTTTTCCAGAACCTTGTATAAGTTGCAAATAGTCTATAATTACTAGCCCAATGTTTTTTTCCATCTTTAGTTTTCTACATCTTGTTCTTATTGTCATAACATTAATATCTGCAGTATCATCTACATATATTGGTGCATCTGATAATGGTCCAAGTGCAGTTGCAAGCTTCATCCAATCTGCTTCTTCCATATTTCCAGTTTTAACTTTTTGGCTGTCTACCATTGCTTCACTACACAAAATACGATTTACCATTTCTTTTTTTGCCATTTCAAGTCCAAATATTGCAACAGGCGTGTTTCCACGTATTCCTGCATTTGCAGCTATATTTAGTGCAAATGCCGATTTACCCATTGCAGGTCTTGCTGCAACTAGTACAAGTTGCGCAGGTTGAAGCCCCGCTGTTAATTTATCTAAGTCTGAAAATCCAGTTGGTGTTCCGGTAATATAGCCTTTTTGGTTGTATAACTTTTCAATTTCCGCAAATGATTCTATTAAAACGTCTTTAATAGGTAAATACCCCTTTGATTCTTTTTTTTGGATTAAATCATAGATATCTTTTTCGGCAGATTCCATAATGCTATCTACTTCTTCTTCCTCACTATATCCAAGGGTAATCATGTGATTTGCCGTTTTTATTAGTTTTCTAAGTGTAGATTTTTCTTCTACAATTTTTATGTATCTGTCCACATTTGCAGTTGTAGGCACTTTGTCTGGAAGCCCTGCTAAATACTCAAGCCCTCCAACCGAATCAAATTTTCCCATTTCTACTAGCTCTGCTTTTACTGTAATTATATCTATTGGTTCAGGTCTTGAATAAAGATTTACAATTGCTTCAAAAATTGCCTGATTATCTTCTCTATAAAAGTCTTCTTTGCTTAAAATTTCTAGAGCATTCATAACAGCATCTTTGTCTGTAAGCATACTTCCAAGGACTGCCTGTTCTGCTTCAATGTCGTGTGGCGGTATTTTTGTTTCCATTTTAACTTCCCCTTTATATAGCCTCTATAACTACTTTCAGCTTGGTACTTACACCTTCATATAGCTTAACATCTACTTCAAAAGTTCCGAATGTTTTTTATTGCTTGATTTAGCACTATTTTTTTCTTGTCAATTGCAATATTATATTCTTTATCTAATACTTCTGCAATTTCTTTAGAAGTAACTCCGCCAAAGGTTTTGCCATTTTCTCCTGCTTTAACCTTTATTTTTACTCTAATGTTTTCTATTTTTTTTGCCTGGCTTAATGCCAACTCTCTTTCTTGAGATTTGTGAAACTGTTCTCCTTCTTTTTTCGCTTTAAGCTTTGTCATATTATCGTTGTTTGCTTCTACAGCTAAGTTTTTTGGGAATAGAAAATTTCTTGCATATCCATCATTTGCATTTATTACTTCATCTTTTTTTCCTACCCCTTTAATATCTGCCTTTAATATTACCTTCATAAAGCTCCCCCTTTTTAACTTATTTCTGTAAAATACTCGTTAATCCTTATAATAAGTTCTTGTTTTGCTTCCTCAAGTGTTACACCTTCCATTTGCGCTCCTGCAAGAGTTATGTGTCCTCCTCCGCCCAATTTTTCAAGTATAACTTGTACATTTATATCTCCAATTGACCTGCCACTAATACATACTTTTTCTCCCAAATTTCCTATTACGAATGACGCAGTAATATCGCTTATTGTAAGAAGTTCGTCTGCAGCTTTTGCACATATTACATTTGCATTTTTATCTTGCTTATCATATATTGAAATACCAATTGAACCATTAACAATTTCTGCATTTCTTACAATTTCCGCAATTTGATTATAGCTTTCTAAGTCGCTTTGGAACCATTTTTTAACCTTTATAATGTCTACTCCACATTTTCTTAAGTATGCTGCAGCTTCAAATGTTCTAACGCCTGTCTTAAATGTAAAGTTTTTTGTATCAACCATTATTCCTGCATATAATGCTTCTGTTTCAAGTTCTGTAAGCTCAATTTCTTTATCTGAATATTGTAATATTTCTATAACCAATTCTGCGGCAGAAGAAGCATATACTTCATGGAACATAAGTGTAGGATTATCAATAAATTCAGTGCTTTTTCTATGGTGATCTATTACTACAATCTTTGATGCTAAATTTAACAGTTCAGGTTCTTCAACATACGTCTTTTTGTGGGTATCAACAACAACTAATAATGTTGATTTTGTAGTTTTTTGTATTGCTTCTTGTCTGCTTATAATAACATCTTTATATTCGTCTTCTTTAAGTAATGTATCCATAAATACGGCTAAAGCTTGGCCAGATGTATTTACGATGTTTGCCTCTTTACCTAAAGTTTTTGCTAAACGATATATTCCGAGGCTTGACCCCATTGAATCGCTATCTCCGTTTGTATGTCCCATAATCATTACGTTTGATGATGCAAGAATTAATTCTTCCAAGGCTTGCGCTATCACTCTTGCCTTTACTCTAGTTCTCTTTTCAACTTCTTGGCTTCTTCCTCCAAAGAAGCTATATTTTCCGTTTTCACGTACGACAGCCTGATCTCCACCTCTGCCTAATGCTATGTCTAATGCAGAAAGTGCAGATTTATATTTTTCGTAATTATTTTCTCCTTCTTCAGATATTGCAATACTTACAGTAAAGATTTTCTTTGTGTTAACAGTTATATCCTTTATTGTATCTAATATACTGAACTTACTGCTTTCAATTTGCTCTAAGTATCGTTTCTCAAACACATATACAAATGTATCTCTATCTGTTTTTATAATTAAACCATTTGTAAGGCTTGCCCAATCATATATTGATTTTTCAAGGCTTGCAATAACTTGTGGTCTTTCTTCTGTGGAAATTCTTTGCATTGTTTCTTCATAGTTGTCTATCATTATAATACCTATGCAAGTTTGTGAGTTTATAAATCTTGTATACAATTCTATATTTTCTGTATTGTCTATAAAATATAGTGTCATCATGTATTCATCTTTTTTGCCTTTTTTGCTTGGTACATAATCTCCGCAAAACCTTGTAAATTCTCTTGCCTATTTTTATTTGTTTCATTATGCTTTGCTTTTTTCCATTTGAATGAGCAATTTCTTGTTTTATTTCCTTCATAATTTCGTCTAAATGCGGATTTACATCTATTTCTGAAAATTCTTTTTCAAATTTTTCGCTTTTCCAAATTATATTTCCATCAGTTTCTAATATAACAAGTGGAAATGGTGAACTAATTAATGTTTGTTTTGCTGCAGAGTCAACATCTCCAAGTAGCTCATGAATATGGTTTGATATTTCTGCTTTTCTTTTTTTATCAACAATATACGCATACAAAATAATACCTAAAAACACTAATATTGCTGTTGTAACGAACCTCGGCTCGAGTAAGCATATAATGAAAAGTAATACAGCAATAATAAATAGGTAGATTTTTGTACGTGATATTAAATTATCTATAATTCTTCGATTTTTATTAGGCATACAATCCCCCTTATTTTACGCATTAATTGTACATCTAAAGGGATAAAATGTCAAGAGCGTGCCACTTTAGATAGAACCCATATAAGTCTTTTTCCATAAGGTTATGCTAAAGTAAATTAACTTTAATTAATGTGTATAAAAAAAAGGTAAAAGGATTTATACCCTTTACCTAATTTTTTTAATATTGTTCATCTTCCTGAGTTTCATCGTTTTCAGTATTAATATGTATTCCACGATACATATTCATTCCTGTACCTGCTGGAATTAGCTTTCCTATAATTACGTTTTCTTTTAATCCCATTAGGTTGTCTGTTTTGCCTTTTACTGCTGCTTCTGTCAATACTCTTGTTGTTTCCTGGAATGATGCTGCAGATAAGAAGCTTTCTGTTGCAAGCGATGCCTTTGTTATTCCAAGTAATGTTCTTTTGCCTGTTGCCTCTCTCTTTCCTTCTTCCTTCATTTTTTCATTTAGTTTTCTTAGTTCATTTCTTGTAATTACAGCACCTGGAAGAAGTCCTGTATCTCCACCATCTTCTATTTTTACTCTCTTAAGCATTTGTCTTCCAATAACTTCAATGTGTTTATCGTTAATATCAACACCTTGGCTACGATATACTTTTTGTACTTCAGAGATTAAATATTGATAAACGCCTTCTACACCTTTGATTGCAAGTAAATCATTTGGGTTTATTGAACCTTCTGTTATAGGTTCTCCAGCTTCAATTTCGTCTCCATCTTTTACCTTTAATTTAGCTCCAAAGCTTACAACATAAGTTTTACTGTCTCCCTTATTTGTAACAATAACTTCTTTTCTCTTTTTAGTGTCGTTAATTGTAACTGTTCCTGAGATTTCAGATATTATTGCTAATCCCTTTGGTTTTCTAGCCTCAAATAATTCCTCAACTCTAGGGAGACCTTGAGTAATATCTGTTCCTGCAACACCACCATTATGTATTGTTCTCATTGTTAACTGTGTACCTGGCTCTCCAATTGATTGTGCAGCTATAATTCCAACTGCTTCACCAACATTAACTTTCTCCCTTGTTGCAAGTCCCATTCCGTAGCATTTGCTACATACACCATGGTCTGATTTACAACCTAAAACTGAGCGAACTTTTACTTTTTCAATTCCTGAAGCTACAATTTTATTTGCAATTTTCTCTGTAATCATAGTGTCTGTGTCAACAATTAACTCACCTGTCGTAGGATCTGTAATATTTTCAAGTGGGAACCTGCCTTCAAGTCTTTCTGCCATTTTTTCAACAATTTGGTTTCCATCTTTTATGTCTTCTATTACAATGCCTTCGTCTGTTCCACAATCTTCTTCTCTAACTATTATTTCTTGGCTAACATCAACTAATCTTCTTGTTAAATATCCAGAATCGGCTGTACGAAGCGCTGTATCTGCCAAACCTTTTCTAGCACCATGTGAAGAAATAAAGTACTCAAGTACGTCTAATCCCTCACGGAAGCATGACTTAATTGGAATTTCTACTGTTTTACCTGTTGTACTTGCCATAAGTCCACGCATACCAGCAATTTGGCGTAACTGACTCATATTTCCGTCTTGCTCCAGATTGTGCCATCATGAAAATTGGGTTTAAATCGTCGAAGTTATTCTTCATTGCTTCTGCTACATCATCTGTTGCCTTGCTCCATATTTTAATAACCTCGTTATAGCGCTCATCGTTTGTAATTAATCCACGTTTATATTGCTTTGCAACTTCCTCAACAGCTTTGTCTGCTGCAGCTAAAATGTCCTTCTTTGCAGCAGGTACTGCAACATCGGCTGCTGAAACCGTAATAGCACCTTTTGTAGAATATTTGTATCCAGTAGCTTTTATATAGTCTAGTAACTCTGCTGTTCTTGATAGTCCATGTGCATTAATACATTTTGCAACAATTTTAGAAATATTTTTCTTTACAACTGGGAAATTAATTTCTGGTTCAAAAAGATTGTCTGGATTTGTTCTATCTACAAACCCTAAATCTTGTGGAATACCCTGGTTGTAAATTAATCTACCTACGGTTGTTTCAACAGTTTTATGTTGTAATACTCCGTCTATCTCTTTGAACACTCTAACTTTTATTTTAGCGTGTAATCCTAGGTCTCCATTTTGGTATGCAAGCAATGCTTCTTCTTCATCTTTTAGATACATACCTTCGCCTTGTTCTCCACTTGCATCCATTGTTAAATAATAACTTCCCAAAATCATATCTTGAGATGGTACTGTAACTGGCTTGCCATCTTGAGGTTTTAACAAATTATTTACAGATAACATTAAAAATCTTGCTTCTGCTTGCGCTTCTGGTGATAGTGGAATATGTATTGCCATTTGGTCTCCGTCGAAGTCTGCATTGAATGCTGTACATACAAGTGGATGCAATTTTATAGCTCTACCTTCTACTAAAACAGGCTCAAATGCTTGAATTCCAAGTCTGTGTAGTGTTGGTGCACGGTTTAACATAACTGGATGGTCATGTATAACTTCTTCTAGTATATCCCACACTTCTGGTCTAAGTCTTTCTACCATTCTTTTTGCATTTTTAATGTTATGTGCAAGACCTCTTCCAACTAATTCCTTCATTACAAATGGCTTAAATAGTTCTACTGCCATTTCTTTTGGAACACCGCATTGATATATTTTCAGCTCTGGTCCAACAACTATAACTGAACGGCCAGAATAGTCAACTCTTTTTCCAAGTAAGTTCTGACGGAACCTTCCTTGTTTTCCCTTTAATAAATCTGAAAGAGATTTAAGTGGTCTGTTTCCTGCACCAGTTACTGGTCTGCCACGTCTTGAATTGTCTATTAAAGCATCTACAGATTCTTGTAACATTCTTTTTTCGTTTCTTACAATTATTTCTGGTGCTCCAAGTTCTAGTAATCTTTTAAGACGGTTATTTCTGTTAATTACCCTACGATATAAATCGTTTAAGTCTGATGTTGCAAACCTTCCACCATCTAGTTGAACCATTGGTCTTAAATCTGGTGGAATTACAGGTATTACATTCATAATCATCCACTCAGGTCTATTACCAGATGTTCTAAATGCTTCAACAGTATCTAGTCTTTTAATAAGTTTTACTTTCTTTTGCTCGCTTGCATTTACAAGTTCTTTCTTTAATTTTTCAGATAATTTTTCAATATCTATTTCTGCAAGAAGTTTTCTTATTGCAGCTGCTCCCATTTCTGCCTTAAAAGAGCCTCTACCATATTTTTCTTCTGCTTCATGGTATTCTTTTTCAGTTAAAACCTGATATTTTGTAAGTCCTGATTCCCCTTTATCAGTAACAATATATGAAGCAAAATATATTACCTTTTCTAAGCTTCTAGGTGAAATGTCAAGTAAAAGCGCAATTCTACTAGGTATTCCCTTAAAGTACCAGATATGTGCCACAGGAGCCGCAAGTTCAATATGTCCCATTCTCTCACGTCTTACCTTTGACTTTGTAACTTCAACACCACATCTGTCGCATACAATACCCTTATATCTTACTCTCTTATATT
>JAEEGL011297154.1_pt1 | contig 10777 bp, 7 predicted proteins | sample 9134231 | NCBI WGS metagenome assembly JAEEGL01 (sample SAMN16246548, study PRJNA631951) | gut metagenome | biome: gut microbiome; feature: rumen; material: fiber-attached | host: Bos | place: Iran: Karaj | collected 2018-10
CTGGCCCTGGTCCTCCTGGAACGCCTGCTCGAACCTCACCCTCATCACCTGCATCATCCCCGAAGGGGAAGAGGCATAACGCCCCGGATAACGAAGACCGGCGCGCTGCATCACGCAGCGCGCCGGTTTCCACATACTTGTTTTCCTCTATTCCAGGATCGTCTCCAGCACCAGGGGCAGCACCCGGTCCAGGGCGTACCGCTCCGCCTCCGCCTTTGCCCGCTCCCCCAGTTCCTGCCGAAGCTCAGGGAAATCCATCAGCCTGCCCACGGCGGCGGCGCAGGCAGCCGCATCCCCGTAGGGATACAGGAGCCCGGTCTCTCCCTCCCGGATCAGGTCGTTGTTCCCCTTCACGTTGCTGGCCACCACCGGCAGGGCCAGATGCATGGCCTCCATCACATTGAAGGGCAGGCCTTCGCTGCGGCTGGCTGTGACTGCGGCATCCGCCATGCGGTACCACCGGGGCATATCCTCCACCCGGCCGGGGAAGCGCACCCGGTCCCCCAGGCCAAGCTGATCCGCCAAAGCCTTCATCCGCTCCAGCTCCGTACCGTCCCCGCAGAGGACCAGGACCGCCTGCTCCGGAAGACTCCGCATGGCGTGGATCAGCACCTGCTGGCTCTTCCTGGCGGAGAACTCCGCAGGATACAGGAGAACGAAGGCCTCCTCCGGAATACCCAGCTCCCGGCGCAGCTCCGCCCCCGCCTCCGGCGGGGTTTCGTCCAGGCGGGCAAAATCCACTCCCATGCCCGGGATCCGTGCGCTCCTTCTCCCCAAACGGTATTTCTTCACCAGCTCCTCATCCCAAGCATTCATGGTGAGGATCAGATCCGTCGCCGGAGCGGTGAGACGCTCCGCCCGCAGCAGGATCCGCCGCTTCAGCCGGGGCGTATCCCCGTCGAAGAGGTAGCCGTGGACCACGTTCACCACCCGGGGACGCTTCCGCATCCCCAGCACCGCAAGGCGGGCAAAGAAGGCTGCCAGGGAAGTATGGGTAACGATCATCGTATATTTCTCCCGGCGGATATCCCGCCGGAGGATCCGGGATGCCCGGAAGTTGGAGGGCGCCCACATCTTCTTTTTGAAGGGCAGCTCCAGGCCGCAGTCCGTATACTCCGGCGCCTCGGGAAGATCCCGGCAGGCAGCATGGACCTTCCAGCCCCTGGCCTTCAGCTCCCGGAGGTAAGGCAGGTGGAAGCTGCGGATATGCCCCCAGGTGGAAGCCACGATCAGGACCTTATCCCTGCTTTCCCCGCTTCCCAGCTGCTCATCATTCACGAATTTGCCCCGGAACACTGTCGCCAGCAGGATGCGGAGGTCAAAGAGGATGCTCCAGTTTTCGATGTAATGGATATCGTACTCGATCCGCTGCTTGATGGGGGTATCCCCCCGCAGGCCGTTGATCTGCGCCCAGCCGGTCATGCCGGGCCGGACCTGGTGCCGCACCATGTACAGGGGGATGGAATCCTTGAACTGGTCCACGAAATGGGGGATCTCCGGCCGGGGGCCCACCAGGCTCATGGTCCCCAGAAAAACGCAGACCAGTTGGGGCAGCTCATCCAGGGAATACTTCCGCAGGAAAGAGCCGAAGCGGGTGCGGCGGTCGTCCGTCTTTTTGCTCCAGGCTTTGTCCTGCTCTTCATTTACCCGCATGGAGCGGAACTTATACATCATGAAGGGTTTTTTGTGCTTCCCCACCCGCTGCTGCTTGAAGATCACCGGACCGGGAGACGAGATCTTCACCCCCAGAGCGCATAGCAGAAACAGCGGGGAGAGAGCGATCAGCGCGAGACCGGAAAGCAGGATATCTCCCGCCCGCTTGAAGAAGGCGTTGGCAAAGTTATCCAGAGGGATGCGGCGGATATTCAGCAGCGGGATACCGTTGAGATCGTCAAACTGGGGCCGGGCAGGCATATACTCCGCATAGACGGGAATAATGGAAAGCTTCACCCCGGCCTGCTCGCAGGCGTCGATGATCCCCGGCGTCTCCCCATATTCCTCCGGGGAGATGGCGGAAACGACCTCATCCGGCTGCAGGATCTCCAGGATCTCCTTCAGCTTATCCAGCCCGCCCAGATAGGGGGCGCTGCTCATTTCGCCGCTCTCCTGCACCGCTGCATAGCCCAGGGTATCGTACCCCAGCTCGGGGTCGCTTTTCAATTCCTTCAGATAGCGCAGAGCGGAACTTCCGCTGCCCACGATGACCACGGTCTTCAGGTTCTTGCCCCGTCTCCGGATGGCCCGGAGGGTCTTCCGCATCACCACCCGCTTTACCCCCATCACGAACACGCTCAGGGTGAAGAACAAGGCCAGGGTCCAGCGGGAATAGTAGTTCTCCCCGCCGATAAAGAGGTAGCTCAGGAGCATCAAAGCGTCCAGAAAGCTGGCCTCCAGCAGACGGATCAGTTCATCCCGGATCCGGGTCTTCCGGCTGGATTGGTACATCCGGAAAGCGGCATACGTGAACAGCTGCACCAGAGTAAATACCGCGCCAAGGCGCAGAAGCTCGCTCAACGGTACGCTGACGATACCGTTGGGCATCACATGGAACCGGATCCAGTACGCGATGGGCAGCATGAGATAGATGAGGATCCCGTCGCTCACCACATTCAGCCGGTTGAGCAGCTGCTGGTTTTCTCGGATCATACGACCACCGTTCTGTCTCTCTAATCGCGAGGATATATCTGAAATGAATATATCACAAGGTCATTCCAAAGGCAAGCCGCAGCGCAGAGCGCTGCGGCTTGCCAATATTTACACGGTCATCTCCCGGCGCAGGTCATGCCCCGTAGGAGAGGATGGGGTCTCCCTCCCGTACCGCCAGGGAAACGGTCACCATGAGCACGATCCCGTCGAATTCTGCGTAATACTCCTTCAGCACGTTCCCGAACAGATCCCGGATCTCCCCCACCTTCTGACCGGCTTTTACCGTATCCTCCCGGGTGACGAAGGGATACCAGCGGCCGGTGGCCTCCGCATCCAGGTAGACGCCCCGGGTGATGTCCCGCACCGGCTTCTGCCGCTTCACCGCCTCTCCGGGAAGGACCTTCAGCCAACGCAGGACATTTTCGATGTTCTCCAGGTACTGCCGGACCTCCTCCTCGCTCCAGGTCCCCGTCTGCCCCAGCTCCAGCATCAGGGAGGGGATCCCGATGAGGGCCGCATAGTTGTAGGCATGGTTGATGGCGGCACTCTTCACCACGAACTCCGCATTCAGCACATAGTCCGCGGATTCCCGGGCGATCCGCAGGGCTTCCGGGTATTCGCTGACTCCGGGGTAGTAGGCATAGGAAAACTGGCTCTCGGGGATATCGCCCCCGTGGGTATCCAGGTGAAAATCGCACTTCTTCTGGAACTCCTCCGTAAGTACCCAGGCGATCCGGTCTCCCAGGGTCCCCTCCGGGTCGCCGGGAAACAGCCGGTTCAGGTTTTTCCCGTCCCGGGGAACCAGGTAGGGGGTACGGGTGAGGAAGCCGTCCACGTTCACGGGATTCACGATCACGATCTGTCCCGTCACCCGGGCGGGATCCACGGTCTCCGCAAAACGGAAGACCGCCTCGATGGAGGGGTACTCGCAGCCGTGGATGGCGGAGGTGATGAGCACGGTCTTCCCCTCCCCCGCTCCGTTCACCACGGTGACGGGCAGGGCGCTTTCCGTACCGGGAATGGGACACCAACCGCAGTTTTTCGTGCCGGGGTCTGCCGCAACGCCGCCGAAAATGATTCGTTCTTTCACAAAGCTCGCTCCTTCTTTCTGTTCTTGTTTAACCATATCACAGCACTCTCGTGTCTGTCCACGCCTCCTTCGTGACATCTCGGGCATGCTTGTTTTTTCCCGGGGGGAGTGTTATATTGAATACAATACTTGATCGAGGAGGGATCATCCGTGAAGAAGTATCTTGCAGAAGCCATCGGCACCTGCGTCCTGGTCATGCTGGGCTGCGGCACTGCCATGCTGGTGGGCTGCGACGCCGCCGCCGGCGGCGGGTATATCCTCACCGCCCTGGCCTTCGGACTGTCCATCGTGGCTATGGCCTACTGCGTGGGAAACATCTCCGGCTGCCACATCAACCCCGCCGTTTCCCTGGGAGTCCTTCTCTCCGGCAAGGTGGACGGGAAGGCATTCCGGGAATTCCTCGGCTACGTGATCGCGCAGATCATCGGCGCCCTGGTGGGCGCGGCGCTCCTGGCCGCCATCTTCTCCCTGGGTAATGTTCCGGATATGACCGGCGGATTCGGTTCCAACGGTCTGGCCGGGGTGAACGGCAATGCGGGCGCGGGCCTTCTGGTGGAGATCATTCTGACCTTCATCTTCGTCCTGTGCATCCTGGGTGTTACCTCCAAGAAGGCGGGCCACGGCTCCTTCGGCGGCCTGGTCATCGGCCTCACCCTCACCGGCGTGCATATCCTGGGCATCGGCCTCACCGGCACCTCCGTGAACCCCGCCCGGAGCATCGGCCCCGCCATCGTTGCGGCCATCGGCGGAAACGCCGCTCCTCTGGCCAGCCTCTGGGTCTTCATCGTCGGTCCCCTGGTGGGCGCGGCGCTTGCGGCATTCACCTATAAAGCACTGGATAAATAAGCAGCCGGCTTGCGGACCGTTCAAGGCCCGGATCCTGCGGGATCCGGGCCTTTTTGTGAATTGAGCACAGCGATATTCATTGATGCCAAAAGGATATCAGCTATATTTACATATTGCCAGTTTGAAAAAAAGTTATATAATAGCTATGCTGCTCATGCGGAGGCGAGCGCTGAGACCGATACCGGGAGGGAAGACTGCAGTGAACATCACAGAATTGTCCAGCGACGAACTGCGCGTATACAACATCCTGCAGAAAAATCCCCCGGAGACGAAAAAAGCGTTGGAGGCCAAGCTGGGCTGGACAGCCAGCACCACCAACCGGGCGATCCAATCCCTTCTGCAGAAAGGCGCGATCCTGGAAACCGGTCTGAAGGAATCCTCCGGCGGCAGACGGCCTTCCGTTTTTGATATCCAGGCGAACGCCGGCTTTCTTCTGGGCATCCACATCTCCTACGGCTTTATCCGCCTGGTGCTCTGCGACCTGAAGCTGCAGGTCCTGGAACAGGAGACTCTGCTCCTCCCCCCTGCCCGTGACGTGCCCGATACTATCCTCGGAGGTATCGCGGAGACTTTCCGCAGCTTTCTGACCCGCCGGAGTATCCCGAAGGAAGCGGTACTGGGCGCGGGCCTGGGCATGTTCGGACCGGTGAATCGGGAAACCGGGATCACCGGCCTCCTGATGGATTACGATCAGCCCATTGCGCCATGGAGCGGCATTCCGATCTGCGCCATGCTGGAGGAAACACTGGGTCTCCCGGTTTGGGCAGATTCCGCCTGCAATACCGCGGCACTGGCGGAATACTGCTACGGAGAGGGGCGGTGCAGCCGCAACACCTCTTTCTTCCTCTGTGATATCGGCTTCTCCGTGGGGCAGATCTCCTCCGGGCGGATCCTGCGCCACTGGGACGGCCGGGAAGACGGATTCGCTCACAACAGCGTTGATCTCAACGGCGAGCTCTGCCGCTGCGGCAAACGGGGCTGCGTCCACCTTTACGCCTCCGTGCGGGCCATCAACCGGCGGATCCGTCAGCAGGTCACGGCCGGTGCGCAAACCCTGATCCCCGTTTCCATGGAACAAGTCAATTTCGGACATATCCTGCAGGCTGCGGAGCAGAACGACCGGACGGTCATCGCCGCGCTGGAGGAAGCGGGGTCCTATTTCAGCTCTGCGCTTTCCGACTATCTCAACCTGCTCAGTCCGGATCTCGTGGTGCTCGGCGGAACCATGGCGGATGAAAACGCCGTCTTTTATGACAGCGTGCTGGATCATCTGGCGCGATGCCACGGCGAAGCCCTGTTTCGGCGGGTGCGTTTCCTGCGGAGCGGGAGCTTCGGCCGCATGACCGCCGCAGTGGGGGCCGCTGCCCTGGTTTACGAAAAGCACGTCGGCAATCCGATCCTGGGCTGACCTTCTCTTCCGGATCGTTGATCCGTTTTGATCAATTTGGAAATATCTCTTCTCCCGCGGGAAGCGAGGTTCCCATCTTATCAGCGGGCGCAAGACCCGAAACATAGAGGACGCGTGAATCGAAAAACAAGGATAGAAAGGAAAAGAACATGAAAAAATGCATCGCACTGCTCATGGCGGTAGCTATGCTCGCTGCCCTGTTCGCCGGCTGCGGCGAAGCCAAGGGCGGCAGTGCCGCTGCCTCCAGCACCCCCGCCGCCACCGAGAGCCCCTACCACTTTGCCAAGGGCAACTTCGCCGCCGATGCCCGGGGCATCGCCACCGAGAAGTATGACTATCAGCTGCCCTTCTGCGAGACCGATGAGACCCTCACCTTCTGGACCGTATGCTGGAACCCCGAGTATATCCCCGAGGAAGGCTTCAACTCCATGGAGTTCCCCCAGGAGCTGAAGAAGCAGACCGGCGTGAACGTGGAGTATACCATCGTCACCCAGGATGCCATGAAGTCCAACTTTGCCACCCTGCTGGCGGCGGACGACATGCGGGACCTGATGATGCACGGCGCCTCCTACTACTCCGGCACCGTGAAGGAGGCCGTGGACGACGGCTACTTCATCAACATCTACGACTACCGGGATTACTGCCCCAACTACATGTATGAGTCCGTTTACCGGGACCCCAACGACAAGGCCACCTACAGCAGCGTATTCTATGAGGACGATTTCGTCTACTCCTTCTGGGACCTGTACGACGGCCCCGTGGTGAACATGGGCCCCGTGATCCGCGCCGACTGGGCGGAGAAGCTGGGCTTCAACCGGGAGACCATCCGCACTTGGGAAGAGGTCTTCAACATGATGACCGCCATGAAGAGCCAGGGTTATTCCACCGCCCCCTGGCAGATCATGAACACCGTTGAGATCTCCGGCGCTCAGGTCTTTGCCTCCTTCGATACCATCGGCTACGTGAACACCGGCGCTTTCCAGTCCCCCTTCCAGATCGACAATAAAGTGCAGATGGTCCACCTCACCGAGGGCGACCGCGAGCTCATGACCTATCTGAACAAGTGCTGGGATGCCGGCCTTATCGATCCCGACTGGGCAGGCGCCTCCTCCAACAACGACTACCTGGACAAGGTGGACAACGTAGGCTTCTTCGCCACCACCGCCTCCGGCATCATGACCCTTGAGCAGAACTGCACCGATCCCGACGCGGTATTTGCCACCATCCACAAGGTGCAGCGCACCCCCGACCAGACCTTCCACGTGGGCCTGGCCGCCAGCCGGAAGAGCTACGGCGAGACCAGCGTCAGCGCCAAGAGCAGCAACATCGAGCTGGCTGTGACCTGGTGCGACTTCCGCTTCTCCAAGGGCGGCTATAACCTGATGAACTACGGCAAGCAGGGCTACACCTGGGATTACAACGAAGCCGGAGAAATCCAGCTCACCGACCAGGTCATGAACAATCCCCAGGGCCTCGCCACCACCTGGTGCCTGCTGCTCTACGCCCTGAACAACCTGGCCGACTGCGGTCTGGAAGACAGCAACCGGAAGCTCTACTATCCCGGCGGCGAGAAGTACATCGAGTACAACGAGATCTGGTACGAATACAGCTATGACGGCGCCTGGGAGTGGCCCTTCGGTCTGAACCTCTCCGACGAGGATCAGCAGAAGGTGAACGACTACGCGGGCGATCTGGTGACCTTTATCACCGAGAACTATCTGGCCTTCGTGGACGGCTCCAAGCCGCTGAGCGAGTGGGACGCCTATGTCTCCGGCGCCATGGCCAACGGCGGCGACGCCATCGCAGCCATCTACCAGGCAACTCTGGACGCCTACAACGCATAAACCAGACGCAGCTATGCAGCTCTGCCGCCGGTCCAACGACCGGCGGCAGACTTTTTTCAGCTCCATATGGGGATCCCGGCTCTCATCCGAACCGATGCGGCATAAGCGCGCCGAAGAGAGAACGGCCCGCTCCCTTGCGCCGTACGCGCCCGGGGCGGGCCATGAACCGGATTCGGGAAGCGGATCTGGTCTTCAGCCGACGTACTCCGGCAGGGCGTGGGTGCGGATGTACTCCATCACTTTGCCGAAGCTCTCTCCCGTGAGATGCAGACCGTCGCCGTTATGGCTGCTTTCCGGCAGCTTTCCGTCCACCGCCAGCGCCTCATGGCTGTTCAGATAGCGGAGCCCCAGCTCTGTCGCCATGTCTTCGATCCAGCCGTTGGCGGCGTTGATCTTCTGGTTGTTGATGCTTCGCTGATACTGGTAGCTGTCCGCCACGGGATAGATGGAATTGAGGATGATCTTCGTGTTCGGGCTGACCTCCAGGATATTCTTCACCAGGGCGGTATAGTCCGCCTTGAACTCCGTTTCGTTCAGGGAGGAGATGCCGTTCACTCCCAGGGTGATGATCAGGATCTCCGGCTGGGCGGCCTTCGCCGCGTCCTGGATGGACAGCTCCTTCCCGGTGGCGGGGTACACGATCTTCGCCGTATCGTAGTCCCAGAGGCTCAGGGTCCCGCTGCTGGGGGTCCAGACCTGGCTGGGCGGACAGAGGTCCGTATACCCATGGCGGTAATAATATCCGATGCCGTAGGTGGTGCTGTCCCCCAGGAAGACGATCTTATCCAGGTATTCCCGCCCCGCGTCCGCCGTGAGACCCAGGCGGGCGGCGACGGGGCCGGTCTCCTTCCGGCTCTCGATCCGGATGGTCTTCGTCGTCTCATCATAGCCGACCCCGAAGCCCAGGGCGCTGCCCAGGTCCCGGAGCTTGAAGTAATTGTGATCCCCGATGTTGTAGGCCTTCAGATCGCTCCGGGGCGTTCCGTTCACCAGGATGGTCTGGGTGGAGACCACGGCGGTGGAGGACAGGTCCTCCCCCTTCGTCAGCTCGCCGCCCACGGAGACATAGGCCTCACCGGTGACGATCCTGACCGCCCTGGCCGCCTCGTCATAGGCGACGGAAAAACAGCTCCCTGTGCCGTTCAGCAGTTCGGCGATATCCCGGAGCTTGAAATAGTTGCTGTCGTCGATGTTGTAGTATTCGCAGCTGACGCTCCGGCCGTCCACCGTCAGGGCCTGGCTGCTGAGGCATACGTTCGCAGCCAAAGCTGCGGGCAGGATACCCGTCAGCAGAAGCAGGGCGAGGAGCAAAGCAATGGTCTTTTTCAAGGTTTTTCCTTCTTTCCCATTTCGATTTGCAGATCCGGTCTCTTACAGGGCGAAGAACTGCATGACATATTTGGTGGCCAGGCTCATGTGGACGGGATTCTGGAACCGGTGATCCGCCCCCTCCACGGGGATGAATTCGATCAGGTTATCCTCCGCAAAGGACCTGCTTTCGGCAAAGGGCACCACCTCATCGGCGGTGCCGTGGAGGATGAGGATGCTCTCGGCCCAGTCCAGGAAGTCCCGCTTCCGGAGGTCGTTTTCCCGCAGGTCGTCCAGAAAAGCCCGATTGATGGCGACCTTCCGGTCGAAACCCGCCTGCACGTCCTTCCCCTTCATGATCCGTTCCTGCTCGTCGTTGCGCAGGATATCCTGGATCATCACTGCGTACATGTCCACCGCCGGGCAGCGGAGGGCGATCCTTTCAAAGGGGCTGCCCCGCTCGGAAATATACTTCAGTACCAGATACCCGCCGAAGCTGGCGGCGTAGGCGTACAGCTGCTCCGCGCCGAAGCGGACCTTCGTCTCCCGGATCACCAGGTCCAGATAGACATCGCAGTCCTCCAGGGTCAGTCTTTTCTTTACATCGTCCCCGTGGGCCGGCCAGTTGAACACGATCACGATCACGTCCTTGGCCTTGGAGAGCAGCTTTTCGGCAAAGCCCTCCGCCGCGCGGTTGTCTTTGTGTCCGGCGAAGCCCGTACAGAAGATCACTGCCCGCTTCGCCGCAGCGGGACCCTGACTATAGAGCTTGCAGCGGATATTGTGACCCTGTTCGTTGATCTCGAAATACTTGTGCATGGCGTTCCTTCCTTACCTGGTCTGGACGCATCATAGCACAGATCCGGCAGCCGGACAAGCCGCGCGGGGAAAAAGGACGCGCCGCAGAAATGCGGCGCGTCCCGTTAGGTTCAGACGGTTTGTACAGCTCAGCCGATTGCTTCCAGGGTATCGGCATCGAACAGGATGTTCCGGGGATACCAGGCGTCCTTGTTCTTGCTGTATGCGGCGCAGGGAATGACCTGGTCGAGGGCCTCCAATTCAAAGGTGAAGGTGAATTCGCCGTTTTCATTCTCCGCATAGGGGATAAACGCGCTGTCCTCGCAGTCGGCGATCTCGCTGCTCTCGCCCACGAAGAACCAGGTGTAGCTCTTGCCGCTCATGGTGACGGTGGCGGTGATCTTGCCGTCCTTCACCTCAAGCTTGCCCTCGGTGATCTTGAACATCTTGGCGCCGGTGTTGACCTTGACGGTGTAAACGCCGTCCGCCAGCTTATCGCCGGTGACAGGCTCAGCGCCTTCCTTGGCAACGGATTCATCCGCAGTCTCTGCCAGCTTCCGGGCGGGCAGATCAATCTCCTCGGTGCCCTCCATGGCAGCCTTCATATGGTCCACCAGCAGCTGCTGGATGGGCTCCAGAGAACCGAGGCCACGCAGAATGGGTTCGGCCTCAATACCGGCGGCGGCAAACAGGCTGACCCAGCTCTCCTCGTCCTCGGGATCGGCCATATCGTTGTTGGCATGGTCGCCGGCCACGATCATCAGGGGCTCCAGATAGACCTTGGTGTACCCGGCTTCCTTCACGGCGTCCACCACGTCCTGGAGGGAAGGCTCCGCC
>JAEEGL011609955.1_pt1 | contig 10777 bp, 6 predicted proteins | sample 9134231 | NCBI WGS metagenome assembly JAEEGL01 (sample SAMN16246548, study PRJNA631951) | gut metagenome | biome: gut microbiome; feature: rumen; material: fiber-attached | host: Bos | place: Iran: Karaj | collected 2018-10
ATGTGGAAGCACTTGTTGGTGTGGATGTTCTCCAGCACCATGTCGATGAGCAGGGACTTCATGGCCAGGCCCAGGATGGAGTACAGGCCGATCTCCATGCCGAAGGCCACGCAGGCCATGCCGGTAATGAGGATATCCGAGGCCAGCAGCGCCTTGCCGATGTCCAGGGCCGTGTGCTTGCGCAGGATCATGGCCAGGATGTCCGTGCCGCCGGAGGAGGCGCCGATGTTGAAGAGGATGGCGGAGCCGATGGCCGGCAGGGACACGGCGAAGATCAGTTCCAGCATGGGCTGGGTGGTCATGGGGCCCGACATGGGCACCAGGATCTCCAGCAGGCGGATCAGCCCGGACTGCAGGATGCTCACATAGGCCGTCTTGAAGCCGAAGTCCTTCCCCAGGGCCAGGTAGCCCAGCACCAGCAGCAGCCCGTTCACCACCAGGCCGATGGTGCCCGGGGTGATCCCCGGCATGTAGTGGGCCAGGATCACCGAGAGGCCGCTGACGCCGCCGGTGGAAAAGTTGTTGGGGAACTTGAAAAAGTAGATGCCGATCACCATGACCACGTCTCCCAGGGTCATGATGCCCAGCTCCTTCAGCAATTCTTTCCGGTTCTGCATCGGTGCTGTCTCCTCTTCTCCCGGCCTTCCGGGACCATACGGCTCTGGCTGCGCCCGGCCCAGGATGATGGGGGCGATAAGCCGGCCCCTCAATAGGAATAGGTGTAGAAATAGACGATCTGGTCAAGGACGCCGGTATCGCGCAGCAGCAGGTACAGCCCCACCCCCGCGGCGATGCCCAGCAGCACCGCGATGCACACCCGCAGGGCGCTCACCGGAGCCTCTCCGCCGCACTTCCCGCTCTCCCCGTTCACCAGCACATGATACTGCTTCTCCTTCCAGGTGAAGGAGGAGAGGTACATGGGGAGCAGCACCAGCTTGTACTTCACATTCTCGTGGGCGGAGCTGATGCTGGAGACCCGGGCCTCGTCGGCATGCCGCAGGATGTCGTGCCGGGCCAGGTCCCGCATCTCCCTGTCGATGATCTCCTGGGCGGTCCCCCAGCCCTCGCTGACGGTCACGGAGGACTTCTCCGCGGAAAAGCCGGACAGGAAGCCCGCCTCGTAGCGGCAGAGCTTATCCAGGGCGAAGGGGCGGACCCGGCTCAGCAGTTTCTCCGGCAGGCGGTTGGACGCGGCCACCAGCAGATCGTTGAAGTGCTTCTCCACCCGGCCGGAGGTGGGGGACCAGCGGGTCCTGCGCTCCCGCCGGGTCTCACGCACCGTGCGGCCGTTTCGCTGCACCGTCACGGGCACGTTGACATAGTAATACTCGCCCGCCTGGCCGGTGTAGTGGCTGGTGGTGTCGCTGTCGTAGGTCCAGTGGGGCAGATACACCCCCGTGATCTGGCCCAGGGCGGCCATCCGTTTGGCTTTCCCCGGGGCGAAGAGCTTCCCCTTCAGCCACTTGCGGAAGGAGGACACCGCCTCCTCCCCGGGAACGGAGAAGGGGATCACGCTCTCCGGGGCGATCCCCGCGGCGCTCTGGTCCTCCAGCACATGGGGGCTGCCGCAGAAGGCGCACAGGGTGGCGCTCTCCCCGGGGCCCAGGATGGTCTGGGCGCCGCAGGCCTCGCACTGCACCACCCGCTTCTCCTCGCCCCAGTTCAGGGCCTCCCCGGTGGGGGCAGTCCGGATGTCATACTCCATGGGGGGACGCCGGTCCATCTCCACCATCCGGGTAACGCCGCAGTAGGGGCATTTCAGCTGCCCCAGGGCGGGGTCCCACACAGGGCGGCCGCCGCAAGAAGGGCAGGAGAAAGTGCTGGATGCCTCGCGGACGGGTTCAGTCATGGGTGTATGCCTCCTTCACTCGGTGCCCATCCAGTCTAGCGCGGATGGCAGGCTGTGTCAAGCCGTGGCGGAACGGTCACAACTGTGAAAAATGCATGAATTCTGATCCGCCGGCGTTGACACCGCCGTCCCGCCGGGTATAATGAGAATGGAAGACTGCATTTTATGGAAGGGAGGCTGCGCCATGATCCGCCGTGTCAGCACCGTGCTGCTGCTGTTTCTGCTGTTTGTGCTGCTGCTCGGGACAGCCTCCGCCGACGCGCCGGAGGGCAGGCTGACCCCCGGACTGGACGTCATGCGGGAGCATGCCGCCGTCGTGGTGAAGCCCACCACCCTCCAGGCCGTGCGGAAGGCCGCCGCCGGGGAGACCCTGACCATCCGGCTCTACAAGGACGTGGCCCCCGCCTACGGGGTGGCCGGCCAATGGCACGTGGTGCCCTCCCGGGAGGGCAGCTGGCGCTATGAATTCTACTTTGGCGAGTGGTCCAGCGAGTTCGGGGACAGCTGGGTGATCCACCGACAGCGGGCCGGCGCCAGCGCCAGCTATACAGGCTGCGTCATCGTGGCGCCGGGAGACTACCGCCTGCTGATCAACGTCTACGACCCGGACACCGGCGAGCGCCTCGTCCAGTCCAGCTACCGCTACACCATCGCCGCGGATGAGGATCATCCCACCCTGGACGACCTTGCCGCCCGGATCGTGGCGGAGCAGCAAGGGGCGACCCAGTATGAGACCGCCCTGGCCCTCTACGACTGGGTCACGTCCCATATGTACTACGACGACTCCCTCTCCTACTACGGCGCGGACGGCGCCCTGCTGCGGGGATACGGCGTCTGCGACAGCTACAGCAAGGGCTACTGCCTCCTGCTGAAGGCCGCCGGCATCCCGTACTTCCGCATCAGCAGCAGCAACCATGCCTGGAACGTCGTTCAGCTGGACGGGCAGTGGTACCAGGCGGATCCCACCTGGGATGACCCGGGAAGCCAGACGGTGCCCTTCTCCGGCCTGGAAGCCCATGAGTATTTCTGCATCACGGACGACCTGATGCTCCGCTCCGGCCACAGCTACACCCCCTCCTCCGAGCGGGTCTGCGACTCCCTGGCCCTGAACTACTACGTGATGAACGGGGGCTGGGACGCCTGGAACCTGGATTTCCAGGCGTCCATCCAGGCGCTGTGGGAACAGGGGCTTTACGGGGCCGGCGCCTATGCCTTCGGCGAGACCGAGCGGCATCTCACCATCCTCGCCTGGATCTACAACCACCGGCCGGAGTCCCTTCCCGCCTGGGTGGGGAGCACCCCCGCCACCTTCTACTACGTCTTTGAGACCAACGTCTTCTCGGTGGCGGCCACCCAGGGCCGGCAGGTGGAGCAGCCCTATCTGTACATCGCCGGAGCGGAGGGCGCCACCCTCTCGGGCTATCTGGGCTTCGGGGATACCCTGACCATCCCGGACACCCTGGGGGGCCTGCCGGTGACAGCTGTGGAGGCCGGCGCCTTCCACGGGGACACCCGCCTGGTGAAGGTGGAGTTCCCCGGCACCCTGACCGCCGTGGGCAGCGACGCCTTCTCCGCCTGTCCGAACCTTCAGCTGGCGGTGGTGGACGGCGCCCTGGCCGTCCTGGGGGACCGTGCCTTCCGGGACTGCCCGCAGCTGCGGACCCTGGAACTGCCCGCCACCCTCTCCGTGGTGGGAGAGGACGCCATTCCGGAGGGGATGCTGCTGTCCTGCCCCGTGGACTCCTCCCTGGCCCGAGCCCTGGGCGGCGCGCTGCTGTCCTTCACAGACCCGGAGGAGCCGGACTGGCTCTGGCTGTGGCTCATGGACGGGGATGAACCGGAGCTGGCCGCCGCCGCCTGCCTCTCAGCCGATACACGCCTCACCCTGCCGGACCGCGCCCGGGTGCTGCTGGATGTGGGGGACTGCCCCCTGCTGCTCCTGACCCTGCCGGACACCCTGGACTGGATCTCCGTGGAGTGCACCCTGCCGGACAGCCTGATCTGCCTTATCACCACCTCCGGCCAGGAGGACGCCATCCTTCTCGGACAGCGGGAGGGCGTGCCGGTGCTCCTGCGCGACCGCCAGTCCACCCTGCCCGGAGCCATCCGGGACATCGGGGACGAGGCCTACTCGGGCAGCGGGCTTCACTGGCTGATCATTCCCCCTGGCACAGCCTCCATCGGCGCCGGGGCCTTCTCCGGCAGCAGCCTGGCCGCCGTCACCTTCTACGCCACCGCCACGGACCTGGACAGCGCCGCCTTCGCGGGCAGCTCCCCCGTGGTTTTCGCCCCCAAGGGCAGCCAGGTCTACGCCGACCTCACCGACCTGGGCCTGCCGGTGCTGGACAACTGAGCCTTCCCCCCATCCCGAAAGCAAAACACCGATCCCGTCTGACGGACCGGTGTTTTGCTTTGGCGGGGAAAGGGCTTACTGAATGCCCTTCACGGTGTAGTCCTGGGCCTCCACGGCCTGCTTGAGGACCTCATCCGCCACGGGCTGGGTCAGGGTCACCACCGCGGTGCCGGCCTGGTGGCTCACCACCGCCTCGCTGACGCCCTCCAGGGCTTCCAGGCACTTCTTCACCCGGGCCTCGCAGTGGGGGCACATCATCCCGGTGATGGTCAGGGTCTTGGTCATGGTTTTTCTCTCCTTTCGTCTGATGATCCGGTCATGCCTGCCCGAGCGGATGTCCGTGAGGTTCAGCCGCAGGGCATTGGATACCACAAGGAAGCTGGACAGGCTCATGGCGGCCGCCCCGAACATGGGGTTCATCTCCCAGCCTGTCAGGGGGATGAAAACGCCTGCCGCCAGGGGGATCCCGATGATGTTGTAGCAGAAGGCCCAGAACAGGTTCTGGTGGATGTTCCGCAGGGTGGCCCGGCTCAGGCGGATGGCCGCGGGCACGTCCGCCAGGGAGGAGTTCATCAGCACCACGTCCGCCGCGTCGATGGCCACGTCCGTCCCGGCGCCGATGGCGATGCCCATGTCCGCCCGGGTGAGGGCCGGCGCGTCGTTGATGCCGTCCCCCACCATGGCCACCCGGCCTTGTGCCTTGAGCCGGCGGACCGCCGCCTCCTTGCCGTCGGGCTTCACGTCCGCGATGACCTCGTCCACCCCGGCCTGGACCCCGATGGCCGCCGCCGTGCGGGCATTGTCCCCGGTGAGCATCACCGTGCGGATGCCCATGCCCCGCAGGGCCCGGATGGCTTCCGCGCTGTCCGGCTTGAGGGTGTCCGCCACGGCGATCATGCCCAGGAGCCGCCCGGACCCGGCAAAGAGCAGGGGGGTCTTCCCGGCCTCCGCCAGCGCCTCCGCCGCCCGGCCCAGGTCCTCCGGCACCCCGGTCTCCTGCCGCAGGAAGGCCAGAGAGCCGCCCACCAGCCGTTCCCCGGCGGGGGTGGAGCCCCTCAGGCCGTTCCCCGGCAGGGAGGTGAAGTCCGCCAGGGGTTCCGGGGTGAGGCCCCGCTCCTCCCCCAGGGCCACCACCGCCCGGGCCAGGGGATGTTCGCTGCGGTGCTCCAGGGAGAAGGCCGCGCGGAGCAGCTCCGCTTCCGCCACGCCCTCCGCGGGCAGCACGTCGGTGACCACGGGCTTCCCGGTGGTGATGGTGCCGGTCTTGTCCAGCACCGCGATCTCCGTCTTTCCCGTCTCCTCCAGGGAGACCGCCGTCTTGAAGAGGATCCCATGCCGGGCGCCCACCCCGCTGCCCACCATGACAGCCACGGGGGTGGCCAGTCCCAGGGCACAGGGGCAGGAGATCACCAGCACGGAGATCCCCCGGGACAGGGCGTAGCCCGCGTCCTTCCCCAGGATCAGCCAGACCGCCAGGGTCAGCAGGGCAAGGCCGATGACCACCGGCACGAAGATGCCGCTGACCCGGTCCGCCGCCTTGGCGATGGGGGCCTTGGTGGCCGCCGCGTCGGAGACCATGCGGATCACCTGGGCCAGGGTGGTGTCCTCCCCCACCCGCAGGGCCTCGCAGGTCAGGAAGCCGGACCGGTTCACCGTGGCGGCGGACACCCGGTCTCCCGCCTTCTTGTCCGCGGGGATGCTCTCCCCGGTGAGGGCGGACTCATCCACCGCGGAGACGCCCTCCGTCACCCGGCCGTCCACGGGGATGCTCTCCCCCGGCCGCACCACGAAGAGGTCCCCCACGGCCACCTCCTCCACCGGCACCTGCACCTCGGCCCCCTCCCGCAGCACCGTGGCCGTCTGCGGCTCCAGGCGCATCAGGGCCTTCAGGGCGTCAGTGGTTTTCCCCTTGCTCCGGGCCTCCAGCATCTTGCCCACGGTGATCAGGGTGAGGATCATGGCCGCGGACTCAAAGTAGAACTGGTGCAGCCAGTCGTGGGCCGCTCCGGCTCCCAGGCGCACCTGGGCGTCCGTCATGGCGAAGAGGGCATACACGCTCCACACGAAGGAGGCGGAGGAGCCCAGGGCCACCAGGGTGTCCATGTTGGGCGCCCCGTGGAGGAGACTGGAGAAGCCGGAGGTGAAGAACTTCCGGTTGATGACCATCACGATCCCCGTCAGCAGCAGCTGCACCAGGCCGATGGCCACCGGGTTTCCATGGAAGAAGGCCGGCAGGGGCCAGCCCCACATGCCGTGCCCCATGGACACATACATCAGCAGCAGCAGAAAGCCCACGGAGAGCGCCAGCCTGCGCCGCAGGGCCGGGGTCTCCCGGTCCCGCAGGGCCTCCTCCTGGCTTTCCCGCCTTTTCTCTCCCGCGGCCTCCCCCCGGGCGCCCTCCGGGGCGGCGCCGTACCCGGCCTTTTCCACCGCCCGCACGATGTCCTCGTCGCTGGCGCTGCCCGTGACCCCCATGGCGTTGGTCAGCAGGGAGACGGAGCACTCCGTCACCCCCGGCACCTGGGACACCGCCTTCTCCACCCGGGCCTGGCAGGCCGCGCAGCTCATGCCCGTCACAGTAAACTTTCTCATGTCCTCTGTCCTCATCCAGTTATCCCATCATCCGCTGCAGGATCCGGAGCAGCTCCTCCACGGTGCCCTCCCGCTCCGCCCGGATGTCCTCCACTACGCAGGTCCGGATGTGGCTGGCCAGCAGCTCCCTGGAAAACGCGTCCAGGGCGGACCGGGCCGCCGCGGCCTGGGTCAGGATGTCCGGACACCAGGCGTCCCGCTCCAGCATGGCCCGGATCCCCCGGATCTGCCCCTCGATGCGGTTGAGCCGGTGGGTCAGGGCTTTCACTTCGTCCCCGCTGCGGTGCTTCGTCCGTCCGCTGCCGCAGCAGCACTTCTCCTCCTCCGGCATCGTCCTCGCCTCCCCTTCTCTTCTGTCCACCCGGATTATATACCCCACGGGGGTATATGTCAAGCCCCAAACAGCGCGCTCCTCCCGCCCTGGGAAAAGCGCGCTGTTTTGTGCTGTCCGCCGGCCCGGCTTACCCGTTCTTCCGGAACCAGACGGTCCTGCCGTCCGGGGCGATGACCCCGAAGCCCTCCATGGTGAGGCTGTCCTCGTCCCAGGTGAGGAAGGCGTCCAGGGTGGTGGGATCCGCCACGCTGCGGACCACCGCGTGGAGTTTCCCCCCTTCCCAGCCGTAGGCCCCCAGGTAGCGCAGGGGGCAGCCGAAAAAGTCGCTGCCGGATACTTCCCGCCAGGCGCCCCGGCCCAGCAGGCAGCCGGACTGATCCCCGTTCAGGCGCAGGCGGATGGCGTCATCCGGCTCCGGGGTCAGGGTCAGGTTCAGGGGCTGCTCCCCCTCCTGCAGCAGCACATAGGTCCCGGTGGGCAGGGGCACGCCGCTGCCGTCGTCCGCGGGGAGGGGATAGCCCAGCTCCTCTGCCGCCCTCCGGAAGGCCGTCTGCTCCGCCGCCGTGCCGGGTTCCGCGTCAAAGGTCGGGAAAAGGAAGCGGCGGATCATGGCGAACTCGTCTCCCATGTCCCGGGCGGCACAGGTCACCGCCAGCACGGCGTCCAGGCGCTCATCCACCATGCAGACCTGGCCCATGGCGCCGTCCCCCCGGTACCGGCCCTCGGTGCAGCGCCAGAACTGGTAGCCGTAGCCCTGGTTCCACTCGTTGTCCGGGTCCGGATGGCCGTTGCTGTTGTCGATGTGCCACGCCGTGGCGCGCTCCACCCAGCCCGCCGGCAGCACCTGCTTCCCCCGCCAGGCGCCCTTCTGCAGCAGGCACTGGCCGAAGCGGGCGATGTGCTCCGAGGAGAGCTGCAGGCCGAAACCGCCGCAGCTGATCCCCTGGGGGGACGCGGCCCAGACCGGCTTCCCCGGGATGCCCAGGGGCTCAAAAAGCCGGGGCACCAGGTAGTCCCGGACGCTCTCCCCCACGGCCCGCTGCACCATGCAGCTCACCAGGTAGGTGCCCAGGGTGTTGTAGTGGAAGAAGCTCATGGGCTCGTGGATGACCTTGTGGGCCAGGACGTGCCGGGCCCAGCTGTCCTTGGGATCGGAGGGCATGCTGTCCGAGCCCGGCTCCAGGCCGGAGCCCATGCACAGCAGGTGCTCCAGGGTGACGGGGGCCAGGTCCGGGCGTTCCCCGCCGGGGACCTCATCGGCCAGCACCTCAGCCACGCGGCTGTCCCAGGAGAGCCGTCCCTCCGCCACCGCGAAGCCCGCCGCCGCCGAGCAGAAGGACTTGCTCAGGGAGTACAGGGTATGGGGCGTCACGTCGTCGTAGGGCCGCCAGTTCAGCCGGCAGACCACCTTTCCGTGGCGCAGCAGCACCAGGCTGTGGAACTGGACCTTGTCCCGGTGCTTTTTCTCCTCCTCCAGGAAGCGCAGCAGACCGGCGGAGGACACCCCCGCCGCCTCCGGGCTTTCCCAGTCCTCAAAGATGCGTTTCTCGTCCATGTGGTTTCCCTCCCTTGTCGTTTCAGATCATCATCGTCCGCCCTGGACGCGGATGCTGTCCGCCGTCTCCTGCATGACCCGCTCACAGTCCGCCGGGCTGTGGTAGCGTTCGTCCTCGATCATACTCATGAGGAAGACGCTGCCCCGGCTCTCCACATAGTAGCGGCGCTCCGGGGCTCCCGCGTAGTCCGGGGCATAGCCCCGCACCATCCGGATCCCCTGGGGATTGACGTAAAGCTCCGCCTCCGCGAGCCACCCGCTCCCCGAGAGCACCTGCTCCACCGTGGCGGGCATGTCCGCGTTGACGTTGCGGATCCGGGCGTCCAGGATCAGGGTGCCCGGCCTCATGCCGCTGCCCTCGTATTTCCACACGGCGTAGCGGTCATCGGAGAGGGTGCAGCGGTAGCCCGCCGGCGGGGTCACCCGCATGCCGCCGAATACCCGGCCCACATCCCCCCGGTTCAGCCCCAGGATCAGATAGACCGCCGCCACAGCCGTCAGCAGGATCAGCGGCACCAGCGCCGGCCGCAGGCGCCGCAGCAGCTTTCCCCCGCCCGGATTCCTTCTCGGTTCCTTCGTCATGGCTCTCTCTCCCGGACCGGCTCACTCCCAGAAGCGCTTCTCCAGCGGCTCCCGCAGGCTCACCACGGCCTCCTCCAGCCGGATGCCGCTCTGGGCGAAGTACAGCCGGATAAAGTTGTTCCGCCGCATCATCATCGCCAGGTCCACCGTCAGCTCCCGGGGGCTGTCGTCCCCGCCCCGGAAGGTGAAGGTCCCCCGGTTATTGCCGTTGTTGAACACCGTGAGGGGCACCTGGGCCAGCTCGCCCGCCTCCACCCGCAGGCGCAGGCGCAGATCGTAGGAACCCGGCGTGCTGATCTGCACCCCCCAGACCAGGGTGCTCCCCCGCCCCGTGTCGGCCCCCGCCACATCCAGCGCCAGGCGGTCCGTCAGGGGGAGATACGCCAGGTCAAACCGTACCTGCTCCTCCGCCTCCCGGGCCTGCCCGGCCTCCAGCTCCTCGGGGCTGAGCCGGTCCAGCAGGCGGGCCATGGCCGGCAGCCGCATCAGGGCCTCCAGGATGTTCCGGGCGCTGCGCTGCAGCTGTCCCCGGGTCAGGCGTCCCTCCGCCAGGGCCTGGGCCAGGTTGTCCTTCCCGCTGTTCGCCGCGGCGTCGTCCACCACCATGTACAGGTCATTCTGGGCCCGGACCATGGCGGCGGTGTTCCGGGCCGTGGCGGGCTCTCCCTCGTCATTCATGGCCGCCCACCAGTCCGTCATCACCATGCCCCTGAACCCCCACTCCCCCCGGAGGATGGTGGTGTCCAGGTCGTAGCAGCCCGCGGTCCACAGGCCGTTCACCGCCCCGTAGGTGGTCATGACGGAGAAGGCCCCGCCCTCTTTCACGGCGATCTCGAAGCCCCGGAGGTAGATCTCCCGCAGGGCCCGCTGGGACACCACGGAGTTCAGCAGCCGCCGGTGGTACTCCTGGTTGTTGCAGGCAAAGTGCTTCACGGTCCCAGTGACGCCCCAGCGGTGCAGGCCCCTCAGCTGAGCCGCGGCGATCCGGCCGGTGACCAGGGGATCCTCGGAGAAATACTCGAAGTTGCGCCCGTTGAGGGGGTTCCGGTGGATGTTCATCCCCGGGCCCAGGATGGTGTCGATGCGGTTGCTGCGCAGTTCCAGGCCCAGGTACCCGAAGAGCTCCTCGTTGAGGTCATCGTTGAAGCTGCAGGCCAGGCAGGTGCCGCTGGGCAGGCTGAAGGCCGGGGTACCGCAGTCCATGCGGATGCCGGAAGGGCCGTCGGCGCAGCAGCCGCAGGGGATGCCGTAGTGCCGCAGCCCCTCCGTCACGCCGCCGAAGGCCGAGGCCGTGCCGGGGGTGACCTTGGGGGAGCACATGCCCTCCCCCCGGGTGAGGCAGCACAGCTCCTCCTCCGTCAATTGGGCCAGGAAGTCCTCCATGCTCCGCCGGCCGTCCAGGACGTCGGCCAGGCGGATGCCCCGGTCCCCGGTGAAGGGGATCTCCGGCGGCAGCTCCTCCAGGATCCGCTGCTGCAGGTCCGCGATCCGCGTGGGGACGGGCTCCGTGCA
>JAEEGL012086820.1_pt1 | contig 10777 bp, 9 predicted proteins | sample 9134231 | NCBI WGS metagenome assembly JAEEGL01 (sample SAMN16246548, study PRJNA631951) | gut metagenome | biome: gut microbiome; feature: rumen; material: fiber-attached | host: Bos | place: Iran: Karaj | collected 2018-10
AAGGTCTTCCGGAGAGGCAACCACATCCTGAACAGAAAGCGCAGCTCCATCCTTTCCGGTTTCCAGATAATCCGAAAGGGAGATATCTCCGGAAGTTTTCTTTTGACTGCGGAAATACATCAGGATTTCATTCTCTACACAGCGTGCTGCGTAAGTTGCTAGCCTCGCGCCTTTCCGGAAATCAAAGGATTCGATCGCTTTAATTAAGCCAATGGTTCCGATGGAAATCAAATCCTCCTGATCTGAGGTTTGTGCGTAGTATTTTTTCATTATGTGCGCAACCAGCCGAAGATTACGTTCAATCAATACATTTCTGGCTGAGATATCGCCCTGCGCTGCCCTTTCAAGATAAGCACGCTCTTCTTTTTGAGACAAGGGGCGTGGAAAAGAACCCGGCTGATCCAATCGAAGTGAATACATCATGGATCCAAGCACCATAAGCACTGCCGCTGAGAGCATAGAGCCACCTCCTGGCAGCAGTGTATTCCAGCCCGGTTTGTCCGAATGACATTTTTTCTTTCTTTTGAGATAGCGGCTCAAAAAAAGCAACACTGTACCCGAAGCGAATCGGATACAGCGTTGGATTTCTTCATGAAGATCAACAAATGATTTTCCATGCTTCGATCAATCGATCCAGGCTCCATGCGGCATTTGCCGGACTTGTAGATGGCAAACAGACAGCAGGGCGGCCGATCAAGGGCTCTGTGTACTGCTTGTAAAGCTTATCAGCAGTCCTTCCATTTACATAGATCTTCTCAATTGATGCGGCCTCCAAAATCGGACGAAGATCATTGACAACGGCATTTCGAATGCTTGCGTCAGAGGAACCGGTAATCTAGCAGGAACGGATCACATCCCAGGCGGCAATGTGGTGACGAAGCAGGAACTCTCTGCGTTCCGCGACCGTTTCCGGAAACGGTTCCTCAAACAGCGCCGAAAGCACTCGCCAGAATCGGTTTTGAGGATGACCGTAGAAAAACATCATCTCTCTGGATTTGACGGAAGGAAAGCTTCCGAGAATCAGGATACGGGAATCCTCTCGATAGAGCGGAGGAATCGGATGAACCAGCATGGGATAGGCCTCCATAATACGGGTTTGTTAACTGAAAGAACCGCTGCAGCCTGTACAGGACAGCAGCGGTTCTTTCAGTTCATCAATTCAGAATCGCCTTATGATACACCTTTTTACCTTTGCGGATCTTAAGTCCGGCACGGAGCTGCTCCGCAGAGAAGGCGGCGTCAACAGCGGAAATCTTCTCCTCATTGACGACAATGCCGCCGCCCTGAATCAATCTGCGTCCCTCGGAACGGGTCGCAATCAAGCCGCAGGCGGACAGCAGACTGATCACGTCGAGCTTTCCGTCGGCAAGCTGATCTTCCGTCAGTTGTGTGGTGGGCATATTGGAATCGTCAGCACCGCCTGCGAACAGGGCGCGCGCTGCGGTCTGCGCCTTGTCAGCCTCTTCTTCACCGTGGACCATCTTCGTCAGCTCCCAGGCCAGAATTTCCTTGGCCTTATTGAGCTGCTCGCCTTCCCATTGATCCATTTCGTCGATCTGCTCCAGGGGAAGGAAGGTCAACATGCGGATACACTTCAGTACGTCCGCGTCGCCAACATTACGCCAATACTGATAGAACTCGAAGGGACTGGTCTTATTCGGGTCCAGCCAGACGGCGTTGCCGGCAGTCTTACCCATCTTTTTACCCTGAGAATCCGTCAGCAGCGTAATGGTCATAGCATGCGCATCCTTGCCGAGCTTACGGCGAATGAGCTCTGTGCCGCCCAGCATGTTGGACCACTGATCGTCGCCGCCGAATTGCATATTGCAGCCATAATGCTGATACAGGTAATAGAAATCATAGGACTGCATGATCATGTAGTTGAATTCCAGGAAGGAAAGGCCCTTCTCCATTCGCTGCTTATAGCACTCTGCGCGCAGCATATTGTTCACGGAGAAGCAGGCGCCGACCTCTCTGAGCATGTCAACATAGTTCAAGCTCAGAAGCCAGTCCGCATTGTTTACCATCCTGGCCTTTCCCTCGCCAAACTCAATGAAGCGCTCCATCTGCCGCTTGAAGCAGGCAGCGTTATGCTCGATATCCTCCTTCGTCAGCATCTTGCGCATATCTGTACGCCCGGAGGGATCACCGATCATGGTGGTTCCGCCGCCGATCAAAGCGATGGGCTGATTGCCCGCAAGCTGAAGCCGCTTCATCAAGGTCAACGCCATGAAATGCCCCGCAGTCAGGCTGTCCGCAGTGCAGTCAAAGCCGATGTAAAACGTGGCCTTCCCTTGATTGATCATATCTCGAATGATCTCTTCGTTCGTTACCTGAGCCAGAAGTCCTCTGGCCTTCAATTCCTCATAAAGCTGCATGAATTGTACTCCTTATGGTTGATAATTAATGGCAGAAGAATCGTTCAATCCTTCTTCGTGATGCGTCGATTACTGGAAGTAATTGCCAGCTCCGGACAAACCAAAACACAAAGATGACAGCCGACGCATTTTTTACCGTTCAAAATGGGTTTCCGATCATGATTAAGCTGAATCGCCTGATGCCCGCCGTCTGCGCAGGAAATCATACAGCGTCCGCAGCCAACGCAGCGCTCACGATGAAATCTTGGCAAAACCACGGTGTCACGTTCCAAAACGTCTGTGGACGCATTCACAGAATCCAGCGCGAGCCCGACGATCTGTGATACATGATCAAAGCCTTTTTCCGCCAAATAGTAATTCAAGCCGGATTTCAGGTCGTCAATAATCCGATAGCCGTACTGCATCACAGCCGTCGTGACCTGAATGCTGCCAGCGCCGAGAAGCATGAACTCCGCAGCATCGGACCAGCTCTCAACGCCGCCCATACCGCTGATATGCATTCCGGCAAGCGCAGGCTCCTGCCCAAGTTCGGCTACGAACCGAAGCGCGATCGGCTTGACCGCATTTCCGCTGTAGCCGCCGACAGCGGACATATTCCGAACGGCAGGAGCGGAGATATAGGTATGAAGGTTCACATTGGTGATGCTCTTGATCGTGTTGATGGCCGCAAGCCCGTCCGCGCCGCCCCGTTTCGCAGCCACGGCTGCGGGGACCATACTCGCGACATTCGGCGTCAGCTTCGCCAGGATCGGGATCCTTGCTCCTCGCCTGGCAGCGGCAGTGAAACGCTCAACCAATTCCGGCACCTGACCGATATCAGAGCCGAGACCGCCGTCAGCCATATTCGGGCAAGAGAAGTTAAGCTCGATTGCATCCGCTCCGTTTTCTTCACAAAGCCTCGCAAGGTTCTCCCATTCCTCATCATTTTTGCCCATGATGGAAGCAAGGATAAATTTAGTGGGGTAATTCTTTTTCAAGCGGCGGAAAATCTCCATGTTATCCGCAACGCTGTGGTCAGAAAGCTGTTCGATGTTTTTAAATCCCATGATTGTTCCGTTGTCTCCGCGGATCGCGGAAAAACGAGGAGAAGCCTCATGGATCTCAAAAGAACAGACAGTCTTAAAGGCTGCGCCGGCCCAGCCGGCTTCAAATGCTCTTGCGCACATATCGTAGGTACTGGCAACAACGGACGAAGAAAGGAGAAACGGATTCTCAAGCGGGATCCCGCACAGTTCTGTCCGAAGGCGGTTCTCATCCGCAGGCGCAGACACATCCAAGGTCTCGCGAACCGCGCTTAGTTTTCGCATCAGCGCTTGAATCGGAACCTGACCGGGACGCACGCAGGCGGTTTCACAGGGCGCGGAGCAGCCGAGGCAGGTATTCTGCTCAGGCAAACAGGCCGCCGCTGCTTTCTCATTGTCAAACCACATGCTTCGCAGAAAAGTGGAGGGGGCGAGCTTTCCGCAGGCGGCGGAACAGGGCGCATCGGCGCATAGGGAGCACTTGATCATGTCGTCGCGTTGGATCGTTCGCAGGGTAATCATTGCGCAGGCTCCTTTCTATAAGAAAGAATCAGTTGGACCCGGTTAGCATTTCCTCTGCACTCTTTCTGGTAATCTCGGTAATCTCCGCACCGCCGATCAATCTTGCCAGCTCGTCAACACGTCCGGGGCGATCCAGGGCGGTAACCTGGGTGTAAGTTCTCCCCTGACGCTCATTTTTTTCAATCAGCAAATGATGCTCCGCCAGCGCGGCGATCTGCGGCAAATGTGTCACGCATAATACCTGATGCCTCACGGCCGCTTTATGCAGTTTTTCCGCAACCTTCTGGGCTGCTCTTCCGGACACGCCGGCATCCACTTCGTCAAAAATCATTGTCTGCACAGAATCGTGCTCCGCCATGACATTCTTCAAAGCAAGCATGATTCGTGCCAGCTCGCCGCCGGAGGCAACCTTGGAAAGCGGCTTTACTGCCTCTCCGACGTTCGCCGACATCAAAAACCGAAGGGAATCCATGCCATCCGGACACAAGGGTACTTCTGTGAATTCACAGACAAACTGAACCTTTGGCATATTCAGTTCTGCCAGTTCCGTGCAGACGCTTTTCTCCAACTTTTCCGCAGCGGTTTTTCTCGCAGCACGAAGCTGCAATGCGATATCCTTCGCTGATTCCTCCGCTGAGGCATAGGCTTTCTCCGCCAGCTTGATCTTCTCGTCAGCAAAAATGATGTCGTCGAGCTCAGCTTTTGCGCGATCCAGGAACTCCAGCATTTCCACGCAGGTAGAACCGTACTTCCGACGCAGCTTGTGGATCAGATCCAACCGTGCGCCGATTTCATCAATCTCTTCCTCTGAGTAACTCAGCGAATCCCGAAGGTCTCTCAGCTCCTCACCGATGTCCGAAAGGGAGAAGCCCAGCTCTTGCAAGCGGTCGTGAGGGGACGAAAGGCTCTCGTCGAACCGGAGAACGCCGGACAGACGGGATAACGCATCCTCCAGAAGCTCGACCGCTCCCCTGCTGTCTTCATCACCGAAAAGCGCTGTCACCGCACCGTTCAGCGCAGAGGAAAGCTTTTCTCCGTTCAGCATCAGTCTCTGACGCTGTTCAAGCGCTGCATCCTCTCCTGGGTGAAGATCCGCCTTCTCCAATTCGCGAATTTGAAATTGCAGCATCTCCTGACGCCGGGCTTTCTCCGATTCATCCATGGAAAGCCGATTCAACGCTTCCTTACAGGCGCGCACCTTCTCCCAGGCAGCTCCGTAAGAAGTAAGCAGAGTATCATCCCCGGCAAATGCGTCCAGCACATGAAGATGGGTCTGCTCATCAAACAGCTGCTGGGAATCATGCTGCCCATGAATGGTGATCAGCTGACGACCCAATGCACGAAGCTGACCGACAGTAACCCCTCGTCCGTTCACGCGGCAGATGTTCCTCCCGTCAAGGAAAACCTCGCGCTGGATCAGCAATTCTTCCTCATAGGGAACCTGATACTGAGAAAACCAAGCCAACGCAGGGATCTCATCAAACACCGCAGAAACAAAGGCCTTCTCCGTGCCTGTTCGGATCATTTCCCGATAAGCTCGTTCACCGAGAATCGCAGAGATTGCGTCGATCACGATGGATTTGCCGGCGCCGGTCTCGCCAGTCAGTACGTTAAAGCCGCGGTCGAAGGCGATATCCGCCTGCTCAATAACAGCAATATTCTCAATATGCAATAATTGCAGCACACAGATGCCTCCGATCCCCGCGAAAGGGCGTATTCGATCAATCCAGCAGCTTCTTGATCTCGATGCAGAATCCGATCGCCGCCTGAACGTCGCGCATGATAATCAGCAGCGTATCGTCGCCCGCGAGCGTACCAACGACAACGGACATGTTCATTGCGTCGATCGCACGGCCTGCGGCAGGAGCCAGGGTGGGTAGCGTCTTGATAACGACAATATTCTGCGCGTAATCATAGCTGATGACGCTCTCTTTGAAAATGGTGTTTAAGCGAGTGGAGAAAGCACCGGTAGCCTCCTTGCTGCCGATGGTATAGCGATAGGTACCCATGGCGGTAAGGTCTTTCAGAATGCGGAGTTCCTTAATGTCTCGGGAAATCGTGGCCTGCGTACTGCGAAAGCCCGCTTCACGGAGCTCGTTCAGCAGCTGCTCCTGCGTTTCAATGTCCTTGGACGCAATGATTTCAAGAATTTTCGTTTGTCTCTGAGATTTCATAATACCCTCTCGATCTTTCAAGGTTGGTTTCTGGTCTTCTTACTTAGTCAGCTTGGTTTTAATAATATCAAAGAAGGAGGTATCCTTCAATTTCAACAGTTTTATTTTGCTGCGCCCGGATTCAATAAGAATTCTATCCCCGCCATACACGCGCATCGCTTTACCGCCGTCAACGGAAAGGAAAGCGTTGCGCCGTGTTACACGTCCTACCTGAATTTCAATCTTTCGATGAGAAGCAGCAATCATGCTCCTGGCCTGAACGTAGTGCGCGCAGATGGGCGTCAGCAGAATGCTGTCAGATTCAGGCTCAACAATCGGACCGCCCGCGGACATGGAATAGGCTGTGGAGCCAGTCGGAGTCGCAACGATGATCCCGTCGCCGGAGAAATTCATCGCCTCTACACCGTCCAGGAGAACCGTCGTCTGAATCACGCGTGCGACAGCACCCTTGGTCACCACTGCGTCATTAAGCGCGTTCTCCGTATAGATGGTCTTGCCCTCGTGAATCAAACGAACGTGCAGCGTCGTACGCTCATCCAGCCGGTAATCATCCGTCGCGAGCTTGCGCAGGTATTCCATCTCTCCGCACTCAAGCTCCGCCATGAACCCGACGGTGCCGATATTCACGCCCAGAATAGGAACATTATATTTATCCGCTGTCTTGGACACATGCAGGATCGTCCCGTCGCCGCCGAAGCAAATCAGCGCATCAGCGGAAGGCAGTTCCTCTTGAATTGGCGTCAGCTCCACTCCCTTGGGGAGTTCAAAGCTTTTGTCGACTTCAAACGCAAGGCAGATCTTCGTCTCGACACCTGCATCCTCGAGAATCCGCTTTGCCTGCAATACATTAACAAATCCCCGATCACGGTAAGGATTCGGCGTCATTACAATTTTCTTCATCTGTTCACCTCGCTGGGTTCAGTGTGGTGTGGGCCAGATCTACAAGTTCAGTCAAAACCGGAAGTCTGTCTTCTCCCGGGGTCTTTGTCAAATGACCCAAAAATTCAATGTTGCCTTCCGGCCCTTTCACCGGAGAGAACGTCAGGTTCAGGATTGTGAAGTCAAGCACCTTGGCTGTCTGCACAAAATTCTCCAGGACTTCCAGATGAACCGCCTTGTCTCGCACAACGCCCTTCTTCCCGACCTTCTCCTTCCCGGCCTCGAACTGGGGCTTGATCAAGCAGAGAACCTGTCCGTCCGGCTTCAGCAAATCGCGAATCACCGGAAGCACCAGCTTCAGCGAGATAAACGAAACGTCTATGACAGACAAGTCCAGCGGCTCGCCAAGATCCTGGAGGGTAACATTGCGAATGTTTGTGCGCTCCATGCAAACGACCCTGGGATCACTGCGAATCTTCCAGGCCAGCTGTCCATATCCGACGTCAATGGCAAATACTTTTTTTGCGCCTTTCTGAAGCAAACAATCCGTAAACCCGCCGGTAGAGGCGCCGGAATCGCTGCAGACAAATCCATCCGGATTCACGTCAAAGTCCCTCAGGGCCTTTTCGAGCTTCAAACCTCCGCGGCTGACATACGGACATGCTTCGCCGCGAACCTCTATCGCAGCGTCTTCCTCTACAGAAGTACCGGACTTATCCGTTTTTTGTCCGTCCACATAGACCAGGCCGGCCATAATCAGAGCCTGTGCTTTCGACCGGGACTCTGCAAATCCACGCTCAAGAAGAAGGACATCCAGCCGTTCCTTATGCTTCATGTGCTCCTCCCGATACCATTTCTCTGGCTGTTGCCGCAAGCTTTTCCGGCGTCAGGCCGACCTCATCATACAGGCATTCCAAATCGCCGTGCGTTATGAATCTGTCTCCAAGATTGACGCCGCGAACAACGGTGCCCGGCAAAGAATTCGATGCGCAAATCGCTTCGTAAACAGAACCGCAGCGGACGGAGCTCTCGGCGATGAGCAGCTTTCCGGTCCGCGCAGCGGAACAAATGCAGGCTGTTTCCAGCGGCTTGATCTGACCGAGCTTGACGACCTCCGCTTCAATACCGATCTCATGCAGGAGCTTTGCGGCCGTGAGCACCGGATTGATCACCATACCGTAGGCGCACAGGGTAATATCCCTGCCCGAACGCAAAATCGGATCGGAGCAAACCTCCGTATATTCACCGTCACCGCCTCTGGGATAACGGATCGCAACCGGCCCGTCCATCTCGAGTACGGCCTTGCGCAGCATTACAGCCAGCTCCCGCGTATTCGACGGACAGAGAATCTGCATTCCCGGTACTGTCCGAAGGAAACTGACGTCGAAGGTACCATGATGCGTCTCGCCGTCATTCCCGACCAGTCCGGCGCGGTCAACTGCAAATACGACATGCAAGCCAAGAATTGCCACATCGTGCAGGATCATGTCATACGCACGCTGTAGGAAGGTGGAATAGACAGCAAACACAGGAATCATTCCCTGCTTTGCTAGCCCTGCAGCCATGCTGACTGCGTGCCCTTCGGCAATACCCACGTCATAGAAGCGCTCCGGGAAGGACTGGGCAAAGCCGTCCAACCCCGTCCCGTTTTGCATCGCGGCAGTAATTGCGCAGACTTTGGGATTCTCTGAGGCGATCTCGAAAAGCGTCTTTCCAAAAGCATCAGAAAAAGAATTCGTCCCGGCACTGAGGGGTATTCCTGTGGACTTATCAAATTTTCCGATGCCGTGGAAGAGATCTGGGTTTTCCTCCGCAGGAGGATAGCCCTTCCCTTTTCTGGTCAGAACGTGAACGATCACGGGCTTGTTCAAATCTTTCGCCTGACGAAGAAGATAAGACATTTTTTGAATATCGTGACCGTCAATCGGCCCAAAATATTCAAAGCCCATATCGTTGAACGTATTCGAGCCGATCAGGCGGCGTTTCAGGCGCTCCTTCAGCTTGTGCACATTCCGATAGCAAAACTGTCCGACATCGGAGCCCTGCGTCATGCTGCGCCAGGCTTTTTTGATGCGATAATAGCTCTGCCTGGTACGGATGTTCGACAAATGCTTCGCCATGCCGCCGACATTCGGCGTGATGGACATGCCGTTGTCGTTGAGAATAATAATCAACGGCTCACCGCTGGAGCCGGCATCACTCAACCCCTCATAGGCCAGCCCGCCCGTCAGGGCGCCGTCGCCCATCAGGGCAATCACATGGTAATCCTCGCCCAATAATGTACGAGCACGCGCCATGCCCAGGGCAACTGAGACGGAGTCGGAAGCGTGTCCGGCGATGAAAGCGTCATGCACGCTCTCCGAGGGTTTCGGGAAGCCAGCAAGGCCGTGATACTGACGCAGCGTGGGAAAGAGGTCTGCTCTTCCGGTCAGTAGCTTATGGACGTAAGATTGATGACCGACGTCAAACACAAGCCGGTCTTTGGACGTATCAAACACCTGATGTATGGCGACAGAAAGCTCGACAACACCAAGATTCGAAGCCAGGTGACCGCCGGTCTTAGAAACGCTGTCGATCAGGAATTCACGTATTTCCCGGCAAAGCTGCTCCGTCTGTTGTGCATTTAATGCACTCAGCCCGGATTCCGGGACAAAGGGAATCGTTTGTTTCATGATTTTTTATTTTTCTTTTTTCCTCTGTGGAAAATGCTTTTGAAAAAGCAAATGATTTTAGCTGCGGTATGAACGATTGGCGTGCAATTGTCCAGGGCGATCTGCTTAAAAAACGCCTTTCCGCAGATGGTCAATGCTGCGACCAGCGCGGAGAGCAGGATCGTGATCACGCGAAGAGACCACTGGCGCACAGACACATAGCCCGCGACTGCAATGACTGCGGATGCACAGCCGGAAACGATTCCGCAAATGTCGCCCACAACGTCATTGCAAATCGTTGAGACCTTTCCTGCGTTCCTGAGGAGCCAAATGCCCTCAACTCCGCCCTTGACCTTTCGCGCCGCCATGGAATGGAACGGTTTTTCATCGGCTGCGGCAACTGCAATGCCCAATAAGTCAAACAAAACACCGATCGCAATGATTGCAAGCAGGACAAGAAAGGCGCCAAGCAGAGATGCCAGACTGAGAAGCTCCTGGGATAAAAAAGAGAATGTGGCTGAAATCGTAAGCGCCATAACAAAGATCGAAATCAGCCAACTGGCACGGGATTTACCCGTCTTAGCGGTTTTATTTGTCTTTTGGGACTTTCGTTGGTCGGGGCCGTCCTTTGTTTTCACAAACGTACTCCTTAAATCATCAGAAATGATGTATAAAACGGTGGCAACCGTGGAAGTAAATCTTGCGGCATAGGTCGGGTTGGCTTTCCCCGCAGGCAACCCGCCGTCGCCGGAACGGGCAGTTCCCTTTTCATGCCTGTGCTGTGCCGTTGCCTGAGCACAGTACCCGATTGCCACTGAGTCCGCACCGTAATCCTTCCACGGTCCGATCAAGACTGCCTAGGTGATTTCCACACCGGATGCCGTCGATTCTTAGCCTCTTTTGCAGATACGGTTTCCAGAGAATATCGTCTTCGCCTGTGGCCACAGGTAAGTACGCATAGCTCCTCTTTCCCCATCGTATCCACGCAAGGCAGGCTACACTGCACACAGCGCGCGAATCGCACCGCATTGCAGGTTCATCTCCTGTGCCGTACGCCGTCCTTGTCCACGGGATTGTGCGGCGGCCGCACGGAAACAGGTCTCCACGGTAACCGGGTCGTAACCATCATGCCATTGATGGCCGCCCGGAAA
>JAEEGL012120806.1_pt1 | contig 10777 bp, 4 predicted proteins | sample 9134231 | NCBI WGS metagenome assembly JAEEGL01 (sample SAMN16246548, study PRJNA631951) | gut metagenome | biome: gut microbiome; feature: rumen; material: fiber-attached | host: Bos | place: Iran: Karaj | collected 2018-10
CAAAAAAAAGATGAAAAGTCTCACACACTTTTCATCTTTTAAAAGCAAACATAGGAGTTAATTATCAGATGTCTGGATGTCGTTACCCACCCGATATTATCACCAACACTTTTATTATCGGATAATGTCTATTTGACTTTAGTTTTTTTCACAAAAAAGATTGACACTAATCAATTTTTTTTAGATTATGTTGTAATTATGAATGAAGATACTATAAATCGTGCTTCGCTGGAAAAACTTTCATTTTCTGACCTTGTGCAGCTTGCAGATGAATATGGCGTTGATGTGCCCGAAGATCTGGACAGACGCTTTCTTATAGCAGAACTTCTTGAACTTGCAGAAGAATCAAATAACAGGGAAGATGAAATGATTATTGCTTCTGAAAGCGATGATCAGCAGCCACTGGTGCTTAACGGTAATTTTAATGAAACTCAGGTTTCCTGCGTTTTAAGAAATCCGGCCTGGCTTTTCGTTTTCTGGAATCTGAATGCAAGTGATTCTGAAAAAATATCAGAAAATCCTTCCTGCAGCTTAAAGTTGAGAATCTGTTCTCTTACAGATCCTAAAGACCTTAAGCCGGAAGAAGCCTTTGAGGTACAGACTCCTGATCATAGTCAGGAACAGTATGTTCTTCTGCCAAAAGGAAAAAAATATATAAAAGTTGAGCTTGTTTGTGTAACAGGCGGAGCAGGGGAAGTAATAGCTTTTTCACCTGTAATTACAATTCCACAGGGAGCTTCTGTTGTAAAAGATTTACAGCCTGGCCGTGATGAAAATTTTTCTGCGGTTATTGAGCTTTCGGGAATGAAAGAACTACTTAAGGAACAGTATACATATCACAGACATTGTTTCTTATAATCGGGCGGGAGAAAAATTATGCAGAAAATATTGAGTATTGTAATAAAAGCCAGTCAGGATTTTGTGCGACATACAGATGAGGATTTACATGACAATGCACCTGTCCTCAATAATTTTTTTGAGGCAATCTCAAATGTATATATTCCACTTCTTCGAATGGTAGAAAAACTGGAAGAAGATAAAATCCAGTTTAGATTTAATCTTGTGCTTCCTCCAGTACTCTGCAATATGCTCTCAGATCCAATTTTGCAGGACGAATATATCAGCTGGCTTGAAAAGAGAAATGCTCTTGGTAAGGCCGAATTAAGAAGAAATAAGGCTGATGAAAAAATCTGCGCAATCATAAATTCTACAATCGAGTCAAATAAAAGTCTTATTGCGGACTTTAAAGATAAATATCACAAAAATCTTATACCAGTATTTGCTGAATACATGACTAAAGGCTACATAGAAATTATGGGTACCTGTGGTACTGATATTTTTATACCTCATTATGCAGATATGAAGGAAATTATTTCTGCACAGATTGAATGCGGCCTTCATGCATACCGTCAGTATTTTGGTATTATGCCGGAAGGTTTCTGGCTGCCTGCTATGGGTTATACACCAGGAATTGAAAAGTTGATCCGCGCCTACGGTTACACCTATACAATTCTGGATTCGAGAGGAATTCTTTTTTCAGAAAAAGTTCCTGAAACTGGTATTTTCTATCCTTCACGTACAGATAATTCTCTTGTTGTTTTTGCAAGAAACCGTGTTATTGATTGCGAGCTTTTTGGGGAAAACGGAATTATCTTTAATGCCTGCTATAGAAATCAGAACAGAGATGTTGGTTATGAGCTTCCAATGGAAAAGCTTTCTAACTTAATCGATAAAGATGGAATCCGCTATTCTACAGGCTTTAAATACTGGAATAAGTGTTTTAAAGATGGTGGCTGTCTTTATGATAAAGAATGTGCTCTGGCTCAGGTAGAAAAAGATGCCCAGGCTTTTGTTGATAAGCGTCTTCAGACTCTTACAGAGGCAGAAAAACTTCTTCCTAAGTGTAATTTTGTTTCTGAAGTATGTACTCTCGATATTTCAAAGCTCAGTAAAACCTGGGATGAATGCATTTTATGGCTTGAAGCGGTTATCAGAAAAGCTGATGCTGCAGGGCTTTCAGTGCTTTCATGCGACAAAATGTGCGACGAGCAGTATAATCTCGAAAAAATTGAACCATATTTTTCTGCAGGAAGTGGATCCGGTTATGGCGAAAACCTTCTTTCTAGCAGAAACTGCTGGATGATGCGCTATATCCGCAAGAGCTGCGAGCGTATGATTGACCTTGCAGGCCGTTTCCCAATGGATACCGGACTTAAAACCCGTCTTTTGAATCTGGGCGCTAAGGAACTTATGCTTGCGCAGAGCCTGGATCTTGCAAAAATGATAAACCGCAGTGAATTCCCTCAGTTTGCAGAAAAGCGTTTTAAGGAATCTATAGCGGCCTTTACTTCTGTTTTTGATTCACTTGGTTCAAATACAGTAAGTACTGAATGGCTTACAAAACTTGAGGCTAAAGATTCTGTATTCCCTTGGATGAACTATAGAATTTTCTGTAAAAAACGTTAGTCGAGCATAAGAGATTCTTTGATTTTCTGGAACATTTCAATCTGATAACGGGCGCTTTGAATTCCCTGAATTGCCGGGTCAAAGCGCTTGTTTAATTTAACAGCCTCTTGCCAGACAAGAATTGCATCTTCCCATTGTGCATCAGCATAATACTTGAGACCGAGTTTATAATATTCGTCTACCTGGGCATCTGTAATGCTGCGGCCCTTATCACCTAAAAGAATTTTTGCAGAAAGAGAGATTCTGTTGAGTGGGGCAAGGGATGTAGTAAGGTCCAGGGTGTAATTCATATTCAATCGGATTTTTGCAACTTCAAATTCAAGGCCGGTACTTATACGAGGGTTTGCTCCCTTAAGCTGGAAACCTGCCAGAAGAGAAACAAAAGATGCAAACTGAATTGAAATACCTGTATTAAAATATGGAATCAGGTAAGTTCCTATATCAAAAAGATTTATAGGCTGTACAAAATCTGCAGAAATAGTTATAGGTTTAATCAGTTTTACAGAAATACCTGCCGCAATTGTAGAAGGTAAAGGATCATCCAGCTTTATCTGTTCGCCAAAACCTGTGAGAGAAACGCCGATATTCTGAGCAGAAATACCGATTCGAACATTAGGGTCTCGTGAAGAATAAAACTTCAGGAAGTTAAACTGAAGCATAAATCCGATATCTGCCATTATTGAAAGTCCGCTTTGTGCAAGGCCTGATCCGGAAATAATAGCTCCTGTATCATTGTCTGTATAATTCGGCATTCCACGCCAGCCGGTTTTAATTGTAATTCCGGTAGCAAGTCCCTTAAAATCATAACCTGCAAGAAGATTGTAAGAAGCATTTATTGCCGCAACGGTTTCTGTGTAATAATTTCCTGCAACACGGTCACCGAATAAATCATATTCTGTAAAAGGCAGATAAAAGCAGGAAATATAGCCGCCATAGCTAAAATGCGGAATGTTCTTAAATCTGGTTGTGTAGGCAAGAGTTTCAAGCTTTGAATCAGCTATCCAGGAATTATGAAAGAGGGCAACCTGTGTTTCTTTCTGGATTGAACCTGCTGCAGGATTAAAGCGGAGGTAACTGATATCATCGCAAAGACCGGTGTAGGCATTACCTAAGCTTTCTGTACGGCCGCCAAAAGGTAAAAGTAAAGAACGGAAGGAGGTTGTTCCTTCATTTGGATCTACGAAAGAAGAAAAGAGGTCACCGATAGCAGAAGTTGCATCTGTAATCGAAACTGCATAAGCCTTTGAAAAGCCGCAGATACAGAAAATAATGAGGAAAATCGAAAATGTCTTTTTTCGGGTAAAAATGCCCTTTTTCTTCATACTCATATTATTTTTCGGAATTTTAATTCTTTTCTATAAGTATAATATCTTATTTGCCGAAAATAAAATATAATATAAAAGATGAAAAGGAAAATTGTCCTTGTTTCTGCAATTATGATTCTTCTCGCAAGTCCCTGTGCATTTGCCCAGCAGTCACAGGAAAAGGATGATTTGTCTCTTTTTGAAATTGACCGCTTAATCCGTCGTACAGAATATGATGAAGCCTTAAAACAGCTGAACATTTACATCGAAAAAAATCCGGAAAAATTTGACTCCGCTCAAAGCCGTATAAAGCGAATTATGCATGCGAGAAATCAGTATTCGATTCTTGCAGAAAAACTTATTAAACTGATTCAGACAGACCCGGGAAATAACAAGGAAATCTACGAAATCACCGCCCAGCTGGAAAAGTTCGAAAAGCATCCGTCAGACCAGAACCTGCAGTTTATTGCCGACTTGAAAAAATCTGCTGAATTCAACTATTTCCGTGCTCTCTTCCTGGAAATCCAGAATACTACAGCCGCTTTGTCTCACAAGGGCGACTATATTGCTGCCGTAGAAAAAGCAAAGGAAGGCTTCTGGCTTTACCGTGACGATTTTTATGAAACTCAGGAAGAAAACGAAGCTATTATAAGCGCCGTAGATAAAACTCTCGCAGAACTGGATCAGCGTATAGCCGAGTTTGAAGAAAAGAACTATCTGCCTCGTTTTAATGCTGCTGTTAATGAATTTATAAAAGCTGTAAAGGCAGAGCAGTATGACCAGGCAGTCAGTCGTCTTGCCGAAGTTGAAGGCTATTTTAGAAATTATAATACTCTCCGCAATGGAATTGTTAAGGTTGGTAATGATCTGCAGGCAGAGTTTGCAGAGGTACAGAAGCTTAATTCTGATTTGACGGATGCTTCTTTTCTGCCTTTTATGTTCCGTTTTGTTTTTGGAGTTGATTCTGTTCCTGATTCCGGAATTCTCGGCGCGGTAAATACCCAGTGGAACGATGCTGCAGGCCGTATGAACGATGCAGTTTATACTGTTCTCCTGAAAAAATACGGCACTTATGAAACCGCAATTAATACTTCGCTTGTAAACGAGGTTTCACGTTATAGCGGCCTTGAAAAAAGAGTCCTTGATATTTATAAAATTGCAGAAGCAAATCCGCCTGCAAATCATATTCTGAAAAATCCATACGAGCCATATTACGCCCTTGGAGAATATGCTCAAAATCTCTGTTCTAATGCTTTACGACTTTCTGGAGTGTATACACAGGTTCAGAATACCGGAGCAGAGCAGGAAAAAACTCTGGCAAAAATTACGAACGGCTCTGCTGAAGCTTCTGAGATCCGGGCTCTTTTTGATTCAAGCAGTCAGCTGTCTAAGGTTATTGGAGACAAGGAAAGTCAGAAGCTGGAGGGCTTTGCCTGGACCCTTGCTTATAATACTGCTGCAGAAAAAGCTGGTCGCCGTGACTTTGACGGTCTTTCAAATAAGTATTCACAGATGCTGGATTCTGTTTTCACAGATACTGCCGCAATCTTCAACCGTTCCTGGACAGAAATTACAAATTACTACAAGACTTCTTCTGATTCTGTATATCAGAATGCCCTTGCTTATTATAATTCTTCTGAAAAATACAGGGCAGGCTTCTTTACAAAGATTCCTCAGAATGTACTGGCTGAGCTTAGAACTGATATTTCAAAATCTGTCGTTTATGAAAATACCTTCAACGAAGATCCAGAACTTGATTTTGGTATTTATTACAGCTATCCGGATCTTGCAATTCAGATCTCAAATTATACTCAGACCTCTGCTCAAAATGGCATAAAAACAATTGATGGTTATGAAGCAATAATTGTAGAAAATTATGGAGCGCAGAGTCAGACAGTAGAAGGGGCCCTTGAGGTAGACGGACTGATAAGCGATACCAGAGCTTATCTGGAAGAAGACAGACAAAAACTCCGCAGTCTTATAACAAATGCTCAGGAACAGGTTGCTGTAGCCCGCCGCCAGATGAATGCCGCCCAGCTTGCCCGCAACGAAGCTGATATCCGCTTTAATGAGGCTCAGAATGCCCTTCGCAATAATGATTTTGATACAGCCCGCAAAAAGCTGCAGGATGCACTTACAAAATATGATGAGTCGCTTACAAATCAGAATGATGAAGTGCTTAGAAGTGAAACAGATCGTAAGCTGCAGAGTCTTGGCGAAAATATTGCCAAAGCAGAAAACGAAGTTGTTGTACGCGAGGTCCGCGATCTTAAGACTCGTGCCAAGGATGCATACTTCAACGGCCGCTTTGATGATGCAGAAAAATATCTGAACCAGGCAAAGATCCGATGGGCAGTTACCAATGTTGATGAAGATGAGGAAATTTCAAATCTGCTCAACTTTGTTAATACCGCAATTTCTATGAAGACCGGCCGAGAGATTCTTCCATCGGCTCCTCAGTATCCGGAAATGTCTCAGCTTTTGAATATTTCTTATCAGTATTTTGATGAAGGAAGCAGAAAGATAGGTGAGGGAAACAGGGCTGCGGGTGAAGCAGATCTGGCTCTTGCCCTCGAAAGTATTCAGAAGCTGCAGTATGTATATCCTCTGAATCAGGAAGCTTCTATTTTGACCTTGCGCATTAACCGTCTCCTGGATCCTAAAAAATTCAGTGAAGAATTTGCCCAGAAGATTGATATGGCAAAAATGATGTGCAAGAGTAAAGATACCCAGCAGGAAGGTTACGCAAATCTTCTGGACTATTATCAGCTGGATCCGAATTACAAGGGCTTAAAAGATTTGATTTATCAGGTAGAAATTGATATTGGAATCCGTCAGAAGCCTGTAAGTAATACCGGAGCTAACCGTGCAAAGAAGCTTGTGGCTGATGCACAGAAAATCTATAACTCTGCAGGAAACGATACTGCAAAATTACAGAATGCTCTTTCAAAGATTGATGAAGCTCTGGCTCTTGTTTCTGATAATAAAGAAGCAATGGCTCTTAAAGATAAAATTACTACAAAAATTGGTGGTAATACGGCAACTGTTCTTTCTACCGAAGATGAAAGACTTTATCAGCTTGCAATTCAGAGACTTCAGAATAATAATGTAGTAGGTGCGAATGCAATTGTAGAGCAGCTTTTGAAAAAGCCGCAGAACAGTAATTCGCAGAAGATAAAGGATTTGAAGAATAAGATTGAGGCTCGAAGTTAGGCAATGAAAAAACATGCAGCGTTTTTGAAAAAAGTATTATTCCTCGCAATTCTTGCTCTTACGTGCGGCTTTCGATTACAGCCTCTTTTTGCCGCAGACTTCTACTGGGAAAATCCTAAGGTAATTACTGATACAGATTCCCGCTTCCCGGTAACAATTCCTGCTGCCGACGGTAAATCAACCTATTTATTCTGGCAGGAAGTAGATTCGACTAACAGACAGATTTATATTTCTGCCCGTCGTTATACTTCACTTAAAGATTATTCAGAAAACAGACGCTTTGCCGGACCTTTCAGTTATTCTGGAGATGAAGTTCCGGATATTTATACAGCTGCAGTATTGAAAAAAGGAACTGTTGGTGTAGCAGTTATGACTGGACTTTCCAATCTTTCTGTTTTTGTTTCAACAGATCAGTGTAAAAACTTTACCGAGACTAAATTGCCGGCAACATCTTCTATTACCGTTGCTCCACGTATCTACACAACCGGTTCAGACGGCTTCCGAATTTTTACTTCTGTAGGTGAAGAAAACTCTTTCTCAATTTTTTCTTCTGAGTCTTCAGATGGAATTAAATGGCAGAAGTTCAGTCAGTTCCAGCCTGCGGCAAATTACAGAAACCCTTTTATTCCGGTTCTGTTGCATTCTTCTTTTGGAGATATAGTTGTTTTCCAGGCCCAGTATACATCAGCAGAAACAAACAGACTTTCTTATCAGCTTTATATGACAGTTGATTCCGGTAAGGGCTGGTCTACTCCTGTATTAGTTACAGACAGAAGTTCCCTGCCGACCCGAGGTGGTAAACTCTTTCATGAATATCAGAACCAGAGACCGGGCCTTTATGAATTTGAAGGGCAGGTTTATCTTACCTGGGAAAGAACCGACACGGTAAATTCTTCTATATGGATAGAAAATCTTACGGCTGGCGGACCTGTCGCAGGTAGTGCAGAGGCAGTTACAAATCAGGGTAGTGCAAGCCGGCCGGTTATGTTTACATATAAGGGCAGCCTTTATATGACCTGGTTTGATACAAGGCGTGGTCGTGAATCTGTTTATATGGTAAAAAAGAACGGAAGCTACTGGAATGAAACAAGCCTTGTAGAAGATCGTAATTCTAATCTTTTTGCTTATCCGCTTTTAACAGCAGAAGGTTCTGAGGATGCTGCTGCTGAAAATTCTGTTTTGTCCTTTATCTGGCAGCAGACAAATACCGCTTCTAAAAACTCTATTGCAGTTTTGTCTCCGGATAAATCTGTTTTGCCGCCTTCCTTTACGCCGCTTTCTTTCCGAAAGGGAAAAAGCTCTCGTGCAGAAGATGTTCAGATTCAGATTAATTTCCCGGCAGACTCTTCAAATATTTCCGGTTATTCTTATACCTGGTCTCATGAAAGTGATTCCGGCTCTAATGATCCGCTTAAGCAGATTGAGCACTTTACAAAAGAAAATAAACTCCGCTTAAAAGCTGTAAAAGATGGTATTTATACCTTAAAGGTAAGGGTTGCCGACTATGCCGGAAACTGGTCTGATGCTGGCTCTATAACTTATCACCTTGACCTTACTCCTCCTTTAGCACCTCAGCTGACTTTTACAAATCTGGATGAATACGGCTTTATTGATTCAAATAATTACAGCTTAAAATGGAATGCTTCAGAATCTGCAGATGCAGTAAGTTATCTTTACAGAATTGATCATCTGGGCTCAATTCCAAAATCAATTTCAGTTTCTAAAAAACATCCGCTTAGACTTTCTGCAGGGCAGACAGAAGAAATAAGAGACAGCCTCCTGCAGAAATATAACAGCGCACTTACTGCCAGCCGCCGCATGAATTCTTCTTCTGCGGTTTCAACAAGCTTACTAACTACCGGTCGTTATTATAACAGACCAAACGGTGTTTATATACTTTCGGTTTCTGCAGTTGATGAGGTTGGTAATATAAGCGAGCCTTCTACTGCACTTTATATCTTAAATAAATTTCAGCCTTCAACTTATGTAACTTCTATAGAGCAGAAGAAAAGCGATATGGGAGAAAGTCAGCTTGTTATTAATGGAGGCGGCTTTACTTACGACGGAACTGTCCGAGAGATTTACATTGATGCCGATGGACAGGCTCCTTATGACTTAACTCTTACAGCAGCTGATGGAAAGTTCCGGGTTCAGTCAGATACCCGTATTTCTTCTGTACAACTTGGAAGTGATCTTGATGAAGGTAAATACAAAATTGGTATTTTACATACAGACAGAGGGCTTTATTTTACGGGCTCTATCCTTACAATTTCTCAGAACGGAACAATTAAAATTGAAGCAGAATATCAGCCTCAGAGCCAGCTTTCTATCAGCTTCAGACAGTATAAATACAAGGTTGCAATCAGCCTGATTATTGTATTTATCATCCTGATGATAATTGTAATTACTCTTATCTTTATTGCGATAAATATTTTCCAGAATATACACGAAAAAAATCTAACTTATAGCGAAATCAATTCGCTGTTCACAGGAGCTGCCATGCCTTTGAAAAATCTACGACAAAATTTCCGCAGGCTACCGAGCCTTAAGAAAAAACTCATTGCCTTTACTTTCTCACTTGTTATTGCCGTTGTAATAGCTGTAAGTCTTGAAAACGGCTATAAGGTTATCAGATTACAGGAGCAGACTATGGCAGCCGGTCTGCAGAACCGAACTGAGGTACTTCTGGAAAGCCTTCATTCCGGTGTAAAGAATTTCTTCCCTGCGAACAACCTGCTTGAACTTACGGCACTTCCTGCTCAGAAGGATGCCATGAGCGAAGTTAAATATGTAACTATTACCGGTCAGCAGTTAGATTCGAATTCCGCTGATAATCTTAATTATATCTGGGCAACAAATGATCCGGATATAGGTGAGAAAACAGGAAGTTATACTCTTATTTATGGTGAATCAGAAATTCAGGAAAAAGTAATTCTTGAATTGACGGCAAAACTGAAAGACCTGGATAAAGAAATTGACGCAGAAGTAAAAGAGCTTTCAGATAAAATCGACAGCCTTTCAAGGGATGCAGAAGCTTTGTATGCTTCCCCGGTAGAAGAAGATGCTGCAGAAGCAGACAGACTTTCTGATGTAATAGTAGAGCTTAGAAATCAGCTTGATAATAAGCTTGCTGAATACTCAAAGGCGGCATCAGGTTCTTTCCCTCAGTTTGATACTGAAAATCTTGACCGGACAAATACAGATTATATTTTCTATCGTCCGGTAATGTATCGTAAGGGAACGACTGGAAATTATATTCACAGTGTAATTTATCTTGAGCTTTCAACTCAGAGTCTTATAGACAGCCTGAATGCTGAAATCAGAAAGATTGTTTTGTTCTCACTTTTTGTTGCTCTTGCCGCTGTTGTATTTGGAATTGCAGGTGCATATCTTTTTGCTTCACTTATTGTGCGTCCTGTTCAAAAACTGGAAAAACACGTAATTATGATTGGTCAGACAAAGAATAAGATCAATCTAAAAGGCAAAGATGTAGAAATAAAATCAAAGGATGAAGTAGGGCGCCTTGGCGATGCGATAAATAACATGACCCGCGAACTTGTTGCAAATGCCGAAGAAGAAGCTCTTGCAATGGACGGTAAGGCGGTTCAGAAGGCCTTCCTGCCGCTGGAGGCTCTTGGTGCAAATAATAAAAACACCTTTGCTGAGTTTAAGGATAATGATGTTGAATGCTTTGGTTACTACGAAGGTGAATCTGGTGTGTCAGGTGACTATTTTGACTATAAACGTCTTGATGATACCTGGTTTGGAATTATCAAGTGTGACGTTTCAGGACA
>JAEEGL013144911.1_pt1 | contig 10777 bp, 9 predicted proteins | sample 9134231 | NCBI WGS metagenome assembly JAEEGL01 (sample SAMN16246548, study PRJNA631951) | gut metagenome | biome: gut microbiome; feature: rumen; material: fiber-attached | host: Bos | place: Iran: Karaj | collected 2018-10
CCCTGAGCTGCCGACTCAGGCAGGTGTCCAGAGATCCTTCCCCCTTCAGCACGGCCCGGCTCTCCTCCCTGTGCAAGGCCAGCTTCCGAAGGAGCTGGATCTCTTGGCGCCGCAGCACGTCCTCCCGCCCGTACTCCCGATAGCCGTTCTCGGCCCGGCCGGGGGAGAGGAGCCCCTGCTCCTCGTAGAAGCGGATGTTCTTCTTGCTGATCCCAACCAGTTCCTCCACCTGTTGTATCTTCATGGCCGTTCCCTTGTCCTTTCTGGTTCCTTTATACAGCTTCCACCAAGGGGAAAGTCAAGTGTTTTTTTGAAATATTCGGAATTATTTTTGTTCTCCCCTTCTGCCGAGGGGAAAGCGGAGAAAAGAACAGCAAAAAGCATGGCTCCCGGTGCGGAAGCCATGCCCGTTCTTGCGTGTTTTCGGCGCTTGCATGCGGCGGCTCAAATACGATGCGAACAGGATGCGGCGAGAAGGATCATTCCCTTCGCAGAGCGTCGATCGGATTCAGCCGGGCCGCCTGGACCGCGGGGACGGCCCCGAAGAAGAGGCCCACCACGAAGGAGAAGACCACCGTGGCCGCCACGATGTACCAGCTGATGAAGATGGGTACGCCGGAGACCCGGGATACCACATAGGCAAGGCCGATGCCCACGAGGACGCCGAGGATGCCGCCGATGCAGGTCAGCACGCCCGCCTCCGTCAAGAACTGGGCGGAGATGCGCCGCTTGCGGGCGCCCAGGGCTTTCTTGAGGCCGATCTCCGGGGTCCGTTCGGTGACGGACACCAGCATGATGTTCATGACGCCGATGCCGCCTACCAGCAGAGAGATGCTGGCGATCCAGATGAGCTGCCGGTTGGTGGCGGAGCTCAGCTCCTGGAGCTGCTTGGCCTGTTCCAGCAGGTCCTTGCTTTTGTAGGTCACGTCGCCGGTGCCGGCGAGGGTCTTGTTCAGGATGGCGGCGGTCTGCTTCCCGGCTTCGGTCATCTCGTCGGTGCTCCCGGCCCGAACGACGACGGAACTGGGCTGGTCATAGGCGAACAGGGTGGGCCAGGTGGAGGCGGGGATCAGCACCTTGCCGCCGGAGTGGTCGGTGTAGGTGAAGTAATCCTGAATGGAGGTGATGGTGGGCGTGAAGGCGCTGTTTTGAGTGAACTCGCCTACCACCACGTAGGGCTCCGACATGATCTCGATGGTCTTGTTGATGGGGTTATTGCCCAGGAACAGGGTCTCGGACACGGTCCTGTCGATGAGCGCCACCTTCCTGTATTCCTTGAAATCCTGGGGCAAAAAGCCGCGCCCGCTGCGGATCACATATCCGTTCACGGCCAGGAATCGATCATCCACCCCGTAGACCGAACCCTGGTTCAAGCCTTCCTTGCCGTACCAGATCATGCCGTAGGCATCCCGGCGGAAGAAGAGGCTGGCGTCCTCCACCTCTTTGACCTTCGTGATCTCGGTGAGGATGGACGGATCGAGGGGCGTCACGTACTCCGGCACCTGCTGATAGCTGGGGTCCAGCACATAGTCCCCCTGGTAGAGGGCCACCTCCACGGTGTTGTTGCCCGCGCCCACCAGGTTCTGCTTGATCTGCTCGTTGGTGCCCATGATGGTGGAGGAGATGGCGATGATGGAGGCGATGCCGATGATGATGCCCAGCATGGTGAGGGCGCTGCGAAGCTTGTGGGACCAGATGCCGTCAAAGGCTTCCCTGAAGTTTTCCAGCATAGCTCTCTCCTTTCCTTACCAGCGGCCGTCGGTGATCTCGACGTTGGCCCCATCCCGGACGCCCTTCTCGTAGGGGAAGGCGATATACTCCTCCCGGGTAAGGTCGCTGCCGACGAGCTCGATATACTCCATGATCCGTCGGCCCGTGTGGACCTGGACCTTGCGAAGCACCCCGTCCTTCGCCACGAAGATGCAATCCTGGCCGTCGATCTCCCGGACGAAAGCTTCGTAGAGATAAATGGCGCCGGACTTGGAGAGGGGCTCGAAGGAGGTGAACTCCACATAGCTGTACAGGGGCAGCTCTGTGCTTCCCTGGACCTCCAGGAGCATGGTATAGCCCGAGGAGTTGGGATTGCCGCCGTTAGAATAGCTGTTGGTGACGGGCATGGGACTCACATAGGTCACCACAGCGGTGATGTTTTCGCCGATGTCGTAGGAAAAACCCGTCAGCTCCGTGCCCACCGGGTATTTCGTCAGCTCCGTTTCTCCCAGCATGCAGGAGATGATCCCCTTGCCGCTGCCGCCCCGGACTTCCAGCAGGGGTTCGCCGGCCTTGGCCTGGGGATCCACCTTGGTCACCACGCCGTCCACGGTGCTAAGGAGCGTCCCGTTCTCCGCGGTGTTGCGGAGGATGTCGATGTCATGGCACAGCTGCTTGTAGCTGAGTTCCTTGTCTCGGATCTCCTGGCCCAGCTCCGCCACATAGGCGAGGCGCTCTTCCCGGGACATGCCGCCGTGGGACGGTGGGATATAGGGGGGCTGGGGCTCCTCCTCCCAGCCCTCCGGCGTGGCCGTGGGCGTGGGGGTCGGGGTAGGCGTCGGAGTAGGCGAGGGGGTGGGCGTGGCCGTAGGGGTGGGGGTCGCATGGGGCGTGACCTTCAGCCGCAACAGGCAGGTGCCCATGCTGGTGAAGTCCACGGCCAGGGTGAGTTTGTTGCCCTGCAGCTCCGTATAGATATACTTGCCCAAAGCGCTGGCCTGCTGGCCGTACCGGGACAAAAAGGCCCCAGAGATCTCCTGACCTTCGGTGTAGGCAAAAACATAGGGGGTTATTAACGACCCGTCGCCTTCATTGGGCCGCAAGGTATCTCCGTCCACGACAGACGTCGGCGCGGCCTTCTCGGTCATGGCAGTGAAACTGAAACTGCCTCTGGCAGCGCTGCTCGTCGGAGGCATGAACCGCAGGTATACGAAACCGATGTCCGTCTCGAACCAGGCATGGATCGGTTCTCGGACGGCCGCGGCCTGCAGGGCAGTCAGCAACGATTCGGGGATGGGATCCGGGACGGAATTAGTGGATTGTATCCGGTACCGGTAGGGCCTCTGTTCGCTGCCGTCGCCGTCAAGATCGATCCGGCTTACGTCTTGCAGCCGGGAGGCAGACAGCCGGGTGATGGTCAAATGCGCTTTTTCATCAGCGTCGGCTCCTTTGTAGCCCCTGGGCGTGGGGGTGAAGGTGGGCGTGGCGGTGGGAACGGTCCGCTCATACTCCTGGAAAGCGTAGCGCCGATACTCTTTGTAAAGGGGCTGCAGCTCGTCGTAGAGCTTCTGCCGGTTCAGGAGCTTCTCGTCCAGATCCAGGCTGTCTTTGGTGGTGTCGTAACGGACCAGGGGGTCTCCGATCCTGACGGACTGGCCTTCCGAAACAAAGACCTCCAGCAGGGTCCGATCCCTGTCCCCATAGAGGGTCAGGCTGTTGCCGGAGATGACGCTGCCGCCGAGATACGTTTGGTTGGGGGCGTATTCCAGCAGCCAGTTCCCGGCGGGCTGGACCGGAACAGGCTTCGACATGGCATAGCGGCTGTAGCCGTAGATGCCCCCGGCCACCATGCCGCCCAGGATGATGAGGATCAACAACGTACGCAAAAACGCTTTCATGCTTCCTCCTCCCTGAGCCAGCCGTCGTAGATGTAGAGCATCCGCCGGGCCCGGGCGGCCACGGCGTGCTCGTGGGTGATCATGACGATGGTCATGCCCTGGTCATGGAGCTCGTCGAAGATGTCCATGATCTGTTGCCCTGCCTTGGAATCGAGAGCGCCCGTGGGCTCGTCGGCCAGCAGGAGCTTGGGCCGCGTGCAGATGGCTCGGGCGATGGCCACCCGCTGGCACTGGCCGCCGGAAAGCTGGCTGGGGTAGAAGTTCATCCGATCCTCCAGCCCCACCTGTTTCAGGGCTTCCTCGGCCCGTTTTTTGCGCTCGCTGCGGCGCACATTCCCGTACATAAGGGGCAGGGCCACGTTTTCCCAGGCTCGCCGCCGCTGCATCAGGTGAAAGCTCTGAAACACGAAGCCGATCTTCTCGTTGCGGATGCGGGCCATGCGGGCGTCTCCGGCCCGGGCGTTGTCCGCGCCGTCGAAGCGGTAGACGCCGTTCGTGGGCGTGTCAAGGTAGCCCAGCAGGTTCATCAGCGTGCTTTTACCGGAGCCCGAGGGGCCCATGATGGCGATATACTCTCCGGCCTCCACCTGCATGTTCACGTCATGGAGGACCGGGACCTTGTTGGCGCCCGTGCCGTAGGTCTTTTCGATGTGCTCCAATTCTATGATCATGCCTGGGGCGCCTCCTGATCTGCGTCGGGCATATCGGACGTATCGAGATCGTCCGTGTCAGACATATCCATGTCGGGCATATCCGGCATATCGCCGTCGATGATCCCATAGTCTTCGGTCATCCCGTTGGGCTCCGGGAGATCATAGCCGTTCGGGCCTTCCAATTCGCCCATATCCATGCCCGTGCCGTCGGGGACATAGGCGGTCTCGGACACGGCCATGCCCACCTGGACGGTCTCGTCGGGGAAGGCGATGCGGTCCAGATAGCTCAGCCCTTCCAGAACGGCCACGGTGCCGTTCTCCTCGTCCCGCTCCCCCAGGACCACGGGCCGCTTCTCGATGCGACCCTCGCTGTCGGCGGCGTAAACGAAGGGATCCCCCTCGTTTTCCACCACATAGTAGAGGGGCAGCAGGAGCCCGTCGGTCGATTCTTCGTCGCCGGCGCCGGGCTCGATGTATACATGCTGGCCCATGAGCAGGCCTTCGTTATGGTCCAGCTCCACGAAAAACTCATACTTGCTGGCCTGTTCGCCGGCGCCGTCGTAATAGTAATAGCGGCTGGAGCCCTGCTTGGCCTCTTCGGTGTTGATCCTGTAGATGCGGCCCGGCCAGACAGAATCGTCCACTCGGCTCAGAATGCGCACCTCCATGCCCTCCTGAAGGGTGTGGATGGTCTGCTCGGAGACGGTGCCCTTCACGCAGTAGTCGTTGCCGGCCACGATGGTGAGGTAAGCGTTGCTCTGCTGGCTGCCGTCCCCATAGCCGTACTCCTGGCTGCCCTCGGCGGATCTGACGGATCGGACCGTGCCTGTCACGGGGGAGAGGACCACGGTGTTCTCCAGGGCCGAAGCCATGTCTTCGGCCTGCTTGCGCTTGCCGGCAAGCTCATACTCCTTCTTGCGGACCTCCAACTCCTCGGTCTGGAGGTTCATCTGGATCTCATACTTTTTATACTGGACGGCGCGGGCAAGCTGTTTCTTCAGCTTTTCCACCTTTTCGGTGCCGGTCTTGATGCCGTTCTCCAGCCCCACGATGTCCAGTTGAAGCTGATCATAGGAGATTTGGAGGCTGTCCACGTCATAGCTGAAAAGCGGCGCTCCCTCCGCCACCTTGTCCCCGGCGGATACAAAGCACTCCTTCACGGTCAGATCCTTGTCCGGGTTTATTTCGATGACGTTCTTAGCTTCCACCACGCCGGAGTATCGGCTGCGGGTCCCGGCAGGGCCCACGCCCGTGATGGCGCTGACGGACTGGACGTAGACGGTGCCCTCCTTGGGCGCATCCGCGAAGTACCGGTTGTAGGCGTACCAGCCCCCGTAACCGAGCCCGCCCAGGATCAGCAGGGTCAGCAACACTTTCAAAAAAGTCTTCATATCTCTCTCCTATCCCGCGTAGGGCAAAAGCTCAAAGAAATCGGCTTCCGGTATCCCGTCGATCAGCCACATGTTTTCCTCATCCGGGGTCGTGAGCAGCACGCCGGTCCTGCCCCCGTCGGTCTTGAACCACAGGCGGGAATAGCCGTCGCTGGCTAAGGGCCACACCCTGTCCCCGGCTTCCAGGGTGAAGGGCTCTCCGGGATCCTTGCGGACGCGGGCAGCGTAGGCCGTCAGTGCTTTTGTCACCGTGAGATACCTATCGTCGTCCTCCTCAAAGATCCACACGGAGCTCGCGGGGCTGATGGTCCCGTCCTCGCTGATGCCGTAATACCGGATGCCATAATGGGTGCCCAGCATGTTCACAGGCCCCTCCACCACCAGGAGACCTTCCTCAAAACCGGAGACCCGGGCGTCGAACACCGTCTCCGGCTCCATCTTGCCATAGCGAAAAAGCCGCTCGTCAGGTTTGAAGGAGAGGGGGGTCAGGTCGCTGCGGAAGGCGTAGATCAGATAATCGCCCGAGGCCGTGTCTCCGTGGAAGAAGATCTCGTACTGGCCGTCCGCATCAAGATCGCCTACCCACAGATCGTACCAGGTGTCGCAGGGGACCCAGGTCTCGTACCGCTGCTCCCGGCCGTCCCGGGTGAGGACCAGGGCCCAGCGCGGGTAGTCGTCCTCCTTGGTGTAGACCGCCAGGTCCAGGGTTTCCAAGGTCCCGTCATCGTCCAGATCCACAGCGTACGGCAGGGCGTCCGCCACGCTGACGCAGCAGCCCTGGATGCGCTCTTCCTCCGGACTATCGGATCCGGTCTCTTCAGACAGGAGGATCTGCAGAGCTTCTGCCGCGGGGACGGGTGTCTCCGTCTTGACCGCCACCGCCGTCGCAGCTGGCGCCGGAACGTCCGTGGGGGCGGGGGCCGCCGCTTCCTTGCCGCAGCCAAGCAGGGTCAAAAGCAGGAGCAGCCCTCCTATGCAAACGATATGTTTTTTCATGGAGTCGGTCTCCTTTCTTCTCTAATTAAACACCACAGATTCGTCCAAAACGTTGCAAAAATGTTAAAGTTGACCTTATTTTACATATTTTCCCAGCTTTTGGGACAGGAAATATGCCAATCCCAGCTTGATCAGGTCAGGTATAAGGAAGGGGATCACGCACAGGCTCAAGATCTTCCCGAAGCCGTATTCAGTGCCCCGAAAATGCATCACGTAGTAGAACCAGATCGTCCCGATGAGATAGCAAATGGCAAGCCCCGTGAGCATGCCCAGAGGCAGGGACAGCTTCTTGCCGGGGAACAGCTTTTCCGACGTCGCAGTCACCATGCCCAGAGGCAAAAAACCAAGCACATAGCCAAAGGTGAGCGGGTTCAGTCCCTTGAATCCGGAAAACACGGGGAGTCCCACCACGCCCAAGAGGATGTACACCGCGACCGCCAGCGTTCCGCGCCGGGGGCCCAGGAGCGCCGCCGCCAGAAACACCGCGAAGGTCTGCAGTGTCACGGGCACCGGCCCCAGGGGGATGCTGATCCAGGCGCAGATGACGATCAGGGCAGCAAACAAGCCGATCAATGCGATATCCTTTGTCTTCATGTTTCTCATACGTACATACCTCCAGTTTATCTTCACTATATCCCCTGGCCGCGTTCCCTGTCAATCGACGGGGCCGAAGGTTAACAGAGGCTTTACAACGGAAATACGATCTTTTCCCTTGATGATTTATCGTCCCGATCAAGCAAAGCGAGCGGATAGATCTCTGGACGTAAAGCGTTCGGCCGGGAATGGATCCGCTTTGGGGAACGTCGTTCCAAGATCCTTCGACACGGCATTTTGCTTCGTTCGGGATGACAACGGCGACACGGCATGATATAATAAATAATTAGTTGAAACAAAATGGGGTGACGAATATGCGATATGACCGGGCTGCTATTTTGGCGGATCTCGACGGGACATTGTTCAACAGCCAAGGGGAGGTAACGAAAAAGAATCGCGCCGCCATCCGCGAATTCATCGCGGGGGGCGGGCTCTTCGCCGTGGCCACGGGACGGGAGCCCCGGAACGCCCGTCGGCATCTGCCGGACGTGCCTTTGAACGGTCCCTCCGTGGTCCTCAACGGCGCTGCGGTCTATGATTTCGTCCATCGCCGGTACATCAGCGCCACGCCCATGGATATGGAGGCGGCCCGGGACGTGCTGCTGCACTGCCTCAAGATGGATTGGCCGCTCGATCTGCAGGTGTACACCACCGACGGCATCTATTACGCGTCGCCCCTCGACAAAGCGGACCCGGAGTTTTTGCGCATTCATCAGCCCACCACCTGTCTCGACATGGACCGGCTGCTGGAAAAGACCTGGATCAAGACGGTCCTTCTCGAGCGGGAAGTGGACGCGCTGGCGCTCATGCGAGGATACCTCAAGGAGAAGGGCTACGATAAGCGCCTTTCTCTGGTGGAGGGGACCACGGACGTGGTGAAGATCGGCAAGTATCAGGAGCTGCTGCCCCAGGACGTGAACAAGGGCACCGGCGTGGACGCATTGCGCCAGCTGCCCGTCTACGCAGGCCGGACCCTCTTTGCCGTGGGCGACTACTGGAACGACGTGGAGCTGCTGCAGGCGGCGGATATCGCCTGCTGCCCCGCGAACGCCATTCCCGAGGTGAAAGCCCTCTGCGCCCATATCCTGCCCTCCCATAACGACGATCCCATGGTCGTCCTCGTCCGGGACGTGATCCCGACCCTGTAAGGCTATGGCGGTGGACGTGGTGGCGGCCCTGGTGGTCGAAGACGGAAAGTTCATGATCTGTCAGCGCCCGGCTCACAAGGCCCGAGGGCTCCTGTGGGAGTTCGTGGGCGGGAAGGTGGAGAAAGGCGAGACCAAGGAGCAGGCGCTTATACGGGAGTGCCGGGAGGAGCTGGGGGTCACCGTGGCGCCCGGCGAAATCTACATGGAGGTGGACCATGTGTACCCGGACATCACCATCCATCTGACGTTGTATCGCGCCACCATCGTCGCCGGCCGACCCCAGCGGCTGGAGCATGCGGACATCCGTTTCATCCTCCCCGCCGACATCCCCCGCTATGATTTTTGCCCTGCCGATGCGTCGATTTTGGCGCGGATCACAGATTCAGGGCTCTGATCCAGGATTCTCCCTTCCCCGAAAGAAAAGGATATCTTCGGTCATTTGACATCCAGGGGAAGATGTGGTATACAGTATTTGTAAAGATATCGAATCGAGAAGGCATAGGGGGTTCCCCGTGCCGTTTGGAGGTAACGCGATGAAAGGAACAAAAGCGCTGGTCTGGCTGCTGGCGGCACTGATGCTGCTGGCGATGCTGCCGGGCTGCGAGAAGAAGAACCCCTCCGTGCTGCAGCTCCCCGATGGCACGGCGGCGCCGGACAGTCAAAACCAGGCGTCTCCCGCACCCTTGACGCCGCTGGGCGATCGCACCGGACGGGTGGGCCAGGAGACGATCCCGGAGAGCACCCTGTTCTCCTTCGTCCTGAACGAGGCCAACTTTGACCCTCAGCAGGGGCTGATGCTGAAGCTGAGCTCTGCCAACAAGTCCCCCGCCCGCAATTTCGTGGTTTCCCTCAACTACCTGTCCGTCAACGGGTATATGCAGGATGCCGCATATGAGGCCACTGTCCCGGCGGGCCAGACCGTGGCCGGCGAGATCCTGATCCCTGCCGAGGATCTGCGTGCTGCGGGCGTTTCCTCCGCGGACGAGCTGATCCTGTACCCGCTCATCTACGATCCCGACGTGCCCATGGGCCAGGGGGACGTGGTGGACGGCGCGTTCAGCTTCTATCCTACGGGCCAGAGCAAGGGGAACGTGGTCTATCCCGTTCGCCAGAAGACCACCACGGAGCAGACTTTCTTCGACAATGCTTTCGCCACCATGGTGGTCCTAGACGCCAAGACGTTCGATCATAGCCAGGATTTGGAGGTCGATTGCTATCTGGAGAACAAGACGGACCGGTTTTTGAGCTTCGCCTGGTCCGACGCAGCGGTGAACGGCGCGGCGGTCACCTGTTCCGGGGACGCGATCGTGGCTCCGGGCATGCGCCGCTATGTGACGGTGGCCATCCCCGCCACGGACCTGGACGGCACCAGTAACGAGGCGTCCTTCAAGATCACGGCTACGCCGCTTTCCAGCACGGGTGACCCCGTGTCCCCCCTGATGGAGCAGCGGGGCAGTTACCGCTTCGGCGGCACCGGTACCGGCACGGCTGCGGAGCCCGATGACGAACCCGTCACGACCGAAGCCGGCGCCACGGCTACGCCGACGCCCACCTCCAAGATCTACACCAGCCCCACCTCGGCCCACAAGAAAAACGCCAAGAGCGGGTATGTGAAGAAGGACGACGTGAACATGCGCACCGGCCCTGGCACCTCTTATAAGACCGTGGGCAAGAAGGTCGATAAGAACACCCCCGTCACCCTGTACGAGCTTCAGGACGGCTGGTGGTTCCTCAAATGCAACGGCAAGTACGGCTATATCCGGTCAGACATGATCGCCCAAGGCAAAGCCCCCAAGGCCACCGCCACTCCCAAGGCGAGCAGCAAGACCTTCGACGGCACCATCAGTGCCCAGACCAAGGCCGCCATGCGCCAGAACGCCGATCCCACCTCCAAGTGCCTGAAGGAGCTGTCTCACGGCGCCAAGGTGACCGTCTATTACAAGACCAAGGGCAGCGACGGCAACACCTGGTATTATGCCTCTTCCGGCAAGACCAAGGGCTATATCAGCGCCAGCCTGGTGAAGGTCAGCGGCAGGGTGCCCAGCAAATGAGTTCTTTTTGAGAGAGCCGGAGGTGATCTCCGGCTCTTTCTCTGTGCAAGCCATTGAAAACAGGAGGCCCTTTTATGAAGTACGACATCCTTTCCTGCCTTGGCCCCGTCAAACGAGTGGGGCGGCAGGTCCTGTACCGGGACACCGTTACCTCCACCAACGACCTAATGAAGGCCATGGCCGAGGAGGGGGCCCCCGAGGGCACCGTGTTGGTGGCCGGGGAACAGACCCGGGGCAAGGGCCGCCTGGGCCGAAACTTCACCTCCGCCGCGGGGAAGGGGATCTATCTTTCCGCCCTGCTGCGGCCGGAGTTGCCTCCGGAGGCGTTGCTGCCTC
>JAEEGL013644668.1_pt1 | contig 10777 bp, 7 predicted proteins | sample 9134231 | NCBI WGS metagenome assembly JAEEGL01 (sample SAMN16246548, study PRJNA631951) | gut metagenome | biome: gut microbiome; feature: rumen; material: fiber-attached | host: Bos | place: Iran: Karaj | collected 2018-10
AGCAGGTGAGCACACTCGAGAACAATGGAGCAATCGCTCCCTTCGACCGCGCCCGCTTTGAGTATGAATACACGACACAGGTGACCGACCCCGAGAACTCGAAGGTGTGGGCAACTGTGGAATATGAGGCCGACCAGAACATCGCCGACAACACCAGCGAGCAAGAAGACCTTAAGATTGTGCCCACGCAGATGGAGGCCGTGACCGACCTCACCGCCACCTCTGCCGACTGCAAGTCGGTGCTGCAGTGGACGCCTGTAAGCGGCAAGCACGAGGTGACCGAGAGTTTCGAGGGCTATGACAGCTTCGTGAAGTCATTCGGCGAGTGGGGCAACTACGATCAGGACCGCACTGCCACTGCCGGCATCAACGGTATCTGGTGGCCAGGGGCCGGAGAGCGCCAGGCATTCCTCACCTTCAACTTCCGCGACGCGGGTGTGAGCGAGGAACTCATGAGGGCACATCCTGAGTTTGAGGCCAACAGCGGAACGCAGTTCCTGGCTTGCTTCAAGGCACTGAATGCCCCGGGCAATAAGAACAATGACTGGCTGGTCTCGCCGGAGCTGAACGGCGAGGAGCAGACGGTCACCATCTATGTGCAGAGCCTGGCCGGTGTGTGGAACGAGACCTTCGAGGTGCTCTACAGCACTACGGGCAATCAGGTGACTGACTTCGCCAGCGAGAACTGCATCGACGAGTTTGAGGCTCCGAAGAATTACTTCGGACGCTTCCGTGTGAACCTTCCCGCTGGTGCCAGGTATTTCGCCATCCACTGCAACTCGCAGAACGGCGGCATCATGATGGTGGACGACATCAGCTATGTGGGCAAGCAGCTCACGCTGAAAGGATACAACATCTATTGTGACGGCGTACTGGTGGCCACTGCTGAGGCAGGAGCCAGCACTTTCGAGCACAGCACTGCCGGAATGGAGACGGGTCTGCACACCTATCATGTGACGGCTCTCTACGAAGAGGGTGAGTCGGCGCTGAGCAACGCTGCTCCCGTGGCCGTGATTGACGCCATCCATGAGATGAGCGGACAGTTGGCCAAGGTTTACGGACGTCAGGGCAGGATAGAGATTGCCGATGCCAAGGGAATGCCCGTGGCCATCTACACCCTTGCCGGTCAACTGGTATACCGTGGCAGTGGAAATGCCTCCGTATCAGTGGCCGCAGGACAATACTTGGTGGTGGTAAACGGCGCAACCACCAACATAGCCGTGAAGTAAGACACTTCTTATACCAATAAAAGATGGAGGGCTGCACATTTTGACGTGCAGCCCTCTTCTTGGATATGCTTGAATGATAACTTCTTACAAGAATGTCTCTTCGCTTCTTGTCACATCGGCTTCTCTCACTTGGCCCTTGCAAGGCATCTGTAGATGTCGGGTACGAGGAGTATGAGCGAGGTGGTGCTCACGATAAACAGCCAGTCGGCTGTGGTGAGCGGCTCAACACCGAACATGCTGCCTGCCACCTGAACGATGAAAATCTGGCCCAACAGCACGATGGTCATGATGAAGACGAAGCCCGTGCTGAAAGAGAGGCTGAGCGGACGCTGCCCGCGGACTGCGGCGGCCACGTCGGCCAGCAGACTGCGGCCTGTCTGGAAATATTTGGCATTGAAGAGATTCCAGAACTGTATCATCACGAAGAAGGTGAAGAAGATGCCGCGCTCGTAGGGGCTCAGATGGGCACGGGACTTGTGAAAATCTACTATCTGACTGAAGAACTCCCAAGGGGAGAAGTCGTGGAAAAGGTAGGCTGCACCTCCTGCCAGTTCATTGGCATTGAGGTGCCAGAGCCGTTGCCACAGGGCGAAGAGCAAGATGAAGAAGAACAGGCCGGCGCCCACCATCTGGCGCAGCATAGCCCGGTCGATGATGTGGCTCTTGGGATTGCGCGGGCGGTCGTTCATCACCCGTTTGTCGGGAGGCAGCGACGAGAGCGCCATGGCGGCGAAGGTGTCCATGATGAGATTCACCCACAGCATCTGCGTCACATTGAGGGGCGAGTCGAGGCCGATGAAGGCTCCTGCCAACACGATGAGGCATGCGCAGATATTGATGGTCATCTGGAAGAGCAGGAACCGCTTGATGTTCTTGTAGAGCGAACGCCCCCACATGATGGCCTTGTTGATGCTGGCGAAGGAGTTGTCGATGATGGTGATGTCGCTCGCCTCCTTGGCGCGGGAGGTGCCGTCGCCCATGGAGAGGCCCACCTGCGCTTTCTTCAGCGCGAGGGCATCGTTGGTGCCGTCGCCCGTCACAGCCACCACCTGTCCCATCTCCTGCAACAGGCTCACAAGCCGCACCTTGTCGGTGGGGCGGGCGCGGGAAAGCACTTTCAGCGTGGGGAGCACGTCGCGCTTCAGCACCTCGTCGGTCATGGCGGCGAAAGTCTCGCCGGTGATTTCCTGAACGGGCTCATCGGCCGACATGATGCCCGACTCGCGGGCTATCTCGTTGGCGGTCAGTGCCACGTCGCCCGTTACCATAATGACACGCACACCGGCATGGCGGCAGGTGTCGATGGCCTCGCGCACATCGCCGCGCACGGGGTCGGCCATGCCCATAAAGCCGATGTAGAGTAGGGGAGAGGTGGTCTTGCCGGTGAGCTCCTGGCAGGCGAATCCGAGCGTGCGTCGCCCAGAGCTCTGTGCCTCCGACAGGGCTTGCTTCACCTCCTCGGCAGTGTGGCCGCCGGCAATGCCGTCGCACATTGAGAGCACAATCTCCGGCGCACCCTTGATGTATTTCCAACGGCGACCATCAGGACCGGTGGCGATGGTGGTCATGTATTTGGTCTCTGGGGTGAAGGGCACCTGCTCATCAATGACCGACTCCTCACGCAGCTGGCGGTAGTCGGCCTTTTCCTCGTTGACAATCCAGCGCAGCAGGGCTCCCTCGGTGGGATTGCCCACGGTGTGGAGTGTACCGTCAGGGTCGCGGGTCAGGTCGGCGGTGGAGTTGATGGCGATGTTGCGCACCAGCAGTGCGGTGTCTGAATAGATATGGCGCTCGGTCACCTCCAGTTTGTTCATGGTCAGCGTGCCTGTCTTGTCGGTGCAGATGACGGTGGTGGCTCCCATCGTCTCGCAGGCATGCAGTTTGCGTACCAGGTTGTTCTGTTTGAGCATCTTGCGCATGCTCAGTGCCAGACTCACGGTGACGCTCAGCGGAAGTCCTTCGGGTACTGCTACCACCACGAGCGTGACGGCGATGAGGATGCTCTCGAGCAGAAACTCGGCCATCTCAAGGGGCTGGGTGTTGTTGGCGCTGTTGCCGTCGAAGAAGAAATAGTACACGATTCTGCCCACCACGATGAGCAGGGCTACGATGTAGCTGGCTTTCGTTATCCAGCCGCTCAGGTGGTCGAGCTGTTCGTTGAGCGGTGTGCGTACGGCCTTCTCCTCGCTCAGAATCTTGGCCCCGCGGCCTTCTTCGGTTTCCATACCGATGGCACTCACCTGATAGAGGCAGTTGCCCTCAATCACGGTGCTGCCGCGCAGGAGGAAATCACGGGGATAGGCGGTCTCCTGAGGGCGGTCGGTGGCCATGGGGATGCGCTTGGCGGTGAACATCTCGCCTGTGAAAGCACTCTCGTCGACATGCAGCGACTGGGAGCGTATCAGGTGGCCGTCGGCGGGCACTTCATCACCGCTCTCCAGTTTTACCACATCGCCAAGCACCACATCGCATTTCTTTATCTGCAGGATGTGGGGGCGTTTATCGCCCGTCCAGCGCAGCACTTTTATGGGGCGCTCGTCCTTGCGCTTGTTGAGCACCAGAAACTCGCGCTCTGCACGCACTTCGAAGATGAATCCCACGCCGGTGGCCAGCAACAGGGCCACGAGCACACCTGCAGGTTCTATCAGTGTGGACCAGGACTTGCCGCTCACCTCAATCTCATAGAAGGAGATGCCGAGCGAGAGGAAAAACACCACCAAAAGCACGATGATGAGCGGATCCTCAAACTTGCGGAGGAATCCGCGCCAGAGAGGCTCGCGTTTGGTTTCGGGTATGATGTTCTGTCCGCGGCCTTGTTGCACCGCAGCCGAGCTGTTGTCGAGGCAGAGATTTTTATAGTCTGTTTTCATTATAGGTGTGAGGATGCCAGGGCAGCCCCATTGTCGTTTGTGTCGGCAAAATTACCTATAACAATTGATTCTTGCAAGAAGATAACAAATTTTTGTCGTTTTGTGAATCACGGGGACGGAGTTTTTGATTCACTTTTGAATCACTTCAACTCCGTTCACATGATTCTCCCCGTGATACCATTCCCTACTCAAACAAATAAGCTACGGTCAGGATTCCGCAGTTTTTCTCGTTCAGTCTGTCATTGCCGCTATTTGCCTTTTTCCATAAGGCACTGATGCGTATGTGACCTATGTCTGCTCCTGCTCCGAGGTAGACACCACATCTCATTTCTTGACCGTAGTTCAAGTTGTCCGTTTTCTCTACTACCGTCAAACCGTCACTGTACCTGAATCTGACATTCTCCTCCTTTATTCCCATATTCCAGGCCAGATGCAATCCGCCCTTGATGAAGGGCTTGATGCGGCCACTGGAAGAGAACGTGTAGCTTATACCCATACGTGCGGCCAGTTCATCGATGCTCATTTTCGGATTGCCGCCCTCCAGCATCACTTTGGAGGCCTCGTAACGGTGGGGGGTATAGCTGAGTTCCAGTTGCGCCATGAAAAACCTGCTTAAGCGCGGAAACAGGAAGTCGGCGCCGATTATAAATGTCGGTGCTATTCCGCTGTACGTGTTTCCTGAATAGGATGTCTGCTTAGGGTCACTGTAACTCGGAGCCTCATAAGAGGCATAGTTGATGCCGGCACCCACATAGAACCTGCGCGATACGGCTGTGGTTTTTTTCTTGTCATACTGAAAAACGACGCAATCACCCTGATCCGTACAGTACTGTTCGTCATACTGCTTCACCAGATTCGTCAGGCCAATGCTTGTCAGGTCCATTTTCCACAGGCGGCTGGCAATCGTGTGGTCTTTATACATCAAAGCATTCACATCCTGCACTTTCTGCCGTCTTTCCTGCAGCTTTTGGTTATAGGTGCCCAGGTCGCTGTTCAGTTTGTCATCACGGATGATGACTTCCTTGCCGTCGCTATCCACAAAGCCGAAATAATTACAGTCATCGTAATAATACCTGTAAAGGCTCACGCTGCCTTGCAGGAGAAACTCTGCGAAGAGCTTCTCCTGTTTTTCACCGTCGTTGAATAATCTGCTGACGTAAAAGACACCGTCATCAGCCAGACGGTAGCCTTTTATCTCTGACGGCGACAATGACTTATACCCATTATCCCCTTTTTCCTTGAAGAGACAAGCCCTTACGTTTCTGGCATCCGTCAGATAGTCAATAGTTCCCCGTACGGTGTCACCCTCGTTGGTGATGATGTAGCCCGCCTTGGGATTCACCTGAGCCATGCTGGATAGGGCGCAAATGAAACATGCAATAATTGTCAGTCGTATTTTTTTCATATTCAAATAGTTTGTTATAATTAATAATGTGTTTGGAGTCTGATTACGGGTTGATGTGCAAAAATAACCATTTTAAGCCGGTTCTCCATAAGCAAGCGCACGAAAAAAGTACGAATGTAAGTCTCTTTTGAAAGAGCCGCTCTACTTTTTGGTTTTAAGTGAAAAATACTTATTTAACAATCTGGTTTCTTTATGCGTTTGGATGGATAATTGTGGCCATTGTCTGTCCCTATACGTAAGTTGAATGCTCCTGTCAAAAAGAGTACACTTAACATAACCGTATCTGAATAAGAGAAGAGTCGCGTCTGGTTTATGTCTTCCTTTTGAATAACTTGAAATATATAAGTCAGTATAATGAATGGAATTGAACAATCTGTAGATTAACAGCCAACAATTTCCTGTCCATATTTTGCCTATAGCATAATAGGATAAAGGGTATCTAATAATATAATCGTATTTGCATTCATTTTTGCAAGGAAACAAGAAGCTCAAATAAGCGTTGCCGGGTATAAGGTTGCTTCCTGCTGGAATATCCTCAAAGTAACCGTCTAATTCCAATGGTATTTCCGATAATTTTGAATATGTTTTAAAGAGACCCAAAAACTCCTCCTCACTCATATTGTCAAGACTGTTCTCTTCCAATTCTGCATTGATTGTTTTGTATGTTAAATAATGATTGTCCCATGCGATATCATCATATTCTATAAGAGTCAGTTTCTTGTCCAATCTGTAAGTCTCATGAAGTAATGTCGGTTCAGCCTCTACCGAACGAGGAAATTCTGTCGTAATAGTGATTTGATTTTTATCGTGATTGAGAGAATACTGTAAATCCAAGGAGTTATAATTAAGGTATCTTGCGATGTGTAGTCTTGCGATAACGTCATCTTTCTCTTCATCGTATGTGGCGATGAAAAAGTTTATGATGCTGTTGTTATAAGTAGAGTAAAAAAGAATCCAAAATCCGTCCATCTTAATTTTTGCATGTGAGTTGTATTTTTTATTTTTAGCAAGGCTATAATGATCTTCGTTGTAATTTTGTGAAAGATCCAAGTAATGATGAGCAATAAGAGATGGAATGGCTTTACATGTACTGTCAAGAGTTAAGCTCATATCGGTCATATCGCTGAAAGTGTCTAATTTCCTGATATTTTCTTCGTGGAAATAATCCAATAATTTATTAACCGCATAGGCTCCCCCCATGTTTAAGAATAAAAATGAAATGATAATCAATAACTTGTTTTTCATTGGTTCCGTCTTATTTCTGAAATTATGTATTCTGTAACATTTCCGACAATTACATTACTCGTATCCAATAAAACGTGCTCTGTGCCGTTTTTAAACCCAAAATAGAATCTGTTCTCCTTCAAATTCGTCCCTTTGGGAATATCAGATGTAGCATTGTCACGAATCAAAATCTTCGTCCCGTGATACACAGAAAGTTCTCTAAATTGATAGATTATTTTTCTCCCCATATTGCTATAACTTGGCCATTCCACTTTAACATGCTCATGTGGAAAGTCCCACCTAATGTTTTTTCTGATAAAGTGCCAGACAATAACCATATTGAGTCATTTATTAGTTCGACTCTAAAAGGTAGATCCTTTTCTATTATCTCTTTACCAAATGCATTGAAAAGAATAGGTTTTGCTACTTCCACTGCAATTTTTGCATTAGATATAACATCTCCCCCACCGATAAAAACAGTTCTTCTTCCGTCGTCTATCCAATATTGACCCATAATTTTCTCATTTGTCCTCTCACCTAAATATATATATTCTTGATTCTCCTTTTTTTGAGAAGAGTCATGTTGTCTGCAATTACATAATAACAAGAGCAATAAGAATGCAATAATAAAAACATATGATTTCATCATGACGGAGGAATTTCTGTTATTCATTCAGAAACAGCCATATTTGAGGGTGCTTATTCCAATAATCTTTTTTTGATGTGTATTCCGTTGCACCTTCGCCAGTGTGATAGTCCTTATATATTTCTAATCCAGCCTCGATATACACACAGATTATAGACTTATCATCATTGTTGATTCCTCCTATCGCTTTTACAAACTTGTTATCGCCAACCCTGTCGATTAATCTTACAAGATATACTCCATGTACATATATGAATCCCCCATCAAAAGACTTAATAGTGGAATAATGTCTTATGCTGGAAGAGTCACCGTCTAAAGCATTCCCATACAACAGACAATAATCAATCCCACTTATATCACCTCCATCTATCATTTCCCTACTCACGTAAATTCCTCTGACTTCGTGTCCTTCTGTACAACCAAATAGTACTACGAAAAAGAGAAAAAGCAAATAAACAATGGCTTTCATATTATTTACCTCCTATAACTGCCATTTTCCCATACCAAGTACGATAATTGAACGGGTTATTTCCCTGCCGCCCTCTTTTCTCTTTTACTCGTGAAGTCTTTGTTCTATCCATAATTCCAACTAAGACATCCCACATAGCATTTGAATTATCTTGTTTCTTGTTGATGGTAACACAGCCAAAAGATTGGATACCTAAATGTAACCTAAATCCATTTCTACCAGTTATGTCATCCATGTCATTACATTTTGAATTATCAACTCTATCTAAGCGATACCACGAATAATGATTAGGATTAGTATCTGAAGAATTATCTAAGATATCATAAACACCATTAGGCAAGCTTCTTTCATATTCACTATATTCAGGGTTCACCACAACACTACCATCTTCTCCTATCTCTCCACCAGAAAAAACAAAAGGAATAACAAGAACCTGATTCTTCGTTCCTACTTTGTAATCATTGTATGTTACATACTTTAATTTCTTCTTGGGATTATAGTAATCCATATCTAAAATGTGTAATTTCTGTAAATCTTTGTTAAATATCATTCTTACAGAATCCCCATTTTCATCAATATACCTTACTGGATTATTTGCACAATACACATACGGACTCCATTCATAGTATTTCTCGCAGAGCGGGTCCATCGTGCCCCATTGCAGGCGGTCGGCGAAGTAGGTCCTGGCGCCGAAGTCGTAGGCGTCGAGGCCGGAGGTGCGGTCCAGCTCCTTCCCGCCGTACTTATACGGCTGCAGGCCAGGATTCGTCGACTCCCGCATCACGCCTCCAAACGGATAGTAGTGCGTCACCTGTTCCACGGTGCCCGCCTGGTCGAAGACCACGCGGATGTTGCCCAGATGGTCGCGGAGGTAGAAGTGGTACTGCGGCGTGCCGTCGTCGGCGAAGGTGACATAGCCCTCGTCGGTGAGCAGCCTGCGCTCGCCGCCGTCATAGACCATGTTTCCGCAGTAGTATCTGTGGTAGGTGTCTATGGGTGTGGCAGGCCCGGACGCCAAACTACCAACCGCGGATTCCGGTTCTGCCGCGGATTCTGTCTCCAACGCCCCGCCGTTTCCCGAAAGCGGGGAGAGGATGGGCTGCGCCTGTATGGCATACTGTGTCGTGAGCTTCTCACCCGCGGCGCTGTAGGTGTTGTAGATGTAGCTGTTGTCGCCTAACATGTCTGGAGCCTTATTTCAAGTTGATGTGCAAAAATAACCATTTTAAGTCAGTTCTCCATAAGCAAGCGTACGAAAAAAGTACGAATGTCTGTATCTTTTTGCAAGAGCCGCTCAGTGAGTGGTCTCCGGAATATCAGGATGACGCATTATCTTAGTCTAAACGTATCAGATTCCCCGCCCTCCATTATACTCAGAAGAATTAGCATATTTACATAAGGTGTAGAGCTATGATAATAAAATAATAAAGTAATAAGACCAACGAAGACAAAAGAATTATCCTGAGAATCCTTTTTATTTCATATGTCATATAATAATGATTATTTTCCTCCATATTTGAACAAGAACACTTGGTGTAATAAGATAATAAAAAAATTCTAGCAGTACAAAATATTACTGTCACAAGATATATATTATTAGTATAGAGGGTAAAGCTTAATGCGAGTACTGATTCTTCAAAAATTTTTGTTTGGAATAGCCGATCTGCTCCATATTGCGACAAAATTGCCATAGGAAGTAATATAATATGAAAAACAAAGCTTTGCAGTAACAATTTCCACATGGAATACATAGCCATGTATATTTTGGCCTTGTGTAAAAAGATTGCCAGTATGGTATTAATGGGAATGAATAGGGAAACGAACAAATCCATGTAGTAGAGCAAGTACGCATATATGTCGAAATGGCTGTAGATACGGGTTAAAAGGTAAGCTGTGCCCACATTCATTACATATGAGCATACTGTCATGTCTATTGTTCTTTGGATATTTTTTTTCACCATCCCTCTTTCTGATAGTATTCTATTTCATCTCTACCTCTTTCCTTTTCTTGAACTGCTTTTTCCTGTTCTTCTTTTGTCCAGGGGCGTATCTTACCAAACCCCCAGGTAAGACCTTTCATCTCATCCTTCATTTTCATCAATTCATTTTTGCTTATTCCTGCCTTAAAAAGAATAGTTGAAGTACTCGTATTGCAATTACCTTGGTTATTAGAATATCCAGGATCTAATGCATAATTCATTTGATTGTTGTCACCATCATAAAAAGACTCTGCAATATCTATCACTTTATTATCAAAATCTTGCTCTGCTATACCTTCGGGAGTTGGAATTTCAAAGACATTTTTCAAATTGGGATCCTCTATTTCATTAAAATAATTATTGAATACTTTTTCATCTTGAGTATAGGATGCACGCACTAAATTCCCTCCTAATCCAGAGGAACTATCAGAACCAAAAGCATAATAGTTAGTTCCTTCTGCTGTCCTAACTACAATAAAAGAATGGGAAGGAGATGATACTTTAAAAGGGAACCATTTCGCATAAGGAAGAGTTGTAACAAACAAATACGTTTTTTTCCCATCTAAATCAAAAGCATTCACCGGCCTATTCACACAGTAATTATACGGGCTCCATTCATAGTATTTCTCGCAGAGTGGGTCCATCTGCCCCCACTGCATGCGGTCGGCGAAGTAGGTCCTTGCCCCGAAGTCGTAGGCATCGAGGCCGGAGGTGCGGTCCAGCTCCTTCCCGCCGTACTTATACGGCTGCAGGCCGGGATTCGTCGACTCCCTCATCAATCCTCCGAACGGATAGTAGTGCGTCACCTGCTCCACGGTGCCCGCCTGGTCGAAGACCACGCGGATGTTGCCCAGATGGTCGCGGAGGTAGAAATGGTACTGCGGCGTGCCGTCGGCGGCGAAGGTGACATAGCCCTCGTCGGTGAGCAGCCTGCGCTCGCCCCGGTCGTAGACCA
>JAEEGL015605641.1_pt1 | contig 10777 bp, 10 predicted proteins | sample 9134231 | NCBI WGS metagenome assembly JAEEGL01 (sample SAMN16246548, study PRJNA631951) | gut metagenome | biome: gut microbiome; feature: rumen; material: fiber-attached | host: Bos | place: Iran: Karaj | collected 2018-10
AAAGCCAACCGCCAGTTCGATACCTGGTTCGCCGGAGGCAGCGAGGTATGGGTAAAATGCGGGGCCGTGGAAGACTTCTGCGCCACAACGGAAGCCGAATTGCGCCTCTATTCCCCGTCCATTACGGACTTTCTCATCGTATTCCGCCGGAAACAGGTGGGCAAGGGCCTGGATTTCAACGCCGTCCTTGTGTCGGAATGGACCGGGATGCTGGACAACTGCGCTTTCGTTCAGTTATAAATAAAATGGTTGTGTGCCGATACAATATAATCCGCATTCTACATGCGTCAGGACACGATAATCTTGTTTTTCGTCCGTGCGAAAAATCCGTACACTAAATAATCGCGTTTTGCAACAAGGAGGTCTGGATATGATTAAAATGAAACTGTTCGGATTCTTGGTTATAAATAAAACGACTTTGTACGGAAAACGACACCTTGAAAGGGGAAGGTCATGAAGGGAGAGAACTAAGAAAGCTTCCCAAAGGGGGTGATGCCATGGCACGAAGATGCCGGGCGGTCTATTTTCATAAACATCATGTTCAAAATGCAGATACGCAGGGACGAACGATCGAGCGAGCGCAGCGATTCACCGGCTGTCATGGCTGGCCGGATTATGCCGCCTCACCTTTCCGGGCTGATATAAATAAAATAAAATGTTCGGATTCCCGAAGGTGAACACTATTCAGTGGGACGTTTATGATAATGCTAATTGTCTACCAGATATATACCTTAAGTTCAGATTCATGACTTTATTTATGATGAAAAATCCCCCCTGTAAAGTATAGGGAGGATAATTAAGGTAATTATTTGGCTTATGTGGATTACATTCTGGGTTTACGGGCCTTTAAAAGGCAAGGACTCCAATTCTTTCTGCATCTGACAAATACGGCTGTAAAGGATATCCGTGTTTGCTATAGTAGATACCCCATCAGCTTCCAAACTTGTATAATACAAGCAGAGCACCTCTAAATCTCTGAGTTTTAGCCGATAACTCTTGTTTTCCTCATCAACACAACGGATAATGTCCCAAGAAGTTATATTACTTATTACTTTGTATTCGGCAATAAGCCTGCGTGTTATTCGAGACAGTTTTGCCACGACGAATTCGATAGTTCGAATCTCCACCCCCCTTTCTAATAGTTTATAGGCGAGGGATTTGAGGGACGCCACTATTGCTGGATGTGCTTTTTTAAAGGAGATTTTAAAGCGCCATCCCTGTAGCTTTTCCATTAAACGGAACTTCCACACCATGTCATCAAACTGACTCGTCATTCCCCATTCAGGATGGAACCTCCGGAGAAGGCTTTCTCCTGACTTGTTGATGTTTACATCATTTGTTTCTTTATTCATTTTCTGTGCATTTCGGGATTAAGAATCTCGCTCATTGTTGATCTCTGCAAATGCTCCAAGTCCCCCAATCCGAAGAATCCTGGCCCTAGTCTCTTCGGGAAGACAATTGCACTCTTGAAAAGCTAGTCCCTTAATAGTGTGTACAGAATCGGGAATGTTAATGTCAGTCAGGCTCCTGCAAAACCGGAAAGCACAGTGCCCAATTGTTTCAAGGGTTTCAGGGAGGCGGACAGTTGTCAATTTGTCACATCCGCAACAAATACATGAAGGCAATTCAAGGATTCTAGCCTCAATACTAAGCCGCTTGATATCCATAAATTCAAACGCGTCATTTTCAATGGCAATGACGGACCGAGGGACGACGAGGTCTGATTCGCCAATAATATACCCAAATTGATGGAACCATTTTCCGATAGTGGTAAGTTCAGGGGCGAATTCCACTTTGAAGTTCTGATTCTTCGGGGGCGTACCGGGACCACCGACAACAAAGGTCTTTCTCTTGTTGTCGGCAAGGATAAAGAGCTGAGGCTTGAATGGCGCCAGGACCATAGAGAGGTACTCGGCCACTGGACTGTGGTCGGAAGTGTAATGCTGGCTCATCTCCTGAAACCAGCCAATAAAGTCCTCGGGCTTGATGCCAAAGGCCGTTGCCAAAAGGCCAAGCGATGCATTGAAAGCTTTATAATTCATTGTCTGAATATGGTTGAATGATTCATATCTTCATGCAAATAATTGATTGCCGGATTATCCTTAAAGCATACTCCTTCCTGAATTCATTTTTTGAGCAGTCCGTTGAAATCCAAAGAGTTATTAACTAGTTTGGTGTAAGAATCCAAGGCGAGGTCGCGTTCCTTGGTGATTGTTTCATTATCTTCCATTAGCCGCTGGTTTTCTAAACCCAGATGAACGGCGTTTTCACGGTAGATTCGTAGCATCTCCAGTTCCCGCATATTGGTCTCATATACAGATCTTTTGACGATGATGTATTCTTTGTTTTGGATATCCGCGTAATGATCCACAATAGCCACATAGGTCTTGTTATCGTTAACCGTACTACGCGGCATCCCATACCGAACAAGATTGGTCGGGTTCACTTTGTAACGGGCCATTTTTCTTCTTTCCTTCTTGCCATCTTCCATACAAGCGTCGATGGCATGAAACAGTTTGATAAGAGACGTCACTTTAGCGGTGTTTTCCTTATCTCCTCGAATGAATTCACTGATATCCACGCCTATGGATTGCGCACGTTGCAGTGCGTATTCTGCGGCCCTCTGAGCCTCTCTCTCTTTATCTGTCATTTTTTAATAGTGTTAATCGTTGAGTTCATTCCAGACGGTGTTTTTGGGCGTCTTCACACCCGTGTAGTAGCTATCGTCGCACATGGTTCCCGGGGTATGGGATACCATCTTTTCAATGAAAGGATAAGGCACGCCATAGTTGGCCATGGCGGAAATAACCGTAGAACGAAGACAGTGGAAGGAGGGAATAAACCTTATGTCCCCATCCCGAAATCGATACGGATTCACGCCCTCAGTATATTCTTTTGATTCCGGCATGTATTGTTTTACTAAATAATGATAACGACGCTCCAGCACGTCTTTCGATATCGGATATCTATCGGAGCTTTCATCTACGTATAGGAATTCCTCTCCGGCATGCGGTGAACTTGAACGAAGCTCTAAATAGTAATCCAGTGTCTGGAACAAGAGTTCTGTCCCCATATGTTCGACTTCAACAAACTCCCGGCTGAAACGGGCGGCTTTCTGGCTGCGGTACACTACATACGGCATCTTGCCCCGGCTGGTGATCGCCCACCTCATGCAATCAACCGGCATGATGGGAATCTCGCTAATGCGCATTCCCATCTGCGTGTCAATGAGCGAAATCCCTGCGGTCATCCGCTGGTCGTAGGGTTTCGATTCGTCCCTCATGATTTGATCAAGCATCGTGACAAGCAGATTCAGGTATCGCTCAGGAACCACCTTGAAGTGGTTCTTTTCTTCATGTTTCGCATTTTCCCGAACTTCCATGTAGTATCGCTTGAGAGCGTCTTTATCCACCAGATGGGGTTGTCCATTATCAGTCATCACCTTGAACAGGTTATTCATTAAGGAAGCGAGAGCGGTTTTTGTGCAGAATTTGCAATTTTGAGACTCGATGTATTCTATGATGCTTTTCGCCGTGAGGAGCAAGAACGGAATGCCTGTCTCGGCTGTCATCCTTTTTAGACAGCCGTTCATGTTGGTAACGTATGAACTCACCGTCTGCACTTTGTTTCCTGCTTCAAGACGATCGAGCGCATAGTCTTTCATGGGTTGCTTGGCTTGGGGGATGCAACTAGAGAAGTCGATTATGCACCGACTGTCAGTAATGTATTTGAAACAGCCGGAGAAATCCCACTTGTCGTCTCCGTAAAAAGCGGGTTTTCTACTAGGGACTATTTCCACTACACGTAGCAAGTCCTTGTCGACGGTTGGGATGTCCGGCGCATTGATATATGGTGGTAACCCGTCTACGAGGGCTTTGGCAATTCCGTGCTTAAACATGAGAATTAAACTACTGGCTTAAGTATATGTCCCACGCTGTACTGAGGGGCGTGTTCGAGGATATCCTGGATGGTAATGACTGAGTAGGCGTTAATACTGCGAGGCCTGGCATGGTGCGTCAATGCCGGACGCTTAAATTCAGGAATGTTCTTCTTGATCATGTACAGTTTCAAGATTGAGAACATGGTATCCCGCAATATACCAGAGTTTACTTTCCTGTTGCAGGCAGCTTCTCCTGCCGCCTCAAGGTCAAGGTTAAATCTCTGTATGGACATTGCATTCACCGGCATCGTCTTGTTTTCTAGCTCGTATAAAAACACGTGATTACTGATGCTCAGCATAGGATACTTATCTCGGATGGACTGGGTGATCTCGATAGCCTTCTTCAGTAAACTGGTTGGTTCCTTGCCAAGGGGAATCGGCGTTTTTGCTTTGCCATTCGACTTTTGAATGGTCCTTGCTAAAGATGTTCCGTCCTCATACCAGGTGATGTTGTCCATGAGCACAGTGACGAGGGAACCCGAACGGGGCTCGGTAAGGAGCATGATCTTAAAGAGGATCTCCGTGAGGTAGTATCTGGGGTTCTCGGCACCCATTCTGTGTAATGCCTCCGCGACGGCCGCAACCATTTCTTTTTCAAGGGGCGCCGGCTGAGGCTCCTGGTTGATGAAGAAGTACGAAAACTCGTCCATGGCGTTCTCGTCAATGGAGAGATACTCACTGTCTTTCATCCACAGCAACGCCCGCTTGGTATTGACAATCAGGGTATTTCTGCTGCTGTTGTTATTCGTCCTGTGGGCGATGGATAGCCTGTAGGCATCCATATCTTCCCTATGGATGGTGCAAGGATCCTCCCCAATGGCGTTCTTTCTTGCTACGAGCCAGATAAGGAAATGTCTGGCTTCTGTGAAGTCGGCTTTCTCATTGTGAAGGATGAAGTTCGCCAACGCGTCCCAGTGCCGCGGATTTGACACTTTCTGGAGGTCGTAGCGACGAATTTCGATTCTGCGATTACTCGCTCCGCATAAGTCTGCTTCGTGCAGGACGAACAGGGCGCCACGCCCTTGTCTGAAGGGGTCCCGCTGACCGTTGACTGCAATCTCGTACCCGTCGGCGAGGTAGTTCGGAATGAGTTTATTAATTACCATTTCGGGACACCACACATACGATCCCTTGAAGAAATCGTGTTTCGGGTGCGAGAGGACAAGTTCAGACCAGAAATGGAACAGAAACCGCATGGCGAGCCTGCGCTGTTCCCTGTCCTCGTACTGACCAACAATATGTCGCTTTGCTGTGTCCAACATCTTGGTGTTGAAGTCCCTCCAAGAGCCGACGTTGTCGGTGGTCCTTTCGAACCATCCTTCCGCGTCCTGCAGAAGAAGTAATGGAGACGGGATGCGGCGGTTGACCCATCCACCAGGCCACCTTAATGAAAAATCGACGAGGAGATTTCGGAGGCAGACGTTCCTGTAGTCAAGGACGAGCAGCATTGTGTTGGTCTTCTGTTTTCCGTGACGGAGTATGAAGACGTTGTCCTTCTTCTCATAGGAGAATAGCATGAACTTCCTGAACTCCTCGTTGTGGAGCAGGTTCTCCGGTGTTCTAAGGCCCTGACGGAAAGACGGACGTAGTTTCCGCATCCTGCCGAGGTGCTGGTAAAGCAATAGGACGCTTTCCATGGCGTATGCTCGATCCTTCCCCTTCCTTGTGGCCTCGTCGGCAAGGTCCCAGAAAGTCTCGGGGTCGGATCCGAAATCATGTGGGCCGGTTTCTGCGCTGATCCACTTGCACCCTTTGAAGAGGTGGTACAAGCAAGCCATCCGTTTGATTCCGATCCTCCTTGAGTTACAGAAAGTGTCCAGTGATTTGATGAAGATGAACAAAAGTGGATAGTCCACTTCCATCGCAGCGGCACACTTATGGTACTCCTTACGCTCGCTCCTGGTTAGCCCCTGCTTTCCGGCTGTTCTCGTGTGTTCGATGTCCGATTTCCTCATTGTCTTCCTTGGTTTAGAACCCCCCCACGAGTTCGTGGACGGTCTGGATTAACCCTTCCTTCATCTGGAGGGTCTCTTCCTGTGTGGGCGTAAAGTAGGTCTCGCCGGCACGTACTGAACGGTGTCGAAGCATGATGCGGAGTTGTTCGCGTGTGACCTTCGCGTTCCCGTACGTCGTCAACATCATAGCGAAGGTGTGGCGAAGCTTATGGGAGCAGTTTGTCTGTTTCGTACCGGTGTCCGGCTTGATCCCTATGGCGGAGAAATAAAACTTAAGGTGATTGTTTAGCGTTTCACCTGTGAGCCGACGGTCGTTCTTGCCGATGAACAGATAATGGTTTTGCAAGGGGCTGCCTTCTTTGAACGGCTCCACGCTGTCCGCGAGAGTATCTTCCAGCATCCTCTGGCGGCGGTCAGCTTTCATTCGCTTCTCGCGAGTGTCATGATAGTAGCCGATGAGCTTATGGTACAGGTCTTCGGTGATGTCCACGACCCACTTTACGGCGTCCGTATAAGTCTTCATAGCATACACTTCAGGGCTAGTAGGCTGATACAACCCCTTGCAGTGCTGGTCACCGCTGTCTGAGCAGCGGTTTCGCAGAATTATTATATAACGATAACCGGAGCCATCACGCGACTTGACTTTTTTGATATCTTCCATGGTAATTCCAAGGGCTTCACCCCGGCGAAGACCATAACCCATCAACAATTCAACCATCAGGAGCATCGTAATATCACCTGCTTCGCGTATTTTCTTGATGAGAGCCTTGGCCTGTTTCGGATTAAGATGCATAGGTGGGGTGAATCGTTCAAACGGATCCTCCCGCATTCGATTCGGGTCCCTAGTGTACCTCATCTCCACGGTGACATCACCAATGGTCATCTCCCGCTTGTACGAAACCCGCTGCTCGAATGCCCTGAATAGCCAGTCGTTGTACCGGATGTATTCTTTGATGAAGGAGTAGTAAATGTTTACGGTTTTTGGGGATCGAACCGTTCGAGGGGAGTCCTTGACATTTTTGATATTAATTCCCCATAAGAAATTGACCAAATCCTTCACCTGTGCGATGTTAAGTTTTGTGATGTCGGCACCGGTGAGGTCACTCCAGATATATAGGAGGTTCAATGCTGTCGCAATCTGGCGTTTGGTGGACATTTTGGTCGCGATGAGCGATTCATTCAAGTATCGATACGGGTCCCTGCGAATAATGCCTTTGCGATCCTGGGGGATAAGGAGGAGTCGGCCATCCTTGTCCTTCATAGGTACGATGCGGCAATCGTAGGGATCCAAACTGGTGATCATGCCAGCGGAGTCCGTGGTCACCTGATAGTAGATGTTCCGGGTGCCCTGCTTCTTTTGCGCGAAGTACTCCATAGGTTATTTGATATTCTTTGAGGTCTTGTCGTTATCCATTTGTAGGACGGTTAGTTTCTAACGGCGAAATTAACCAAAAAATTAACAAAAACAAAAAATAAATAGTCCGAATTTGTTATTAAATCACCCAAAGAGGTTTCCTGTCGGATGTATAAAGACCCATACATCTACGTTCTATTCTGATTACCCTTAAGGCAAGGGCAGCAAATACGCTATGTCACATTTGTATCATCATATATCACGATGTGACATCTGTGACATTTCCGAATTATTTGTTTATCTTTGCAAGAGATTAATCATTTCAGTTAGTTTTTCGTTTTTTTATCCCCCAGAGGGTGGAGCAATAGTATTATTATGGCACTAACAAAAGAAGAGATTTGCGAACGGATAGCCGCCGATTTTAAGAGAAGACGCATCACGCATCAGATAGCGGCCGATAAAATTGGAACCACAAAGCAGACCATTTCCAATCAGATTTCCGGCAAGAAACGCTTCAGCCAGAACATGGCGAAAAAGTTTTCCGAGGCCTTCGGTTATTCCGTATCTTGGCTATTGTACGGAGAAGGACAGCAATTCGACGATCGACGGGTCTCTTTCGAATTTGATACGGGGAAAAAAATGGTTTATGCCTCCGACAATCTTGATTCAATATTAAAAGAAGGACGAAAGATTCGCGTAGCAGAACGCCTTTTACAGATTCTAAACAACAAAGTGGCCATTTCTGCCTTTAGAGCTTATTTGGCAGAGGACTATGACGAATATGAGACTCTCCGGGACAAACTGGAACAGGATTATGCCTATGATACGGTAATGCTGAGCAATAATCCAAAACTTGTCGCAGAGCTTCGTCAAATGAGACGGTTCTTCACAGAGGTTGAAACCAAGGCCGCAAAGGAGTTAATTGTGATAGAACAACGTGCCGCAGAAGGGGAAATTATTGATGTCGATGCAGAACTTGAAAGATTTCGAAGACGCATTATCCTTATCAAGGATGCATTTAAAGATAAAGCATTAGCTGCCAACCCTGGGTTAACAGAAGAAGAATACATTCCGGAAACCGAAAAAATAGCGATTAAAGAGTTGATGCCAGAGACTCTTCCGGACGAGAGTAATTGATTGTCTGCCTGTCTTGTATTCGCTTAGTACAGTTCTTTATCTGGTCTCAAGTTATTGGGAAGGCCCAGATTTAGAATCCATTTTCTCTTCTTTTTCTCTCAACTCATACAAGCTATTGATAGTTTGCCGCTGAGACTCAACCAATCTCCTTAATTTCGCGTTCTCCTCGATTAGGTGATCTTCTTGTTCGGTCTTACTATCGCCCATAAGGCTGCCTTTCCCTGTCATGAGAAACAATTCATTAAAGCCGAATTCTTTTGAATACTTCGCGGCCACTTTCGGACCAAATCGTTTTCCATGGAGTTGATTTGATACAACTTGCTTGGACGCCAAACCCAGCCTCAAAGAGGCCTCTAATTGGGAGATGCCGTTTTCTTTGAAATACCTCGAGACAATTCGCCCTATCTCTCGAGGTGTCTTCGCAGTTTCCTGTTCCATAAGACAAAGTAGCACATTATTTACCACAAAGATAACTAAAAAAAAACATATAATAACCTTTACTCTTAATATCCAACTCAATTTTTCGGATAGTTATTAAACACTTTGCCGTTCTTTCTCTCGATGGCAGCCTTCTTGGTGAGCATCCAGATGGATGTGGTGCCAATGAAACGACACAGCATGGGCGTCTGCTCCCACACATCGGCCGTTCCATCATCGTGGGAGGGCTACTTCTTGCTCGGCTTGAGGGGATTGATGGTGAAGACAATTTCGACATCGAACGCCTCTTCAATCTTGAAAAGATGCGATATGGCGATGTCGTCGGTGTGGAATAAGCTCTCGATGGCGCCGGGGAGCAGTCGTTAAACGAACATGCCCCCAAAATGCCGTGACATCATCCGTGAATATATAGGACCGGCCTCCTCACTAGAACATGATTCCAGTTTATTCGAGGTCTACAAAAAATGTCTCCCGTAGGCGGATGCCAGGCCTTAATATCGAGAGGTGAGAAACGCTTGATATCACCGAGTGTCTCTCTATGACTACCTCTCACTGGAGGTCTTTGCCCCGAATGAGAAATTGATGTTAAGCAGGAGGTTTAACAGCATTATCATGCCGGCCGCCTGCCAGTAACTCAGAATGGGTAGTCCGAAAACCTCTGGCATCAACCAGTTCCACAGGAGTGAAACCGGCCAGGCAAGCACGAGGTAGAGAAGCCCAGAAAGAAGGATCGATCCGAGGAAAGTCAGGATGGCCATAGCCACGGCCGCAGAGCTGGGGAAATTGTGAAACATCTGGAAATTATGTCAAAGGCTTTCTTTATTCGGAGAGACGAGATTAGGATATACCGTCTCGTTGATCTTCTCTACAAGTGCCCTGGTATCTTCTTGGCGGCCACCCTTGAAAGGGGTAGATGAGCCAAGAAGGTAGGCCCGCCCCCGGTCGAAGTATGCACTATGGATTTTGTGAATCGAATCTCCACAGATGACAAAGACCCCCTTTTTGGTCTTGCACTTTTCTATAGCCCCCATCAGGCTGCCGTACCCATCGCTGATGCATACGAGGTTTTCAATGCCAGGATTTGGAGCTCTGGCATAAGATTTCCCCAGAAGGAGCTCTTCGCCTTGTAAAAGCACTAGGGCAGCATCGATATCCTTAAGCATCTCGTCCTGCTTTTGAGTTATCTCCTCCTGGATACCTACGAGTTTGGCATTCTCCGTCTTCAGCTGTTCGATAAGTTTTTTTTCTGCGGCTGTCGTTTGCTCAATCTCCTCCCTCTCCTTCTCAAGTCCATTGTTGTCAAGCTTCTTCTTGAAGAGCTTCCATTGTTCGAACAGATCGTCATCTCCGCTCACGAAAGCAAGAAGCGCAGGTAGATCATCCATCTTGATGTTGCCGGCGGCAACACCTTTCACAAGAGTCACACGGAGGGATTCTCCAGATTCTAAACTTGCCGGTCCAATGACAGGCGTCTCGTTGACGCTCCTGATAGTAACGACTCTTTTATGGAACGTGTCGTATTGCGCGAGCCCTGCATCACCGATGTAAAGCGTGTCGAAATAGACATCGTAAAACTCATCGTCCATTTTGACACGAAAAACGAGCCATAATCCTGACGCGCTATTCCCCGACCTGACGTTATGAGTTATCAGAATTCCTGTTATCGAGTCGAGCGCCGGCAGGTCTCTTTCTGAGGTAGCGGGGGTGAACTGGTTCTTGTTGGCAAAATACTTGGGCATCTCTGATACGGTTTAACAAAACAAAAAAGTGTGAGGCTTGCGTTTCTGGGACTCGGGCTCTGGAAAACCTTATGTGCAGAAACAACCTCACACCCGTATCGTGAAGAGCCTAACTTAGACGCTAGGCTCTCTCCAACACAGCAGAGGTTGATTGCTCGGTCCCACAAAATTTTCCAGATTTCGAGTCCGGACTCGGCGCTCAACCAACTATGTC
>JAEEGL015703765.1_pt1 | contig 10777 bp, 7 predicted proteins | sample 9134231 | NCBI WGS metagenome assembly JAEEGL01 (sample SAMN16246548, study PRJNA631951) | gut metagenome | biome: gut microbiome; feature: rumen; material: fiber-attached | host: Bos | place: Iran: Karaj | collected 2018-10
GGGCGGTCAGATCCTTCATCAGATTGAGGAAGAAGCGGATATGGCGGAAGACCTCCACGATGCCGACGATGCCTAAATCCGTGGAATCGACCATGATATCGACTCCCGCGGCACGCATTTTATCAGAACCCATACCGCGAATCGTGACGTCCGGGCGGCGTTTGGCGATGGCGCGTGCAAGCCCAGCTCCGTAGTCGTCTCCGGAGGCTTCGCCTGAAATGATCCATATCGTATTGGTGGGCATGGTTGCAGTGGTAATATAAAGGTTACGGTTGCTCGTCTGATGGATTCAAATCGTTGACGTAGATGTCTTTCAGCTCCATGTAGCGGCTTCGTTGGAGCGAGACGAAGAATTGGCATTGGGCGAGCGGTTCATGAAAATGGCCAACGCCAAGGACTTTGTTGTCCATGAGCACGACGGCCTGCGTCTTGTCGATTTGTATTTGGAATTTCACCCATTTGCTTGGGTGTTTTCCATTGAATTCGCCGATATAGCTGAATGGCTTGTGTTCGGATGCGATCATAAAATTGATTTTGCCGTTGTCCTCTCGCCGCCAGAGGAGGTTGAGCAGGGGGCCGGATTCATTTCGCAGGCCGAAACCAACTTGGGCGATTCCGAAGAAGCGTGCTTTGAATTCAATGGTATGGCCTGGATTGAGATGTTGTTTGAGCACAAGCGGTTCGGTCGTGTTCATGCCGCGCAGATAGACATGCGGCTCCTCCAGATCGGGCGGCATGCGCTGCCATGCTTTGACGCCGTCCTCTTCCCAGAAGGAGGTCGATTGGGCCAGCGAAACCTCCACGGGGGAGAAGTATCGTTTCCAAACGTAGTTTTTGACGACAAACGGCAGGATGACCAACAGCGCGATACAGCCGGAGAGGATGATGCCATGGCGGAAGGCGCGTGATTTGGCCTCTTGGCCCGCAACGCGGAACCAGATGGTACTGAGCGTCTGCACATGGTGAAGATCTTGCAGGAGAATGTCGTATGAACGGTAGCGGTCATCTGGATTGGGCTTGCCCATACGCATGATGATTTCGCAGAGTTCGTTGTATATCTTTCTCTCTCCGTTTCTGTCTTTGGGAATCACGTTGCCGTTTAAGGCGCGCGGGTCTGGAATGCCGTTGACCTGCTTGTGGCGCATGAGCTCTTCAGTGTTCTGGTTTTGGAAGGGGATTCCATCCGAGAACAGGTTTTGGAAGGGGAGTTCGCCTGTGAGGAGATGGTAGGCGGTGGAGGCGAGTGCGTATATATCCGCCCGGAAATCGATTTGGTCAGGCGTGAAGTATTGCTCGGGGGCCATGTACAGCGGACTTCCGACGACGGTCTGTGTGTTGCTGTTGCTGTTCTTATCTTCCTGTTTATGGACGTCGCGTGCGATGCCGAAGTCACTGATGACGATGCGGTTGCCTGGATTCGCGAAGATATCGGTCGGCGTGATGGCGGCGTTTGATGTGCCACAGTAGATCATAAGATTGTCCGGCTTCAGATCCTGATGAATGTATCCTTTCTGGTGGATGTAGGAGAGGCCTTCGACGACGTCTGTCAGGATGCGGATGACGATATTGACATCCAGCTTGCCGAAGCGGAAGATGAGATCCTTCACGTTCAGGCCGCCCGGAATGTATTCCATGATCAGAAAGACGTGGTCTTCCGTCGTGATGATGTCATAGCATGAGATGACGTTCGGATGGTTGAGAGCGGCCATGGTTCGCGCTTCGGCGACAATTCGGTCGTGATAACGTGGAAGACGCGCGAATTCGCTTTTGATCATCTTGACGGCGACATAGCGCCCCAGGCTTTTCTGCTTGGCCAGATAGACCGCACCCATACCGCCGATTCCGAGGCATTTGCAGATTTCAAAGCCTGGCAGCTTGATGGTTTTGAAGCCATCCACCGTTGTTTGATTGGACGGCGGCGCGGCGTTTTTGGCGTCATCATTGACTTTTGGCTCAGGCGGGCAGACAGCATCCGACAGGACGACTGTCTTGTCGTTCTGCGGTTTTGGCGTCGGAGTGTCGGCTGCCGGAATCGCCTTTGTGTTGCTGCTGGAATCCTCGGGGCTCATGAAAACGGGATGTGGACAATGGACATGTTAACTCTAACTTAATACTATTGATTTTTTTGGCGATTTTTCAAATCATCAGGCCAATTTTATATTATATTATAAGTAAAAAAGGGCGGAAAGAGCGTGAAAATCATAAAAAAGGACATGGCATGGCCATCACATATGCATTCTGCTGCTTGTTTTTCTCCGCGTTGAACGATTTCATATTCAAGCTGTTTGCGAACAATTCCGCTGGCGGAGGCGGGGCGAAGAAGCGTTCGTGCGGCATGTTCGTGTCAATTGTCGGGCTGGTTTGGTTTGTGTTCGCGCTTTTCCTGCCGCATGCGGAAGGCACGACGCTGCGAGCCACGCTGTTGTGGGGATGCATTTCAGGATTTTTCTCATTGGTGGGGAACATCCTGCTGATCGAATCGATGACCTACCAGAGCGCGGGCGTCAGTTCGACGATTTATCGCCTCAACATGGTTTTGGTGGTCATAGGCGCGTTTTTGTTTTTGGGTGAACCATTGACGCCAACCATCGTGGCTGGCGTGGTTTGCGCGTTCGTGGCGGTGATGGCGTTCATTCCGAAACGAACAGGTGATACGGCGTCGCAGGATGCGGCGAAGGCGAAGCTTGGCTTCACGCTGGCGGTCATCGCGAGTGTGTTGCGGGCCTGCATGGGGCTGTCCTATAAATATGGTTTTAGCCATCAGGCGGATGTCAACGGCGTGCAGACGGTGGACGCCTTCTTCTGGCTGGCTGGTGGCGTGCTGTATTCACTGTTGCGCGAACGCAAGTTGACAGTGCCCACGAAACACGACTGGGTGATCGGACTGACATCTGGCGTGTTTGTCGCGGGAATCGTGTTTTTCATGGCGCGGATGAACGCCTGTGGCAACGCATCCGTCGTGAATCCAATCGCCCAGATGAGTTTTCTGGGGACATTCCTGCTGAGTGTCGTCTTCCTGAAGGAGAAGATGACGAAGCAGACGGCGATTGCGGTGCTTTTCGGTATTTTGGCGATTATTTTCCTCACGATCTGATTTTTTTCTTCGTGGGAAATTGGAAAAAACGCGTCAACGTGCATATTAGTTGTAAAAGACGATGGAACTTTGTTGTATATTGCCAGTCATAGCAGTATGATATAGGTCTTTCCAAGAGTCCATGTCATGCGGGACGTGCGAGAGACAACTGAAAACCATTAAGTGAGAGAAGATAACAACCTAAACAAGAGGAAGAAACCATGAAGAAGATTGCCTGGCTATTAATGTTGACGTTGGTCTGCGGCATGCTGCATGCGCAGCCGTCCAAGGAGATTTTTGACGCGGCTCTCGTCCCGAACGCGCCGATCGTGGTGTATGCGGACGGAAGCGGTTTGCAAGACACGCCGTTTGTCCAGCTTGCCAAAAAGTATGAAGCTGAATTGCAAGCGATTGTGACGAAGAACGCCGCTAATGCGGTTGGTGACCAGCAGACGAAGATGAAGGAATTCTGGGAATCCGTCAAGAAAGACTTGAACCTCGCGGATGATGATGTCGTGAAATGGCAGATTAGCGTCAATCTTGGCGGCATGCAGTTTGGCGCGGGCGAGCCTGATTTCGGCCAGTTGGATGTGCTATTGGTCGCAGAATTGAAGAAGGCGTTGAATCCCGAGCAGGTTAAAACCGCTCTCTTGGCCGCGGATAAAAAATTCGGCGATGGCGATGCGGCGGACAAGGCGGATCTGACTGTCGCGGAACGCAACGGCGCAAAACTGCTTTCCATTTTCATCAAAGAATCGGATGATACGGCTGATGTGCCTGCGGCGCTTCGTCGTCTGCAATGTGGTTTTGTCGGCGACGGCAAGATTCTCGTGGCTGGTCCGGAGAAGAGTGTTTTCGCCGCCTTGGAGCGCATTGAGTCGAAGACGGCCGCTCCGAAGCATTCTTACATCCAGAAGTTGTTTAACGACAAAGAGTACGGTTTCCTTGCCATCGGTATGTTCCCGCAGTTGAAGGCTTTCTTGAGCGGTGCCGCCGCGAAGGCTGAGGAAGGCGATCCCAACCAGATGGCCGCCAAGGCGATGTCTAACGCGGATGGTGTTGCTTTTACGACGAAAGTCACCGACAAACTGACCATCGCCTTGAATCTGGACATGGGCCAGGCGGAAGACGCCACGATGCTGAAAGGCCAGATTTGGGATGCCATGGTCGCCCCGATGTTCCAGCAGTTCAAACCCATGATCATCGGCAAAGTCGGCGGCGAACTTCCGATGCTTGACACGTTGAAATGCGCCGTTGATGCGAAGCGCATGGCGATCTCCTTCGATATGAAGGAAGCCGATATCAACAGTTTGATGAAATTCTTGAAGGCGCAGCAGGGCGGTGCCGCTCCTGCTCCCGCACCCGCGCCCGCGCCCGCGCAGCCGTAATTCCGCCGAATGACGGCATGAACTAAACGAAGAGCCACGGATTTCCATGTCCGCGGCTCTTTTTACTTGAAAAGGAGACTCGGCAATGGCAAAGGCGATTGACAAATACTGGTTGTTCGGAGTCCGTGCACATCAAGATGACACGCTGCTGGATGCATTGGGCCGCGGTGGTGGAAAGCGTCGTTGCGGTTCACGCATCACACCGGCGGAAGGCGCGTTCATGCTCGGCGTACCGAACATCATCATGGTGACGGGTGATAATGCCGAACCTGTGCCGTTCACAGCGGACGCCTATCAATATTGCGAAAGCTTTCGTCCATTGAAACGCGTCATGTGGAGCTCATGTGGCAGCGGTGGCTGGAGGAACGGCAACGAAGAGGCGTTCATCTGCGATATTTCCCACAAATACACAAACATCTGCGGCGCATATCTTGATGATTTCTTCTCGCGATTTGGTGAAAAACCGGAAGAACATACGGATGAACTACTGGCTTGTATTCAGGAAATTCGTGGCAAACTGTCGTCTGCGGCTCGTCCCATGCCTGTCTATGTGACGGCGTATATGCACAACATTCAAAACGTGGCTCCGTCTGTTCTGAATCTTTTGGACGGGTTGATGTTTTGGACATGGAAATCGCAAGAGTTGCCGTTGCTTCCAGAGCGGTTTGCAAAAGCGGAGAAAGCATGTCCGAATCATAAGAAACTGCTAGGCATATACATGTACGATTTCACGACGCGCGAAGCCGTCGATATGGAGCTAATGAAATTCCAGTGCGAATACGGTCTGGAAATGCTGAAGACGGGCCGTGTGGATGGGCTCGTCTTCGAGGCCAATTCCGTCATGGGCATCGGTCTTCCGACAGAGGAATATCTGCGGGAATGGATCGCTCAGACACGGGATGTTGAAATTGCTAATTCATAATGCATAATTCATAATGCATAATTATTTACAAGGTAGAGACATAGTGCTTTGCTTATGCCAATAAACCCTTTTGACGTTTGTGTTCCATAATGGCGGCGAGAGTTTCATCCGTCAAAATCGCCTCTAGGCCGCCACCGACAGATTGAATCGTGCGGCGAAAATGTTCCAATGCGTTTTCTGCAGACAGCCATGATGTGGTGGCACAGGCCTTGTCTAATGACTGGATGATTTTGCGAGCCAAATCGTTATACCAGTTTTCCATGGCGGACTGAAGGTCGTTTGTTGTGGTGATGCCATGTTGTTGATAGTCTGCCAGTGAATTGATCCAAAGGATTTCTGTTCGCGGCCATCCTGCGCACATGAGATTCCAGGGGATGCCATCCGAGTCACCGCTGTTGCGAAAATCCGTGCGCAGGAGGACGGTCGGCATGTCCAAAGCCTTGGCAATACAGAATTCAACGACTGTTCCCGAATCTAATTCAGCCCCGTCAAAATTGGCCACAACGGCATCGCAGTGAATGAGTTCTGTCAAGTCCGCATTACGAATGTCGACAGCTTGGGCAGACGGCTCCGTCTGGAAGTTCTGCGGCAGTCTGACGTCGTACCGTTTGTTTGAAAGATTTTTTACAGCATTTGCAAGTATTTGATTTCCAATAAGTTCCTTGTGATTGAAAAGTGCTCCGGCCCAGTAGATGATGAATTGGGAATTGTCCATAAGGCTTTATTCTCGATATCCGATTATTCGTTAACCATTGACATTTAAAAAAGTAATTTAACGCCAAAGGGTGGACTTACAAAAGAATGAATCTGTATGAACTTGGAGGTTGTTATGGGGCTTGCATTCGTTTATTGTGTTTGAGAACTTTAAATTTGATTTATTATCTATCCAAAATGGAAAAAACAGAGTTTTTTACTTGATTTTGGCTATTGCAGGTTGATTGTATGATGATGGATGCAGGGCGGTTTTTCGGAACAATGAATATGATATTCAACAAAGCCATCATGGTCATCATGTCTTGCTGCATTGTCATCGGTGCGGTGGACTACCTGTGCGGCAACCGCTGGGGGCTGGGCAAGCGGTTCACAGAGGGCTTCGAGGCGTTCTGCCCGTTGTTCCTGATGATGGGCGGCATATTGGCGATTGTACCGCTGGTGGAGGTTATGCGGCACCATGTGAAGTGATTCATGTTTTGTTCTTTTTTGCACAATTTTTTCTGTCTTTTTTATTACAATTTTTTATTGTCTTGTTTGTTACTATATAAAATAGCACAATTTACAAACCATCATCCATAGGAACAAAAACGCATGAGTTTTTTGGGAATCGATATCGGGACATCTGGATGCAAATCCGTAGCGTTTGACGAACGTGGTCAAATCATCGCTTCACATTATCGGGAATACGATACAACTCGCGATGCGACAGGGCGTTCGGAGATTGACGCCCGTGATGTGTGGAACAAGATTGCGGAGACGATTCGTGTCTGCGCGGCGGCGACAAAATCTGATCCGATCAGTGGCATTTCCGTGACGTCCATGGGTGAATCGATGGTTCCATTGGACGCGGATTTTAAGATTTGCGGCCCAAGCGTGCTTGGTTCTGATTTGCGCGGTGTGAAGGAAGCGATGGCGCAGTTGGAGGCGGTTTTCACACCTGAAGAGCTGTATCATATCACGGCGGCACCGTATTGTTCAGGTTATTCCTTCACAGCACTGTATTATCTGGCTCATGCAAAGCCAGACTATTGGAAGAATGTAAAACTTCTGTTGCCATGGGCGGATTTTGCAGTCTTCCAGTTGACAGGCGTAGCGGCGGCGGATTATTCGCTGGCGGAACGAACATATTGTTTTGATGCAACGACGAAGATATGGTCGCGCAAGATACTGTCGGCATTGGATTTAACAGATGAAAAACTGCCGACGACAAAGCCGTCGGGCATGGTTGTCGGCAAGGCGGACAGCGCGGCGGCACGGTCGCTTGGCCTACCGTCCGATGCCATCGTCGCATTGGGTTCCCATGATCAATGCGCGGGCATGCTTGGTGCGGGTATCGGGCGGCATGGTGGCGCGATGCTCGGCCTCGGCACGTTCGCCTGCATGAGCATTGCCCATGGTGACGGCTCGACAGATGGAGCGTTCGGCCGCATAGGACTCAATTTAGAGGACCACATCGTGTCCGGTCAGTACGCAAGTTACGTTTATCACGGGACAGGCGGCTCGCTTGTGAAATGGATGCGGAACCAGTTCTTCCGCGATTACACAGGCGAAGATGCATATGTGAAGATGGATGCTGAAATATCAGACGCATGCCGCGATGTGATTGTCCTGCCGTATTTTGCGGAGACAGGGCCATATCGCCATCAGCCCGCTGGTCGCGGGGCGATGGCCGATTTATCGCTAGAGACGACGCGTGGCGATTTGCTACGGGCCGCGATGGCGGGTGTGGTCTTTTATTTCCGCGATGCATTGGAGGATTTGCCCGATGCGGCGGCCCGTATCAAGGAGATTCGCATCACAGGCGGTGGGGCACGGTCGAAAGTCTGGAGACAGTTGACAGCAGACATCTTGCAACGGCCCGTCGTGAAGACGGCATGCCCTGAATGCGGTGCGATGGGATGCGCGGTTAGCGCAGCCGTGGCTTCCGGCCATTATCGCGATTTCGACGAGGCAATAGCAGCAATGGTGGCGATGGACACAGCTTGCGAACCACAGGATACCAAACGTGCGGATAATTGGTTCGTACGCTATAAAGAGCGTCGCCAGAAGTTGTTGGGATAGTATTCTTGAAATAGCTTTTTAATATTTTGTTTAATGCTTGTATTGGTAAGTAAAAGAGGATGTAATCTTTTTATGGTTTTAGAAGTTTGATTTCCGCGATGAGTTGTGCGCGAAGGGCGCGCAGTTGCGCATTGGAGACGCTGAAATTCAAGCAGTTCCAGTTGATGGAATCCATGGTCTTCTGGATGCGTTCGCGGCTTTGGGTGGCAATGGTTGCTTTATCTGTGCCTTCAGCTTTTTTGCAGAGATCGTCCCACAGGCGGATGTAGCGGTAGTCATAGACGCCTTCGCGGATGGCCTCCCACTGGAGTGTGTCGATGAGGCCGTTGCCTTCCGGTTGCGGATAGCAGATACAGGCGTCCTTCGCCTCGCCTTGATTGTTGCCGTCGAAGTCGTTATAGGGGGTTCCCTTCACACGGAGGAACGTCCATGTCCACGCGCCCGTGGCACCGCTACGCCAATTATAGATGCCGAGAATATGGCGGTTGGTGTAGATGTTGCAGTCCTGCTGGAGGCCGCCATTCGTGTAGCAACCGGAGCCGTACCACCAGAAGGCGTCGCCGTCGTCCAACGATTCTTTGCGTAGGGTGTCGTTGGCTTCTTTCGTGCGGCAGGACATATAGGCGATGTTGTTGTAGCAACGGTAGTCCAGCCATGGGGCGAGATGTTCGCGGACGAAATCGCCGTAGCATGTGTTAAACGTCTTGAAACCAGCCTCTTTCACAAGTTTGAGCGTGCGGATGGCTTCGTCGCCGCCACGCCCTTTGTTCGGCTCATCAACAGTGTGGATGCAATATTCGGGCCAGCCGTCCTCTTTCGCCATTGTGCGGATGGTTTCCAACAGCTCATGGAAGCCTTTGACGAATTCAGGCGTGTGGTCGGCGGTTTCAACCTTCAGCGCGCGCATCAGATAGCCATTGACGGCTTGGAAAGAAATCACGGCGACGCCCGGGAAGCCAACTTGGCAGTAAAGCTTCATGAGATGGCGGAAACGGGACATGTCGATATGGAAGTCTTTTCCATCGTAAGTGACTTTGGCGCCGTAGAATGGATACATCATGAGGGCATTCATGCCGTGTTCGCGGAACATGCGCATTTCGCGGAGGATTTCATCGTCGGTGAAGTTCTGATAGACCCATCGCTGTCCGTCCGCATAGAGGCCGAAGGTCATGTCGTGATATTCGGGAAGGGTGAAATCATTGATGGTCAGAAAATATGTCGCAACTGTTTTGCCGTTTAGAAGAATCGGTGCGGAATAGACGCCCGGCTTGGCGTCTGATGGAACAGTCGTGCGAATGCAATATTCTGCAGGCGAGTCTTTTAGAAAAGTTCTCGCCGCATTGTCTGCTGGCCAAAGCCGTTCAGGAGCGGTGATGTAGGTGGTGGAATTCCAATCCGTCCGTTGACGTGAGATTTCCGCCCAAAGGAGTTTGACGGAATCTTTTGGAATGGCGGAAGGGCCTGTCAAATCGCCGATTGTGACAACACCAGTCATGTCTTTCAACGGTAGGAAGGCAAAAAATTCACATGAGACGAGGCCGGGGGACGTCTCGCCGTTGATGGTTGTGCGAATTTCGTCTGCGGCAGGACGGCTGTTTGGGCGGACGAAGCCAGGCTCGTCCCGCTGAAACAACTGGAAGCCGCGGGCGAGTTCTTCCACAGTCGGCTCGATGGCGGGTTTCGGATCCTTCCATGGAATTTCTATAAAGCTTTTTCCTTCGCAAGTCACGATTTCCCAAGACATTTCAGCAAAAGTCTTTTGGTTATTATCGATAGCGGTGAAGCGGGCGTTTCCGCAAATTGATGCGTCTTTTGCATGGCGGATGCCGATAAGATGGGACAGTTCAATGGGATCCGGATCTTTTTCCATAAGGTTCACGTCTGGTACTTTGAAGATTCGGACATTTGTCCATGTCTCACCATTGACTATTTGAGGCGGATTAGATGATTGATTATCAGAAAAGAACTGGAATTTGGCGGAATAGTCTTTTTTCTCGTCAAGCCATGGGGAGACGGCGACACCGAAGAAGCAGTCGCCATTTGACAGAATCCTGCTTTCTTTATGGAAAAGCGGAACAATCAACTGCTTAGGATCAAGAGCGACCACAGGAATAGCGCCTTCCAGAATGCGGAGATCCATGTCTTCGAAGCCTTGATTCGGCACGCGGCTGAATTGGACAGACCAAATACGGCCTGTCTGGTCATTCGCAATTGGAACGTCGGCAAGAACCGTCATCTCCTTGTCTCCCACGCTGTTACCTTCGAAAACGACTTGGTCGTCCGCGTCACGGATGGTGATGGCGACATGCTCAATCGGCTTATCGCCAATGGCTTTGATTTTCAATCTGCCGGGATTGACGTGGAAGAACATCTTTGGGCGGCCGTTGATGAGAGTAAGCGGATCGGCAGAAGATGCTTCGACGGCACAATGGCCCGCGGTAACACGAAGGAACGTGGAATTCTGATTGACGTTCATCATCAGTTTCAAAATAGCCTGCGGCAGATCCGTCAATTCGATGGAACGCTGCTCTTTAACAGCGATGACGCCTTCCTGCAACGTTTTGCCGTCCAAGGTGTTGATGGAATACCGTAGGTTGTCCGTATATCTACCGATGAGAC
>JAEEGL015714377.1_pt1 | contig 10777 bp, 10 predicted proteins | sample 9134231 | NCBI WGS metagenome assembly JAEEGL01 (sample SAMN16246548, study PRJNA631951) | gut metagenome | biome: gut microbiome; feature: rumen; material: fiber-attached | host: Bos | place: Iran: Karaj | collected 2018-10
CTTACTACTTCGCTGGAGCAACGCTCGCAAACTCCGTTTACAACTTCTTCATTTGCAAGAACGCATTTACACGAGGTGCACCAGTTTACCGCCATTTCCTTTTTATAAGCCAAGCCGTGCTTCAAAAGCTGCAAGAATATCCATTGCGTCCATTTGAAATATTCAGGATCGGTTGTGTTTATCTCGCGGCTCCAGTCAAAGGAAATACCAAGGGATTTTATCTGCTGCTTAAAGCGGGCAATATTCTTTTCGGTAACTATTTCAGGGTGAATATGGTTCTTTATCGCGTAATTCTCGGTCGGCAGACCAAAAGCGTCCCAGCCGATGGGATAAAGCACGTTATATCCGTTTAATCTGCGCTTTCTCGCCACAACGTCAAGCGCTGTATACGGGCGCGGATGTCCTACGTGCAAGCCCTGCCCCGAGGGATAGGGGAACTCTATAAGTGCGTAAAATTTCTTTTTATTTGTATCTTCGGTCGCGTTAAAAACGCCTGTTTCATCCCAGACGCTTTGCCATTTTTTCTCTATTGATTTATGATCGTATTTCAATTTATGATTCCTCCGCTTATCAGTCTAAGTCGGTAATGTCTATTTCTGTGCCGTCCTGCCACAATCTTTCAAGGTCGTAGTATTCTCTTGCTTCTTCGGAGAAAACATGAACGATAATGTCCACATAGTCGAGAAGCACCCAAGAATTGTTGCGGTGACCCTCGATATGGCTCACGCTTATTCCTGCGTTGTCAAGCTGATATTCCACTTCTTCGGCAAGTGCCTTTACCTGCGTGCTGTTTGTTCCTGTTCCTATTACAAAATAATCGGCAAGTGTTGTCACATCATCTACGCCTATTACTTTTACGTTAAGTCCTTTTTTTGAAAGCAGTGCCTTGGCGGCGATTTTTGCCTGTTCCAATGTTGTCATAATTATACCTCTCCGTTTATTATATTTTTGTTCATAATCAGTTCGTTATAAGCGTCAAGCGTTTCAGTCGCTACGGTCATCCCGCGGTTTATAAGATCGCTTATGCTGAATGTAAGACCTATTTCCATAGCCTTTTCAAGGCTTTCCTCGGCAGCCTGTTTCATTTCTTCGGCTCCGTTGTAATTGCGTTCTTCACCTGTGAAATCAGCTATAAAGATAACCTTTTCAAGCAGACTCATTCCGCTTCTTCCCGTAGTGTGGTATCTTACGGCGTTAAATATGTCTTCGTCCTTTATATTAAGAACATCGCGTATATAGCACGCTCCGCTTATCGAGTGCCACAGCTTTGGGGCTGTCATTTGTAATTTTGTGAGTATTATACCCGATTTTTTCATTAATTGCAACTGCTCATCTTCGGGCATTTCTTTTGTTATATCATGCAAGATTCCGGCCGTCTCGGCTTTCTTAACGTCTGCGCCGTATTTTTTTGCGAGATGCACAGCCTGTTTAGCCATATTGACACTGTGAATATATCGTTTTTCGCCCATTTTTGTTTTAATTAGCGCTTTGTATTCTTCATAACAAGACAACTCAGTCATCTCCCGTATAATCCTTTTTCATATATATAGCTTTCTACACTTTTCGGCACAAGCCCCGTTATGCTTTTGTTTTCCGATAACATTTTTCTTATTTGTGTTGAGCTTACATCAATTTTCGGGGTATCTATTATGTGGATCTTTGCCCCATGCTTTTCAAGAACTTTTTTGTGTTCTTCAAGCACGTATAGATCGTTTTTATCTCTCGGCACGGTCACTATATCCGCAAGAGAAAAAATGATATCGGGGTTTTTCCAATTCTGCAAAGTCAAAAACATATCGGCGCCGCATAAAAGATATATTCTGCCAAACTGTTCCGGTGACAGGCTTCTCAGTGTGTCGCAGGTGTAACTCACGCCCCTGCGTTTTATCTCTATATCGCTTATATCAAAGCCCTTATAATCCTCAAAAGCAAGCTTGCACATTGCTATTCTGTGCCGGTTGTCTGCCAATTTTGCGTCAGGTTTGTTGGGCGGACGCTTTGCCGGCATTATTACGACTTTATCAAGGTCCATTTGCTCCTTAAATACCAAGGCGGTTTTTATATGCCCGTTATGTATGGGGTCAAAGCTACCGCCGTAAAGACCTGTTTTTTTCATTGCCCTATCACCGCACAGTGCAAACTTAATCAACGGTATTGATTATGACACACATTTATTAAAAAGTCAATTATTACGCTTTTATTGTGTCACTTTTTTTAACTTTGCATAATATGTATTAATCTCGCAGCATATGGAGCCTAACATATGTATGTCAGAGGGCAAAAATGCACTTCTTAAATTTTTGGGACAGGAGGATTTTTTTATGGCTGATAATTTAAATCAAAGCGGCCGCAACGCTGTTGAAGGCGCAGGAGACGACGCGGTATGCATAGACGTTATGCGCGTGTATGACAGCTGCGGAAGCAAAGACTGCCTTGAGGATATGTGCGTTTATTTCGCGGTGGGTGATCAACCCACAATAGACGCCGCCACAAGCGTAAAAATAAAAGATACCGAAATAATAGATGTTAATGTGGAATTAGAGCCAATGCCGTTTCATAAAGGCTACTTTACCGTGAACATAACATACTACTTCAATGTGTTGCTTGAAGTGGTAACACAAACAACAAGCGCGTCTACGCTTGTAAAAGGCTTGGCTGTTTTCACAAAGCAAACCGTTATGTACGGCAGCGAGGGCAGTGTGAAAATGTATACCTCGGCAGCAACAGGTGAAGAAACGGAAAACGTAAGCGTGAGCAATCTTCCCAAAGCAAACGTGCAAACGGCAGACCCCATCTCTTTGGGCGCAAGGCTTATTTGCAACGGCTACGGGCCCAGCTGCACTCTTTGCCAATATATACCTGAAAGCATAGCGGCCCTCTATGGCGGCACATTTGCCTCAAGCGGAGAAAAACACGTTCTCGTTTCCATAGGTATGTTCTCTATGGTTCAGATTGTGCGTAATGTACAAATGCTCGTTCACGCTTACGATTATTGCATACCGTGCAAGGAGTGTAAAACAACAAATGAAGACCCATGTGAAATGTTCCAAAGAATAAAATTTCCGACAAATGAATTTTTCCCGAGGGGCAACACTGCCAAGCGTCCTGCGGAGACTGATGATTCCGCCTGTAATTAATACTGCCAACGCAAAAGCTGTTCACAAATAAGTTAAGGAAAACATATTTATTTGCTGTTAAAAAGCCATTATAATTTGCTTTTGCGAATTATTTGCCGGAAAGCTTGTTTTCGCTTTTTGCAGCAAATAAACATTAACAATCATATTATTAAGCTTTTTGTGAATAAGCTTTGAAAGCCGAATCTCTTTTGCGGGAAATTCGGCTTTTAATTATAATTTAAAGATTTTCTTCTTTTATTTCTATACTTTTATCGAAATTTAATGCGTTTCTGAATATATAAGGGAAGGAAATTTATTATAAGGAGTGCATTGTATGTCTGATTATATTTCTAAAGGCATCGACGTTTCTACCTGGCAAAAGAACATCAACTATAAAAAGGTAGCGTCGCAGAATATCAAATTTGCCATATGCCGCGCAAGCTACGGCTGGGAGGCAAACCAAAAAGATAATCAGTTTGAAACAAACATTAAAGGATTTAAAGATGTCGGTATACACGTGGGGGCTTATCACTACGCTTATGCTACAACTGTAAGCGAAGCCGAAAAAGAAGCCAAATATTTTTTGTCGTGCATAAAGGGTCACAAGTTCGATATGCCCGTTTACTATGATATGGAAGAAGCGGCAATAGCAAAAACAGGAAAGGCTAACTGTACTAAAATAGCTCTCAAGTTTTGTGAAACGGTTAAAAAGGCAGGCTATTTGGTAGGCATTTATACAAACCCCAACTGGCTTGTAAACTATCTCGATTACGACAAGCTGTTCCCTAAATATGAGCTGTGGCTTGCACAGTGGAGCCGCAAAAAGGATTATAACTGCGGCTTGTGGCAATACGGCGGCTCAACCAATTATATCGACTCAACCACACTTGCAGGCATTACGGGCGCCGTAGACAAGGATTATATGTATAAGGACTATCCCAAATATATAAAAGAGCACGGGCTAAACGGTTATTCAAAACAAAATACCGAACAGGAGAAGCCGAAAGACGACACTCCGCCCGCTCAAGCACCGTCAACAGAGACGGTCAAAACGGTAACTTACACCGTAAAAAGCGGAGACACACTTTCTGCTATTGCGGCAAAATATAATACTACCGTTGCAAAAATAGCTAAAGACAATAATATTTCAAATCCGGATATCATATATCCGGGGCAAAAGCTGAAAATAAAAACCACCTCAGGCGCTTCTGCACCTGCGCAAAAAAATGAATATATCTCTTACACGGTGAAAAAGGGAGATACCTTATCTGCGATAGCCGCTAAATATAAAACCACTGTTGAAAAAATAGCAAAAGATAACAAGATAGCCGATCCCAACGTCATCTATGTAGGGCAAAAACTTAAAATTGCCGTAAAGAAGTGATGAAATGGATAAGCTGAAAGAACTGCTGTATTCAAACAATTATTTATTTAACAGGTTAAGTATAGATTTTTCGGTTATAGGCGGTGTGCTTGTGTGGTTTTTGGGAGGAGCAGACGCTTTGCTTACTACCCTTTTAAGTATGGTCATCGTTGACTATCTCACAGGGGTAGTAAAAGCAATATATTTGAAAAAGCTCTCAAGCAATGTAGGCTTTAAGGGAATTATAAAAAAATTCGTTATATTTCTTATTGTGGGAATGAGCACGGCAATACAGCGTATCATGCCCGAGGTAGTACCCATAAGAGAAATTACCATTATGTTCTTTATATGCAACGAAGGGCTTTCTGTGCTTGAAAACGCATCTGTTATGATCCCACTCCCGAAAAAGCTGAAAAGCGTACTTCTTCAACTGAGAAGATCATCACAACAGCTTTACGAGAATACCCCAAAGAGATCCAAAGCGGAACAAAAGCAAAAAGAAAAGGACAATAAGACGAGCCTGCCGTACCAAAGCAATGACGATAAAAATAATACGTTGTGAAAATCTATTGTTAAATTTAGGCTTGGCTCAAAGCAAAACCGCTTAGAGCCAAGCTTTTTTTATTATTTGCTTGTTTTAAAAAGCTTGTCCGAATTTAAAACAATACATAAAAAAAGCTGAATATTTCAGGCAAAATATCATCACAGGGGCATTTTCGGCGATAAGCACAATAGAAATTTGGCAATATGTTCCTTATTTTCATTGAAATTAAGCAAAATCGAAGAAAAAAGCCGCTTAAAAACAAGAATTTTGCAGATTGCGGTCGATTAGTTTGTTAAATAATTAACACATACTGTTCGTTAAAAAACGTGGTTATATACAAGGATATTTGGCTTTTGGTTAATTTTTTACATCAACAATTAATAAAAAATGAGCTTTTGTTACTCTTTGTAATTATTTTGTTACCTTATTATTTTGTTCAATTTTATAAAAATATCAAACTAAAAGGATGGATATTAATGCTATTTTGACAACGCCAGATTTTAAGCCCTGTTTTTTAGGTAATTTTGCACAAAACAATACGCTTTTTTTAGCTTGACGTTTAATCACTGTTGCTATATAATAGCGCCCGTGGCTTAAAAAACCGCAAGCACAAATTAAAAAATCACAAGAAATGTAAGACTACAAAAGTGTTACAAAGTAAGGAGTTTTTACTTTATGTCTAAAAAACAAACCACAGAAAACATACAAAAGACAGATAAAAAGGAACATACAATATTGTCTAAAATATCTTCTGCGGCAAAACGCCTCAGCCCAAAACAGATGGGCGCTAAAAAAATAGCTGCTATATCTGTTGCCATAGCTATTTTGGCAGGCACAGCCATATCGGCAGCCGCACGAAGCAGAACCGCTAATATAGTAGACGGCGAAAAGGTCGTTTCAATACTTACATTTAACGGAGACGATACCGACGGCGTTCTTCAGTCCGCGGGTATAATGTACGGCGATGACGATATAGTTGTAAGCAATAAAGATTCATCGGGAAATCTTGATATCACCGTTTACAGAGCTTTTGACGTTAAGATGATAGTTGACGGTGAAGAATCCATAGAAACATTTAATATGGGAAATGTATCGGACGCGTTAAAATCACTTTCTATTAAAGTAGACAGCGACGATGTTGTTACACCCGATATGAGCGCAGAGCTCAAAGCAGATATGACGATAAAGGTTGACCACTATACAACAGTAACGGTTAAAGCCGACGGCAAAACACAAAAAGTCAGAGTTACGGGTACAACGGTTGCTCAGGCTCTTAAATCTGCAGGTATCGAGACAGGCAAAGACGATATCATCGAGCCCGCACTTGACGCAGAGCTTTCGGATAATGCGAAAATTACGGTAAAAAGAGTTGAATATAAAGAGGTAACAAAGACAAAAGAGATCCCCTTTGAGACTATCAGCAAAAATTCTAAAGACGTTTACATAGGAGACACACAGGTAACACAGTACGGTGAAAAAGGCTCTAAGGAAGTTGTATACAAAGTAAAATATGTAGACGGCAAAAAGGACAGCAAAGAAGTAATAAGCGAGACTGTTACAAAAGAACCTGTAGAGCAAATAGAGCTTAAAGGTCAAAAGAAAAAACAGCTTTCGTCTGGTACCGTTACACAGGCAGACGGCAAGCTTATAGACGCAAGCGGTAACGAAATTGCTTACAGTCAGCTTATATCAGGTACTTGCACTGCTTATACAGCCACAGGCAACCTTACAGCTACAGGCGAAGTTGCTCAGGTAGGCAGAGTTGCGGTCAATCCAAACCTTATCCCCTACGGAACAAAAATGTATATTGCATCCCCCGACGGCTCTGTGGTTTACGGTTACTGCACAGCTTCCGACACAGGCGGAGCTCTTATGGACGGATATGTTCTTGTAGATCTGTATTACGATACCGAATATGAATGTATACAATTCGGCAGAAGAACAATGAATGTATATATCTTAGGATAATATACAGCGATATTTAAGCTACAAAAAAAGGGCGCGATCTAAGGGTCGCGTCCCATTTTTGTCCGGATTATTGTATAAGCAATGCTGTTTTACTGTAATTATTAATTTTTTTATTTTTGTCGTTAAAAATATATTGACAATTGCCTACACATATGATATAATCAAACAGTAAAATAAAACTGTGTGGAGGTTATTGTATGCATGGCAAAGCAATAAACAAGCTCAACAAAATGGGAAAAGCAGGACACATAATCACATCAGTGCTTATAATCGCCGCAATAATCTATACGGTAATTCTGAGCGCAGCAGCAATTTATGTTAATTCTAATGAGGGCAGCTCCGCCGGCGTTGCAGTTATGGGTAATAAGGTTATCATTTCTTCACGAAATAATTTTTTAGACCATGTGGTTTATCACTGCGTTACAGGCAGTCAAACGGGGAAGCTTGTGTTTTCAGACGGCAAAACAGATGTAAAAGTTGATGCGAAAGACCCTCTGTTGAAAGGCACGATAATACAAATGTCGGGCAGTGGCAATAACGGCAACTCATTTGCAAAAGATGATCTCACCGCTGTTTTGATATCGTCAATCATTCTTTCTGTCACTGTTTTGATAGCACTTATTGCCGTAAACAGTCTTTTAAGGTACATATCACGTTGTGAAACGCCGTTTTGCACTGCGGCAGTAAAAAAGGCTGCTTTGTTTGTGGCTTCTCTTGTGCCGGTGGCAATAGCTTCTTCAGTTGTGGGCACTATGACCGCATCTGCGCTTAACCCCTCAGGCGGGGCTGCAATATATATTAATAAAACCTTATTTGCGATAATACTTGTATTATTTGCAGGAATATACATAATCAAATACGGTGTGCAGCTGCAAACAGAATCTGACGAAACACTGTGATACGGAGGATAAGCGATATGGGAAAGATAATACTCAGGCTTGACCGCGTTATGGCTGACAGAAAAATGAGCCTAAACACGCTTTCCGAAAAGGTAGGCGTTGCAAATGTGAACCTGTCGAAAATGAAAAACGGCAGAATAAGCGCGATACGCTTTTCCACCTTACAGGCGATATGCGAGGCATTGCACTGCCAGCCGGGAGACATATTGGAATATGATCCCGAGGGAGAGTAATAATGCGCCTTTGGCGCTGATCAATACTGAAAATTTAAAACTGAAAAACCGTTTAATAACGCTCCGCAAGTATTGGGCTTAACGCCCGTTGCGGAGCTGTTGTTGTCGATAAGCCTTCACATTTGAGGAGAATGTGTCAGCGAAGCTGACGGATGAGGCGTAAAACTACCGGTTTAGTTTAACCCTGAGTTTTGCCCTAATGCCGGGCAGGCACCTACTTTGTCACGCTACAAAGTAGGCAAAACGCGCCAAAGGGGGAAACCCGTCGGCTGTTTCCCCCTTTGGAAACCCCTTTCGCGACCACCCGGGGGGCTGCGCCCCCCCACTGGGTGGACGAGATCCCCCTGCTTCGTTCTCGGCAAGGTTGTTATGTCATTTTTGGGCTATGTAAGCAGAGCTTTTACCGTAGCGGAGCTTATGTGATTTTTATATTCTCATCTAAAGTGATAATATATACTTCCGCTTTCAAGTTTGTATCCTTTATAATACGCCAGCTCGCTTACCGTAACAAGCTGATATCCCCGTGAAATAAGCGATGCTATCGCGTTTTGTGCGGCTGTTGCGGTCGTGCCGTAAATATCGTGCATAAGGACAACAGCGCCGTCGTAGCTGTCTTTCATCACGCTGTTGTACACCGCAGACGAATTTAGGACCTCCCAGTCACGCGTGTCTACCGACCAATTTATTATCGGCGCGCCGACATAAGGCAAATAAGACTTAACGGATATCCCACCGGGGAGCCTGAATAGCGTGGGATATGCTCCGGTAGCGTCTTTGATAATTTCTTTTGCCTTGTTTATTTCCTTTTTTGCCTCTGCCAAAGTAATATTTGAAAAATACTGATGGCTGTAACTGTGGCTGCCCACTTCACAGCCCATATCGTATGCACGCTTTAAAACCTGCTTGTTTTCGCCGTAAACACGGGTTCCCACAACAAAAAACGTTGCCCTGGAGTTATATTTTTTCAGCGTATCAAGTATCATTCCCGTTGTTGCGCTGTTTGGTCCGTCATCAAATGTGAGCGCTATCATCGGCTTTGTTGGATCAAGATCTTTTCTTATTCTTGCGGAAGTGCTTGTCACGTTTACTGTACATTCCGCATATAATCCATTATATATGCTGCATCTTATTACTGCGTTACCTTCGCTTTTGGCTGTAACCGTTCCATGCTTATCCACGGTTGCAATCTTTTTATCAGATGTGGTAAAATCCCTTTTATATGCGGCTGAGCCTTCGTCTATATAACTCTCCAAATCAAGTTTTTCGCCTTTTACAAGCGTGCAGTTGTTGCAGTTAAGCTTTATATATGTCGGCGCCGCTTTAACGGTTATGTTTAATTGAGTGTTTTTGCCCAAAGGGTTTTGTACTATTATTGATGTACTTCCTATGCTCTTTGCGGTTATTTTTCCGTTTGAATCAACTTCTGCAATGCTCTCGTTTGTCGAAATATATAATACCTTTCTGTTATACGGCTGATTTGCGTTTGTCATCAAGGCGGTGTAAAATTCGCCCTTTCCGAGAGTAATATCGTATTTACCAAATTGAGGATAAAGATTTATAAGCTTTGCGCAAAGCTGTTGAATTATAACGGCATCGGAAAGATCTGCGTCTCCGCTTAAATCAAGATCCGCCATCTTGGCTCTTTCGGGGGTAATTGTCTTAAGCCCCGCCTTATAAAGTTGTATTTCTATAACGTCTTCAAGAGAAATTTTATTATCGCCGTTCGCGTCACCGTAAATTATCAATTGCAGATCAGGTGCTTGAGAAATCTCATCGATTTCCCTTGCGTGACCCACTGCAGGTATTGATACAACAAAAATCAGTACAAGAAGCACACATAAAAAGCGTTTGTTGAGCATAATCAATACCTCCCCTATCTGTTATAGTAATTTTACATCAAATTGCATTTAATTACAACAAATAATTACATATTGCGCTGCTGTTTTTTATTGCTGTTGCAATAATTGTACATACGGTTATAAAATTAGATTTTTGATGAAAATCGTCTTTAAAAGCGCTTAAATCATTGACAAATAACAGAAAAAGTTGTAAAATAATTTTGATTAAATGACCGGGTTGGGCAGTCGCGCAATATAATACCGAAAGGTCATATTGTGAGGAAAGTCCGAGCTTCGCAGAGCAAAAATAACGGCTAACAGCCGCCGAGGGCGACCTTAGGGAAAGTGCAACAGAAATATACCGCCTGCCTGTCAGGTAAGGGTGGAAAGGCGAGGTAAGAGCTCACCGCCGACAAGGAGACTTAGTCGGCCTGTAAACCCTATTTGAAGCAACACCGTGGAGGAGCAGAAAGCGCTTGCTCGGCGCGCTCCGGGGAGGTGGCGATGAGCATATGCGGCAACGCTGTGCCAAGATAGATGACTGCTAAAACAAAACTCGGCTTACAGACCCGATCATCTTAATCGTATAAAATTAAAAAGGAATGAATGATTTCGTGCTTAATAAAAAAGACGTTAAAAAAACAGAAAATAACGGCAAAAAAAGGCACATTACAATAAAAGGGATTGTTATAAGCGTTGCGTTTGTTGTTTTTCTGATCTACGCCTTGATCACCTTGCTTAATCTGCAAGTGCAGGTAACGGAAAAAACAAACGAACTTGACAGGATCGAGCAAAAAATAGCCGTTCAGGAAGATA
>JAEEGL015839452.1_pt1 | contig 10777 bp, 10 predicted proteins | sample 9134231 | NCBI WGS metagenome assembly JAEEGL01 (sample SAMN16246548, study PRJNA631951) | gut metagenome | biome: gut microbiome; feature: rumen; material: fiber-attached | host: Bos | place: Iran: Karaj | collected 2018-10
ATCATACCCCTCATATTTATTGCAAAAGGGATGATGGGTTGAGACCAATTTGCTTGTTTCGTGGTAACGGTGACGAGTGGTTCGCCAATATGGAGATTGAGGACTTTGTCAAACATCTTAGGTCGTGGTACGAGGATTTGGCTTCTGGCGTGAACATAGAGGATGGTGGCGAGTTTGAACCACTAAGGCTTGAGGGGTATACGGCAACCATGACGTATGACTATGAACAACTATCGGAGGAGATAGATAAGGAAGATGGTCAGAATAAAGATATTCCTTTTGTTGTTTATCGTCGGTCAGAAAAGAAAATGGTAAGATTGACGAAAGATAACCTTTGGCTTTTGCAATTACCTGGGGCAGAGAAAAAGGATATAGTTTGGGGAGCAATTTGCTGGAATGATACAAAAGAGAGCTGTGATATATATGATACCGAATTGCCTAGAACCTATTCTGACCTTAAGGATTATGCAAATAGGCATGGCGTGGAAATAGAATCCACAGTTAGAGGTCTCTTGGATAAAATGGAAGATGCACCATCCAGTGTGGTTGTTATTCTTGCGATAAGGCGAAGTAAAAAACTAATAGGTGTAAATTCTTATTATCAATTTGTGAACTTTGAAATATTAGTCGGTAACGACGCTGACGGGAAGTATGTGTTGACTCCAACTTCAAGGGTGAATTTTCATAGTCATGAATCGCCTTTCACAACAAAGAAGGCGCATGAGATATCCAACTTGAATCCGGAGATAAATCCTTCGCTTATTATTGCTGGTTGTGGCGCGCTTGGTTCTAAAATCGCGATGCACTTAGTACGCTCTGGGATGAACAATGTATTGTTCACCGATCCAGATGTGATGAGTGGGCATAATTTGAGCAGGCATGTTCTTTATTTTGATTCTGTACTTCATAATAAGGCAAATGAAATGAGGGATATCGCCAATCTTATGTATCACCATGAGATATTAAAGACGTCCGCATCCCCCCAAAAAATAAAAACAGTCCTGGAAGATGCGGAGTTGATGAAAAAGCGAAATCCTGACTATGTTCTTGATTTTACGGCATCGAAGGTGGTACATAACCAACTGGTAAAAATCGAAAACAGACCAACCGCAATTAGTGCTGCTATTTATGATAATGGTAAGTTCGGTTTGTTGATGTGTGAAGGAGCTGATGGTGGGGTAAGACTGGATGATGCGATGGCTACTGTCTATGCTCAATACAAGACAGATGCCTTTGTGTCTAACTATCTTATGAAAGAGAGAGGTCTTGCGCAGGAACCGGTTTCTTTGTTAAACGTGGGGCTTGGCTGCAATTCGGAAACGTTCATCCTCGCTGACGATATAATCTCTTTGTATGCGGCATCCATGAGTATTACGCTTAAAGATATCTTTGCGGGAAATCATGCTGATGGCGGCTGTTGGATGTATATATCAGATGAATGTGGAGGCTTGAAGGTTCATAAGATTGAAATACCACAATACGATTGTTATGATGTGGACACGTGGCATGTTCGTATAAGCGATAAGGTTATTAAGGATATTATGGAGCAGACCATGGTGGCTGGTATATTAGAAACTGGCGGCTATCTTATAGGCCAGTGTAATCTTAAGACAAATACGATACATGTAGTTGATTCCATTGAGGCTCCGGAAGATACAATACATAGGGGTGATTATTTGGTACTAGGTAAGGCTGGCGTAAAGAAAAAGCTATCGCAGATTGAGCGTAGGTCAGGTGCAACGTTTGGATATGTGGGAGAGTGGCATTCACATCCTAGTGGTCCTGATGATTTTAGCACTACTGATTTTGAGGAGTTTGCCAATAAAGCAGAAGTAATGATTGCCGATGGCGCAACAAAGCCAATACTTGAAGTGCTAGTGTCGCCAGCAGGTGTGAGTTGTGCGGTGTTGGCCTTGGTATAGTTGGGCTTTCGTGTGTTTGACGTAAGAATTATTAAAAAGTATTGGAAGGAAGAGAAAAGATTGAAATAAAGTTCGTATTTATGCTACAAATTCCTAATAATATATTTGAACAACATTTGACTGATTGGTTCTCGCAACAGTTTCGTTCTGACGAAACAGGAGATGAGGACAAAAAGGCCGCTCAGTTCCTTCTGCGATTGTCGAAGGCGCAGATGGTTGAGCGTAATCGGGGAGATGAGTATCCTTTTATTGAGGAGATGCAGATCTTGCCAGATGAATTTGATTTGATAGAGCAAAACAAATGGTTGGAATCTGAGAATATTGAGGTTAAGGCGTATTGCCTGGATGTATATGCCAGACAACAAAAAGACAAAAGAGAAATAAAACGGCGAGCATCTGATGCATATCTTGAACTATATAAACAGGTGAAAACACCATGGTATTTAGTCCGTTCTGTTATTGTTAGATATTATCAGAAAGGTTTTGATCAGGAGTTCTTAAAAGAGGTGGCAAGGTTATCCCCCCATATTCATGGTAGCTGGCTGAAGTATGTATCAGAAAAACTAGCAAAGGACTGCAAAGACGACATTGATGGTTATGCATCTACCTTAGGAAACATGATTATCTCATTGGAGAATAAGCATAGCTGGCATGATGCTGTAGATGTATTTGATGCGCTATATGCACTAAAAAAGATGTCACGAGAGCAATATCATCTAAAACGTGCGCTACTATTAGAAAGACATTTTGATTATAGGGTGGCTACTCAAACTGAAACAACGTACAATATGAAAGTGGATATTATCCAAGAGGCGCATAAGGAAATTAGTAAGATTAAAGACAAATATCCTGAACAGTATGAGCAGATAAGGAACAAGATGATCGATGAACAGAAGGTGTTTGCGGAGAAATTGCAAATTTTCGGAGTCAAATCAACTGATAAAATCCCGCAAGAATTGGTAGAGATTGTAGAAAAGAACTTGCAGAAGGAACCTATGGACTCTGCGGTGAAGTTGATATGCGCCGTTCGGTCTATCAAGTTCCCAACGCCAGGGAATGTAAATAAACTGTGCAAGGCTCTTGTTAAATCAGCGCCGATGCTGTATATATCATTTGGAAGCTCTGTTGCACTGGGCGAAAATGGTCAGACGATAGGAAAAGCAGATACAGAGGAATCTTTAAAGATAACCGCACATAAGCGGCTGCGAAATAGGATACGTTATACCGTTAAGTGCTTGATAGTGGATTATCTAAAGCGGGACTTACAGCTAAACGAAGATTCTCTTTGGGCTGGGCTGATGAAAGCTTGCAATGCTTCGTATATTGAGGAATCTAGAAAGGTGCTTTGGGCTAAAGGTATTGCTGAAGGTTGCAAGGGGGATATGATTACGGCTTCACATATCTTGGTGCCTCAGATAGAGCGGGCTCTGGTTTTGAAAGCACAGCTGTATTGTGGCGACTTGACCAACTATGAGCGTGAACATCATGACCAGATAACACTTGAAAGAGCTCTTACTGCACTGAAACCTCACTTGAAAAGTGTATTGTATGATGAACTACGGTTTTTCCTTAACCATGGTGCAGATGCGAATTTTAGGAATCAGATTGCTCATGGTTTGATGGACCCTGAGATCATATTGGAGCAGGGTATCTATCTTTGGTGGCTGGCCATTAAGATGGTATTCTGTGAGAAAGAGATATTTACGAAGAAAAGAAACAGGAGCTGATGGCTCAGACTGAGGTGATGAAGGATGCTATCAGGAAGTTGTATAACTGGGAGTAAGGGGATTGTTAAAAAAGGTGTTGAAGTGATGTGGGTGCGGGAAATTTTGTATATTTGTGGCGTGGAATGGTCGTGATAACATCACGGCAAACAAGAACAAGAAGAGAATCACTAAGGTATGTAAATAACGGAAATAAATACGATGGAATTATGAATGAACTTGAAAACACGACAGAGGCCGCGAAGAATACTTCGGAGTTGGCAAATAATGTTTATTCGGACCTAAGGCCAATCATACAGCCCGTTGCTAAATGCATTGGGAACGTGCTGGAATTTGCCAGTTGCGTTACTCTGCCACTACAGTATTGGACGGGTGTGGCAAAGGCAAATTATGCCAAAAGGCTTGAGGAGTATACTAAGAAGTTAGAGGATGTAAGCGAGCAAGACCGGTGCGAGGTACATCCTGAGATTGGTGTGCCTATCATGCAAGCATTGCCATACACTACAAATGATGACATAGCGGAGATGTTTACTAATCTTTTGGCAAGTGCGTCGGTTAGTAGTATGGCGGGTAGTGCTCATCCTGCATTTGTGGAATACATCAAGCAGATGTCGCCAGATGAGGCAAAAATTGTGCAATACTTGAAGAATCAGAATTATATACCCTATATCACAATGAGGGCTAATTTTGAACCACCACGACAAGGGTTTGTTACACCAGTAGAAAAGATGGTGAGTATAGACCGTGAATTGACATTGGTATACCCTGACAATATTAAAATAGATATATCAAATCTAGTGTCATTGGGCGTTATTGCAGATGCAGGTACGTTACATCTAGTAGATGATAACCTTTACCAGAATATTATAAACCTGAAGGGACTAGATGGAATAAAAGCGAAATATGAGAAAATCAAGGGAATAAAAAAAATAACCTACACGAAGGGTTATTATGAAAAAACCGAAATAGGGAAACTGTTTATCAAGGCGTGCTGTAGATAATTGATGAGTGACCCTGCGGAGATGCGCACGGAACGGTGGGAGAATAGGGCCGCGACGATGTCGCGGCATACGGAACACAATAAGGAGTAAAGGTATGACACAAGATGAGAGATGGAATATACGGTATGAGGAGGTGATGGCGTTTATTGAGACCAACCACAGGAATCCGTCGAAGCATAGGATTGAGGAGCATGATATGCTGAATTGGGTGAAGGCCAATAGGAAGGCGCTTAATGCAGGGAAGTTGAAGCCAGAGAGGGTGGAGGCTTTCAAGAGGCTGATGGAGATGATGGAACAGTATAGGAGGGTGAATCAGTGGGAGTAGGGCCCTGCGGAGATGCGTAGGGGACGGTTAATTAAACCATAGGGGCAAGCCCCTATGCTATGTTATTTAGCCCCGATGGGGCATTATTTTTGCGCATTTCTGCGTTTTTTTTGCATTTTGTTTGGTGGAAACAAGAAAAATAGTATATTTGCAAGCGGTAAAGGGAGTAACAACAAGCTGTTCCTCCCGTTTACACAAATGTTAATAAACTAAAATTATCACGTAACGCGTTGAATCTTAACCTCTTAAGATCTGCCTTGCGGAAAACTTTCATGCAAAAGGGTAGGTGTTAAATCACTCAACTCGCGTCTTAACAGGTTCATGTCGTCACGTACATTGGTGTGATGCCTGTCGTACTCGTCCTTGGCTAAAATTACGGCATCTGGGTAACGGTGTCGAAGCTCTACGAGTAGATTGATGAGTGGTGCCCTTAATATGGTGTCGGATAGCTTTCCATTGAATTTGATTCCGATGCTACACTTGTTGAGGTTTTCTTGACCGCAAGTGGGCTTGGGCATGAACGAGCCGAATTCGCATACGCCGATAGGGTTGAGGACTTCCCCTCGCTTAACGATGTAGTGGTGTCCGAGGTTAGTAACATCGTAACGAGCAGGAGAACCAGAAGGGACTTTACAAAATGTGTCATTGATTATAATATATTTAATTTGTCTCATAACGATCAATAATTAAAGATTTTGAGAATAGGGCTCAGGCCCAAGTTCATGGAGCCTGGAACCTGAACCCCTGAAATAGATGTTAGCGAATACTCATGCACGAGGTAGTGCCGAGTGCGGTCAGTATAGCAGTGAGGATACTGATGAGGGTCTGGATGATGAACTTCCAGATGGCTTTCTTCGAATCGCCTGCGGGCTCAGTGCCAGGAACGATCGGTTCAACCTCGGGTATCTCTGTGGATACCGCTTTCTTGACAGCTTTCTTAATCAGCTTTGAAAGGATTTTCTGATAAATCTTTTTCATAATCATCTTTTTTTAATTGTTAATTCATATCGCTACCGCCGCTGCCGGGATTACCACCTGAGTTTCCGCCCGTGTTGGAGCCAGAGTTGTTGCCAGAGTCTGAGTTGTTGCCGGAGTCTGAGTTGTTGCCGGAGTTACCACCCGTGTTGCTGCCTGAACTCTGAGAAGCCCCCTGATTATCTGGAACCGTAACGGTGCCATCTGCGTTGATGGTGGTTTGCTCGCCATGCTCGTTGACGATGATGATGACGGTGCTGTCGCCTGCAAGAGCGCTGAGGGTGATGGTTGCAGGCCAAGGACCAGTGAGGTACACCTCCTGATAACCGCTCTTGGCAGCAATCTTGATAGAGGTGGGGTGCTCGGCTGCGTAGGCGCTAATAGCGGCCTCGACATCGGTGATGGTTACGTCTGCACCATCGACATACTGCTCAGCCAGTGTCTGAAGAGCCAAGGAGAGTGCCTTGCTGTTAAGGCTGTAGTAGCGGTTGCTGGGCGAACCATTCTTGGCGGTGATGGTTTGACGTATAGTGCGCAGGTGGTACTTCAAGTGCATCTGGATGAACTTGAAAATGGCCTGGCGGGTGCGAGCCTCGGTGGTGTTGTACACGCTGGCAGGCATGGTTGGGGTACTACGGGCATAGGTTTTGCCGTTAAGAGTGTAATACGTGATACCATCGATGGTACCGGTTGCTTTGCGGCCAATGCCGACTTGTTTAATCTGTGCCATAATTCGATAAAAAATTTAATTGTTAATAAAATTTTTGTTTCAAGTTTCATAGCGGCTTGCGCCGCGTTTCTAGTTTCAAGTATGGGCTACGCTAAGAATTTTGAAGAACTCGACATATTTCAGAAAGCGAGAGAACTGTGTAAGCAGGTTTACTCGATAACTAAGCAAGGGGAATTCAGCAAGGATTCTAGGTTCGTCCAGCAGATTCATGCTTCAGCAGGTTCTGTGATGGACAACATCGCTGAGGGCTTTGAGCGAGACGGGAACAAGGAGTTTATCAACTTCTTATATATCGCGAAAGGGTCTTGTGGTGAAGTACGAAGTCAAATCATTCGAGCCTCTGATGTGGGCTTTATTGACGACGATACTGCCAAGCGGCTTTACAACGACTGTCTTAATCTCAGTAAGTCCATCGCCAAGTTCATCGCTTCACTCAGGACGAGCCCTATCACAGGGCTGAAGAACCTGAAACTTGAAACCTGAAACTTGAAACCTGAAACTTGAAACTCTTTAGACAAGAGACAGCGCTTGAGTGCGAGTGAGATTGCTGTAGCGCCCATGGCCGTTGGCCTTGGTGATACGATGATGGTTCTTGCAGCAGCTCACGTAGCTCACATGGATAAAGGTGGGATAGAGAATAACCTGATCGTAGTCGATCTTATCGCTTGTGATGATAAGGCGGAAAGCCTTGATGAGACGCTCGCGACGACTTAAGCCAGAAGGCGAGGAGGGATTTTCACCGATGTAAAAATCGGCAGCACGACCAGACATGTGTTGGGAGATAGCGGAGTGGTGCGTGATGCGCTCGTTGACGGCTTTGCAGCGGTAGCCACTTGTGATGACCACTGGCAGGTTGATTTCCTCGCGAAGAGGCTCCAGAGTGTTTACACAGAGGCTGCGGAGATTGGCCTTGGCCTCGGGCGTGGGAATGTTCTCGATACCGTACTTGCGTGCGGTGGCACTGGCAGTGAACTCTCGGAGTTCGAAGTGCGGTGATAATTTAATGTTTTGCATACGCGTTAAATTTTAAATTTGACATGAAGTAAATTATCTCTTGATCTCAGCCCCTCGCTGACTTACCCGGGATGCAGTTCAGAACTGATTTCGATGGCAAAGATACAAACCAAATAAACCTGGAACCAAGGAAGAAACCTGGATGCAACTTTCTTCCTACTTCCGGATTGAGAATCAATTACTTACAAATAAAATAAAACAGAAAAATATAAACTTTAAACCAATGGATAAAGAGGAAGGTAAGATTATCATAAACATAGGTACGGCCTATAATGTGAACCCTGCTGCGACAGTTGTAAATAACACCTTCAATATCAGCTCGGGACGGGAAGCTGCAGATGCTGTGAAAGAGGCATTGGTCGGAGGTAGCTTGAAGCATACCCCCTCAAGCCGATTAGAACGTATGCGCGAACCAGAGGAGAAAATTGATTGTGCTCCCATCCGTACCGAAATACTGAACTACGTCAGCCGTGTACGTCCGCTCCTGACCGACGAAGCCAAAAGCCACTTCATGAAGATGTGGGAAGACATACTGAGTCTGCCTGAGGTTGAAAGCAAGGTGTATAAGCCCGGCAAGCAATGGGGAACTGATTTTCATCGTGATTTAGTGGCTAATATCCTCTATCATCTGCGCTTACGTAAAATATATGCTGTGGTTTATCGAGATGACTATAATGGTGCTGCACTTGCAGAGAAACTTGAAGGCAACAAGGAGCATTCTGTAAAGCACGCACTACGCAGTGAACCTCCAAAGGATGTGCGTGACGCCATAGACGAATTGTTGAAGAAAAAATATTAATAGCTATGTCCTTGTCTGAATTACAAAGAAAACTTCTTTACAGAGGCTACGACGATATGACAGACTATTTTCGTAATAGTCCATTCAACCGCTGTGTCTATAACGTGATACTCCGGCACGGACCGAAACCGTTGCCGTTGGATATGCTCACCCTCTTTAACGAGGCATATTACCAGTGTGTGCGTATCAACTACGACCCCACACCTGGTATGGATTTGCATAATCGTTATGTTAGAGAGGAGATTCTGAGGCTCTGTTCTTGTCAGGCTGCCAATCTGGTTTTTAACCTCGTCTGGGGAATGCTCAGATGCAAAAAGGAGATTACTTTTAGCGAGGAATGTTTCGTTAACCAGTTCTTCCCAGTGATGGACGAGAATGCTGGTCACGAGTTTGCCTACTTACTCATCAAATATATGGCAGGCGACCGGATGTTTCCGCCTAAGCAGTTTAAACCTATGCCTGCTCCCGTTGACGAACTTCCTATAATCACAGGAAAAAAAGATTGTCAGGTATGGCGTACAATCACCAATAACTTCTCTCAGAGTACCATTGAGCGATATCTGGAGTTGTACGAAACAACCTATGAGCAGACAACCCTGCTGTCGATGATAAAAGAGGCTTATGACGAAGTGGGTGATAAGAGTTGCCGTGTAAACTTCACCAAGCTGCATCAAGGCATCGTAGCTAATGATTATCACCAAGTGCCCGAACAGGAGGCAGACTGCGCAGAAGGGATGGAGCAGAACTTAAAGGGGCAGTTAAAAGAACTTAAACTGAAATATCAGGATCTGGAGAAGTCTCAGGAGTACCGTATCAAGGAAATCGAAGCTCAGCACCAGTCTGAACTTTGGAAAATGCGAATAAAGCTGGAGGAAATGGAACTTGACGAAAAGCGAAGGGGCAATTCCAAGGCTCTCCTATTCACCTTCACCGAGATGACAGAGATTGTCAAGAAGCGTTTCAGTAAGGCTGCAGCAGAAGAGTTTTCAAACATGCTCTACACTCTTGCTTCCAAGCATGGTTATCTGGATGAGGAAATCGGTACGGCTATTGACGAGATTGTTCCTGCTGTTATTGAGCGCGACATTCCCCAACAGACTCTCCATATACCCGCTGCCCATCAGGTTAATATAAACCCTAAACATGTAACAAATACCTATACAAATGACCAAAAAGAATAAACGGAAATGCGGCTAAAGCTATCACGAGCTTGAAGTTACGAGGACTTAGCCATACTCTAAGCTGCTTGTAGCCATACTCTAGGCATACTTGGTGAGTATGGGTAGAGCTTGAGTAGAGCGAGCCTGCCTGGGGGCATTGGTTGGGGGCAACGCCCCCACACAGGGGCAAGCCCCTGTGCTAGGCTATTAAACCCCTTTGGGGTTATCCAATGCCCTGTAGGGGCAATATAAACTAGCGTAGGGGCTTGCCCCTACGTGAATGGGCATTCACCCCATCCACCGCCCCTGAAAGGGGCTCATATTCGTTATACGCCCCCTACAGGGGCATTTTTTATTTTATATACGCTCGTGTACCCAGGGCCAAGACCCTGGGCTAGGTTATAAAACCCCGTCGGGGTTATCGATGCCCTGTAGGGGCAATATAAACTAGCGTAGGGCCTCGGCCCTATGTGAATGGGTATTCACCCCATCCACCGCCCCTGTAGGGGGCTCATATCTTAGCATAGGGTCTTGGCCCTATGTGAATGAATACCACCAACCACCCTTAACAGCTCATAATACCTCAAAACGGTGCTGTGATCCGTTTGGGGCTAGAATCTACCTTGATAATCAACTATTTACGAGCCTTTTTTCTATCCAGTAGGCTGTCAGCGTATAAAAAAGTATAAAAAACAATGAAAAAACTTGTGTGTGTAACTAAATATAGTTACCTTTGCGGCGATGAATAAAAAAGATAAACTCATAAAACGATTCAAAACTCAGCCTCGCGATTTTACCTTCGACGAGGTCCTGACTTTATTTCAAGGCTGCGGATTTGAACTTGAAAACAAGGGATCGACATCGGGTTCACGCGTCAAGTTCTACAATCCGAAGGACGAGAACTCATTCATCATGCACAAGCCCCATCCAAGCAACATCATTAAGGGGTATATGATGCGTGATATATTAAATTTTCTGTTGACTAATAATTATATAAAATAGGAGGGGGTTATGGGATATTTGAAGTACAAAGGTTATACTGGTAGTGTAGAGTATAGCGAGGAAGATAAATGCCTGTTTGGAAAAGTACAGGGAATGGCAAAAGATAGTATTACCTACGAGGGCTC
>JAEEGL016332350.1_pt1 | contig 10777 bp, 7 predicted proteins | sample 9134231 | NCBI WGS metagenome assembly JAEEGL01 (sample SAMN16246548, study PRJNA631951) | gut metagenome | biome: gut microbiome; feature: rumen; material: fiber-attached | host: Bos | place: Iran: Karaj | collected 2018-10
GATTTAAGAATTTCTTTTATCCAGTCTTCTTTGATTTCTTCCATACTTGGAGCAATATTTTGAAAAATCACCTTGTTTTTTGCAAGGTCAATCCACTTGTAAAGAGCATCTTCACGTGATGAGAATGCAAAGTTTTCAGGTTCGCCACGTGAGTTTGTAGTTGTGAGACGCCAGATCATCAAATCAGGGTAATTTCGAAGTAAGAATACTTTGGGTTTAACAGGTATCTTTTTACCTTTTTCCTTGATATACCGATCTTCATGTCCGAGACATTTAGCATAAGTGTTGTAAAAGATATTTCCGCAATTAGGAGAAATATCTACAACAGTTCCTACATAAATCTCGTGACTATATTGATCTAGCAAAGTGTGAATAGAAGGATTCCAGCCATCTACATGATGAGATTCAAGCTCGATAGTGGCAATATTGTTATTCAAAGTTGCACTCTTAATTGCATAAACAATATCCCAGGCAGCAGTATACAAAAATGCATCGCTTAAATGCCATCTAGGATTATCCATTGGGTCACTTGAAACAGTTCCTACATAAATAATCCGGGGATCAGATTTGGCTAGTTCACGTGGAGTAGGGATTTTATCCACATTAAGGCAAACGATTTTTTGGTTTCCAAGAAGTAAATCCATGAAGTTCGACCTCCTAAATAATTATAATATATATATAAATCGCCAATTTCAAACGTATATGTGGCGAATATAAGGAATTAATTCGATAATAATAATATCATTAAAATGCAATTATGTCAACCACGCAATGAGATAAATACTTTATACTATGAGCTTTTTAGCAATAGAAAAAGACCAACGCATTTGCGTTGGTCTTCTTAGCTAAGATATATGGTTTATTCTTCAACAGGAGTAATAAACTTGTTCATCACAAATCCTTTGTTAACAGGATCATAGAAGATCATACTCCACTCTTCATACTGTTCCATCATTTTAACAAAGGCTCCGTTAGGAAGTCTACGGACTATATTGTCGCCCTTTTTAGATTCAGAACGAACATTCAAAGTAGTGCCATTAGCAACCTTAACTCTATAAAGTTCACCTTCTTCAGGCAGGTTGTAGCCCCTAAACTCGAGGCATTTAGAAAGTACATATCCATAGTTTCCTTCATAGACTACTCGGCTCCATGTGCCGCCATGAATAATAACATAGACTTCTTCACCGGGATAGAGCTCGCCAAGGCTACTTGCTTTGGTGTCTTTCCGGGTGCGAACATGAATGCAATTATTCACATCGTCACTTACCACGTAGATCATTGAAGCTTCATTCAGGGAAATGTTCCTTGAAGTTACAATAGTAGAAGTTTTTGGACCAGGCTTAGATGTTTTGGGAGCTGGCGTAGAGCCGTCACCTGCAGGAGTAAGATAGCCTTTATAGGCACAGCAAAGTTGTCCATCATAGGTAAAATATGCCCAATACTTATCGGTATAGTCAGCATTCAGAATGGTACCTTTTTTAAGTCCGCCCAGGATTACATCGTGATCACAGGCAAGCCGGATGTTTAAAGAATCACTCTCAGTAGTAACTACAAACTTTTCTGCACTAGCAATAGCACAGATAGAGATAGCAATAAGAAGCATCAGAGCAATAGCCACAAACTTCTTCATATGAGAAAACACCTCCTTGATAGTGGTTGGTATTAATAGGTTATTTGGTTAGTAAGCCGTATAATACCACCATATACTAAATATGTCAACGAGGGTTTGCTAATTTGTTACTTTATAAGTTCTTCTAACTGCGATGTCTCGACAACACCTGTACATCTATTTTTTGCATCTCCACTTTCAAAAACTATCATAGTTGGGATGTAGAGAATTCTATATCTAGTACTTAATTCTTCATTCTCATCCACATTTACTTTGTAGTACTGTATCTCAGGGTGATTACTTATGAATTCATCTAAAATAGGTGCCATGATTTGACAAGGACCGCACCAATCAGCATAAAAATCCACCAATACTTTGTTACTACTTTTTAATACTTTTTCTTCAAATTCTTCTTTGCTATTTATTAGATTTGAAAATTTTTCTAGACTAACTTTTTCTCCAGAAATAATTTTTTTTGTTTCGCCAGATGTAGAAGAAGTAGCCATTTTAATTGTTTCGGTATTAATATAATTTGATACAAAGAACAAAAGTGCAATTAGTATTATTAGTACAATTACTATTATTATTTTATTTTTCATATTAAACCTCCAACTAAGTAATAATTAAGAATATTCCAGCAACAATTAAGATTAAGCCAGAAACAACTTTAAATGCTTGGTAATGCTTTTTTATAAAGCTAAATATTTTTTTCATTTTGTCTATTAGTATAGCAGAAATAATAAATGGAATTCCAAGACCAATAGAATAAAAAATCATAAGTGTAATCCCTTTTAAAATATCTTGTTCTTTTGTAATTTGTGCAATTGCAGATGCTAGAAAAATTCCTGTGCATGGAGTATGACTTACTGAAAAAAATAATCCAAACACAAATGACTTTAAAATGTTTAAATTGTTAGTATCATATTTTAAATTTGCAGCAAATGTTGGCGCTTTTATATGAATTATTCCAATGTAATCTAAGCCCCAAAAGAATAATATAACTGCAAATACAATTTTAATAATCTTAATATTATCTGCTACAAAAAGTCCAAAAGAACCTGCTAAGACAGCAATTAAGATAAATACAATTGAAGATCCTAATACAAAAAATATAGAGTTTAATAAAGCTTTAGATTTTTTATCTTTATTATCATCTTTTCCCATAAAATAAGAAATATATACTGGTACCAAAGGTAGTATACATGGCGATATAAAGCTTGCAAAACCTTCTAAAAAGGTCAAAATGTATTCCATAAAGATAATTCCTTTCAGTGAGTTTTCTTATAGCTATTATAATTCAAGAAAATAGATTTAGCACTATTGATTTTTTATGTAAATCGTGATATATTTTTCAATGCTCTAAAGAAAAAATGAGGGCGATTGGTGGTGATGAAACTTGCAAAAATATTGGTGGCTTACAGTCAATCCAAGGATATTTAGATTTAAAGATTTTGATAATGGAGATTTGTTTGCTTATTCTTCAAAAAATGAAGACGGAACAGATAGAAAGATTCATAACAACTTTTTAGAGGCCAAAAAAGGTGAATTAGTATTTGTATATGAGAGTGTACCTGTCGGAAGAATTATTGGTATATGTCAAATAGAAAAAGAATGGAAAGATGACATTCTTTGCTTTAAAAAGATTGAGACATTAACAGAATATGTTAAAAGAACAGACATAGAGCAAAATAGAGATATAGTAAATATAGAACCATTTAGATATCAAGATGGAATATTTTTTAATCTAACAGAAGATGAGTTCAAAGCAGTATATAACATTGTTAGAGAAATGAATCCTAAGCATACTTATATGGTTTATCCAGAATATAAAAAAGAAGACTTCTTAAAAGATTGTTTCTTTGATTCGGCAGAATATGACGAATTAAGAGAGCTTGTCTTAGAAAGAAAAAATGTTGTTTTACAAGGACCACCGGGTACTGGTAAAACATATGTTGCCAAGAGACTTGCTTTTTCTATTTTAGGTAAAAAAGATACAGGAAAGATTTTAAATGTGCAGTTTCATCCTAAATATTCTGTAGATGAGTTTATTGAGGGATTTAGACCTGATGATATAGGAATATACAAATATAGAGAAGGATGTTTTAAGCATTTTTGTAATCAGGCAAGAAATGATAAAGAGAATAAATATTTCTTATTAATTGATGAAATAAATAGAGGTGATGTAATTAAAATATTTGGCGACACATTTATGCTTTTAGAGCCAGATAAAAGAGGAAAAGAAAACTACGTTGAACTTCCAGCATCAAAAGAAAGATTTTATATTCCATCAAATTTATATATCATGGGCACAATGAATATTGCAGATAAAGAACAAACAATGTCAGATTATGCAGTTAGAAGAAGATTTAGTTTTTATAATGTTAATCCAATTTTTGGAAATCCACAATTTATTAAATTCTGTGAAAAAAGCCCACTTAAGATGAAAATTATTGATACAGTAAAAGAAATAAATGGAATGGTTTCTGGAAATAAACAAATTGGTCACTGTTATTTTTGTGAAGATCAATCAGATAAAGAACTAATTAGAACTGTAAAGTATGAATTAATTCCACTCGCAGAAGAGTATTTTAAAGATGAAGAACCTGTTAGAGACTTGGTAGTGAAAAAATTAAGAGGATCTATTCAATAACAGTTGATATAAATACACAAAGAATATATAATGTCGCTTAATAGTTAACCTGTTAAGCGACTTTTTTGGTGTACCAAAAATAAATTGGAGGTTTTTAAAATGGGCTTTAGCAAAACTTATAAAAAGGTGTTTTGTTCAAGTACTGGAATTGAAGACCTAAAGCGGATTGCTAGGACTGAACTTTCGAAATTTAGTGGAATACAAAAAGTTAAACTTGTAAGTGGACTTTTATTTAATGCAAATATTTGTAACTGTGAAGATGAAATTTGTGGGCTTATTATGCAAGATTTATTTGAAAAAGATGGTATTTATCAATTTAAATTATCTGACATAGAAAGTATTATATCTAGTATAATTTCTGCAGGTTATAGCAAGCATTTTGTTAAATATATGCAGGAATTTGAAGGTTCAAGAAGAGATAATGAATGGTATAAAATAGCAGAAAAATATAATCTTTGGGAAGCTGAATATAGCTATGAAGATGGAACTAATCCAGTATTTATAAGTTTTGATCAAGATACTGAAGATGCAATGCGTGAAGAATCAACTTTATATGATGAATAAAAAGCGAGGAAAATTCCCCGCTTTTTTTGGCTCTATATGGCCAAAATATTGACAAAATGACATTTTTGTGTTAACATAATAATTGCAAACATCGTTTGCTAATATTATGCCCACAATGTGGAGCAAAAAATGGAGGACAACAACAATGAAAAGAACACATCACTTCGCCCAGGGCACAGTAATGATCACTTCCGCCAGCGCTGAAGCACGGCGGGACCGCAATGAGCGGAACTCAGCTGAAAAACAGCTGAGGAAGTACATCAAGGAGCACCTGGACCTCCATGACCCGGCGCTGCATACGCCGGATGCCCTCGGAAAACTGGCAGGCCTGATTCCTGGCAGCCAGGAGTACCTGGATGCGGCCATTGACCACATGGTTTCCATTTGGAAGATTGCGTGCTAATGGCAGGCGGACCCTTTAACTAGGGCCCGTTTTTTTGTTTAAAATAAAAAAGAAAACCCTTTTTCTAAAATAAGAAAAAGGGTTTTCTATGCTGCTTTACTAGACTTTTGCAAACGTTTAATTGCATTTTCGACAAATTCAAGATTTTCTTTTTTGTCAGAATTGTCGAGTGCTTCGCAAAAACGCAGCCAAGCCTTTTTTCCCATAACTTCATCATAAAAGTTAATGATTTCGGTAAATGAGAAAGTAACAACAAAATACCAGAATGAGTTTTTTACGTAACCAACACCGTTTTCCATCTTGAAGTCATCGATAAATTCGGCACTTTCAAGATGATTACCAAAAACATTGGCAAGTTTTTCCACAACAATTCTCTTACGAAGGCTTTTCTTAAGATCTTCATCAAGGAATTTTGAATGAGTGTATCCAAGCTTTTTAATGATAAAAAGAGCTAAGATATCAGCACACTGTTCTTCAAGTTCTTTGCCATACTGCTTTCCATCAAAAGAAATACGAGTAAGAGCAGTAAGTTCAGTACTTCTATCGGAAGTCCTTCCAGTCACACAAAGTACATCAGTCATTTTTTTGAAAAGGAGGTGAGCGAATTCATGAGCAATAACGAAAGCAATATAGTCATCAGGATTGCTATCATTAATCTGAAGAAGAATTCGAATAGAAGTACCTTCTTTTTCGCAAAGGCCAGAAGTAAGCTTTGCATCGGACGGAATCACGATAATACTAGTTACCAGAAGTTTCCAAGAAAACAAAGTAGAGTTGTGGAGTCGAGATTCGTATTCTCCGGCTATGGCCTTAACCATGCCTTCGTACCGTTCTAGCGATTTGTCCAGAATTTTGATGTCCATAGTCAAGACCATCCTTTCTTTATAATATCGAACTTTTCGCAAGTGCTATTATAACAGGATTAAGACAATTTGTCAACATTTATGTCAACCGAACACCAAATTATTAAAATAATTGACAAAATTACATAAAAGAAATATAATTTCAATGTTGCAAGAAAAATATTTGCACCACTAGCTCAGTTGGTAGAGCAACTGACTCTTAATCAGTGGGTCCGGGGTTCGAGTCCCCGGTGGTGCACCAAAAAAGCCTTAAAGCATTTAGCTTTAAGGCTTTTTTATTTTGCTATTGTTAAGCAGCATCTGCTACCCAAGCAAGTTTTAAGTTACTTGAATCTTTAAATACAAATACAGATGTTATTGTTTGAGTTTGCTTTTGTGTTTGACCATTTAGTGTAAATGTATATTCCAAAGTATAAGTTGCTAAGCAACCTCTACATTTACCATTTGCATCATATCCATATTTTGAAACTGTTACAGAAGAATTATTACAGAAGATGCTTAATGTAGCACCTGATCCATATTTATTTCTTTGTGCTACTATATTTGCAATAGCATTTTTTAAGTCTTCTTTTAATGGACTATCTGGGTGAACGCATTCCATATCTGGACCATTATCTGGTGTTTGATATAAAGAATTAACTACGTTTGAAATAACATAAGTGCTGCTAAGTAGTGAAGAATAATCCTTTAGAGGAGCAGGTTGCCAATTTAGTGCCTTTACGCAAGGAATGTCATCAACTGAGATTATTTTTGATGATGGTTGATAATCTGGGTTTGTAGGTGTTGTTGGCGTTGTAGGTGTTGGGTTTGATGGTTTAACGTATCCAGGACTGTCTACTGTTGCAGTATTTGTATCAGCTTCATAACCTACGTTATATCCTAATATAGTTGCAACGCTACGAAGAGGAATATAAGTTCTATCCCTATATGTTAAAGGATATTCAACTGCTCCTGTTGCAGCATCACGAAGTGTTTGAATAACACCATCTTTAGAAATCTTTAGTTCTGTGTTTAAATAAACGGGTGAAACTAATTGTGCGGCAAAAACTGTCATTGTTGATCCAATAAGTATTCCAGCGCCAATTTTTGCTACATTACTTAAAAACTTTTTCATTTGTTGCCTCCTTTTTAAATATATACTTATTTTAATTATATAAAATGAAATATAAAATAGAGATAAATTAACTACATTTTATTTTAAATTTAATATAAGTGAAACAATAAAAAAATTTACATAATTTGTTCAAAACTAATGATATTTTTTGAACTTGCAAGCTACGGCTAGTTGGTATAAGATATTTAATGCAAATATGCTTAAAATTAACAAAAACAAAACGTAAAGACAAAATTTATTATCCACAAAGGGGAAAAATTAATGTACTTAAAAAAATTAGAATTACAAGGATTTAAATCGTTCGCAGATAAAACTACTTTGGAATTTAAACCTGGAATAACCGCTGTAATCGGTCCAAATGGATCAGGTAAGTCAAATATTTCTGATGCTATAAGATGGGTTTTGGGAGAACAAAGTGTAAAAACTTTAAGAGGATCAAAACTAGAGGATGTTATTTTTGCAGGTACTCAGGCGAGAAAACCAGTTAGCTTTGCCGAAGTAACTATTACTCTAGATAACCAAGACAATAAACTTCCAATAGATTATTCAGAAGTAACTGTTACTAGAAGAGTATATAGAAGTGGTGAAAGCGAATTTTTTATAAATAAAAATCAATGTAGATTAAAAGATATTGTTGAACTTTTTATGGATACAGGAATTGGTAGAGATGGATATTCTATCATTGGACAAGGAAGAATTGATGAAATTTTATCTACTAAGTCAGAAGAAAGAAGACATATCTTTGAAGATGCTGCAGGAATAGTTAAATATAGAACGCGTAAAGAAGAAGCAGAAAAGAAGTTAGAAAACACAAAACAAAATCTTCTTCGTATAAATGACATAGTTGGAGAATTAGAAAATCAACTAGAGCCATTAAGAGAACAATCTGAAAAAGCAAAAAGTTATTTGGAATTTAGAGATAAGTTAAAGTTTTTGGAAGTTGGTTTATTTATTAGCAATATAAATAAAAATAAAAATAAATTAACTGAAATTACAGAACAAATTAATGGCGTTTTGGCTCAAACCAAAGATGAAGATGAAAAACTTGCCAAATTACAAGGCACAAAAGAAGAAGCTAGATTACAAATAGAAGAAATAATTAAAAACATAGAAGAATTACAAGCAAAAATCTTTGATGAGCAAAACAATATAGAAAAATTAAAATCAGAAATTGGAATTAAAGAGACAAAAATTGATCACAATAAGGATACATCTGAAAATTATAAAAAAGACATTTCTGACTTAGAAGCTAAAAATGAAGAATTAAAAAAAGAAATTGAAGATAGAAAATTAAGACAAGAGCGTTTAGCAAATGACAAGCAAAAGTTTGAAGATGAATTAAAAGCAAAAGAAGAAGAACTACGCAAACTTTCAGAAAACTTAAGCAATGATGCAAAACATGTAGAAGAATTAAAAGCAAAAATTATGCAAAACATTGATATAAAGTTTGAAAAAATGGAAGTGCTAAAAGGACTTACTTCAAGTCATGACACACAAAGTAGCCGTATCAAACAAATTGATACAGAAATTTTTGACAACAAATTAGCTATAGATAAAGAGAATATGGCAAAAACAGAGCAAAACAAATCTTACCAAGAAATAGCTAAAGTAAAAAATGAATTAGAAGAAAAAGTTAATAAAATAAAACAAATAAAAGATGAGCATGAATCAAAGATTATCGAATTTGAAAACAATATTCGTGTAAGCTTAGATGAACTTAGTAATAAAGAATCTAGATTAAAATTCTTAATTGAAACAGAAAACGAATATGAAGGCTATGTAAATAGTGTAAAAGCTGTAATGCAAAGATGCCAAAAAGACAATGGTTTTGGTAAAGGCATATATGGTACGGTTGCAAATTTATTAAATGTTCCTAATGAATACGAAACGGCTATTGAGCAATTACTAGGTGCGGGACTTCAAAATATTATTACCGAAAAAGAAGAAGATGCAAAAAATGCTATTGAGTATTTAAAACAAAACAATTTAGGAAGAGCCTCTTTTTATCCAATTTCTTCGGTTAAAGGAGAAAAGATAAAGAATTCATTTAATGGTGAAAAAGGATTTGTTGGAGTTGCTTCCGATTTGGTTTCTTATGATTCCAAATATGATGGAGTAATGCAATCTATATTGGGAAGAAGCGTTGTTTGCGATAACATGGATAACGCAATTGAACTTGCCAAAAAGAATAGATATTCTTTTAGAATAGTAACACTAGATGGAGACTTATTAAATGTTTCTGGACAAATGACAGGCGGTAGTATAGCTAAAAAGACAACATCATTATTGTCTAGAGGAAGAGAAATTGATGAACTTAAAAAGCAGGTTGCTGCTTTAAAAGATAATGCTCAAAAAGCAAAAGATGCATATGAGTCATATAAGAAAGATGCAGAAGAAACACTAAAAGATAGCGAAGAAGTTACAACAAAATATCAAGAAATATTAATTTCTTTTGCAACAGAAAGTCAAAAAATGGAAGCGATCAATAGCAACATTGAAAAAGCAAACAAGAAAATAGAATTGTTGCAAAATGAAAAAGATGCAATTTCAAAGGATTTAGAAAAAGCAAAAGAAGATATTCAAAACTTAAATGATATGATGTCTAAATTAGATATAGAAAGTGAAGAAGCTCAAACTCAAGTTGATGAATTTGCCAAGAAAAATGCAGATCAACAAAAGGTGTTTGATGACTTAAACTCAGATATCATGGATTTAAGAATAAGTGTTAATTCTTTTGATGAAAGTTCAAATTCAATCGATGAAATCTTAGAGAGAATAAATCAAGAAATTTCTTCTAATACAGAAAATGCAGATAGAAAAAAAGAAACAATTGAAAAGATGTCAGAAGAAAATGCAAAATTAGAAGAAGATATAGCATCAACCAAAGAGACAATAGAAAACGCAAATCAAAAGATTGAAGAGTTGTCTCAAAATTTGACAGATATCAAAGAAGAAAGAGAAAGTCAAAATCAAAAAGTTGTTGAGATAGAAAAAGAAGTTGATAATGAATATCGAACATTAGATATTTTGCACGATCAAGCAACCAAACTTGATGTTAGAAAAACTAAAATGGAACAAGATATTGAAGATATTCAAAACAAGATGTGGGAAGAATATGAAACTACTCCAAACACGGCAAAAGATTATGCTGAAGTAACACCACAAACTGGAAAAGAAGTTGAAGGTTTAAAAAATAGCATTAAAAATCTTGGACCAATAAATGTAAACGCAATAGAAGAATATAAGGCAGTTGGAGACAGATATGAATTTTTGAGAACTCAAAAAGAAGATTTGGAAGCATCGCAAGAGTCACTCGAGAAGATTATTTCTGACATGGTTGAACTTATGAAAATTCAATTTGCTCAAAACTTTGAATTAATTAATAAAAACTTTAGCGAAGTATTTGTTGAACTATTCGGAGGTGGAAGAGCAGAGTTAATTTTATCAGATACTAATAATATCTTAGAAAGCGGAATTGAAATAGAAGTTCAACCACCTGGCAAGAAACTTAAAAACATGATGCTTTTATCTGGTGGAGACAGAGAGTTCCCGGCTATAGCATTGCTGTTTGCTA
>JAEEGL010063525.1_pt1 | contig 10776 bp, 6 predicted proteins | sample 9134231 | NCBI WGS metagenome assembly JAEEGL01 (sample SAMN16246548, study PRJNA631951) | gut metagenome | biome: gut microbiome; feature: rumen; material: fiber-attached | host: Bos | place: Iran: Karaj | collected 2018-10
CCGCCCAGCTTAATAACCAGGCCGGCAATTAAGTCTTCTTCCAGGTCCTCCGGCTTAAGAGGGAAAGGATGGGGAATATCTCCAGTCTTCCCGTGATCATGGCAAAACTCATAAGAAGTTTCGAGAAATCGCTGTACTCTGCGAAATTACATGTAGGTCCCACGCTTCCGAGCCCGGGGCCTATATTATTGAAGGTACAGAGCGCTGCGGATAGATTAGTCTCTATGGAAAAACCGTCCAGGGAAAGCAGCAGTGTAACTATGACAACTATGATCACATAAGCCGCGAAATAGGCATGGGTATTGGTTATGACGTCATCGCTTACCACCCTGTCATTGATCTTTAAGACCTGCACCGTCCTGGGATGCAGGTTTTTCCTTATATTGATCACCAGACTCTTAACAAGGATAAGGACCCTGGCACACTTCATGCCGCCTCCGGTACTTCCGGCACAGGCACCGATCATCATCAACGCCAGGATAAGGCTCTTCGAAAAGACCGGCCAGGAGTCAAAATCGGCAGTAGCAAAGCCTGTGGTGGTTATCATACTTGCAACCTGGAAAAAGGAAGCCCTTAAGGTCTCCGCCACAGTAGAGTACATGTTGCGGATATTGTAGCCGATAAGAAGACTGGACGCCAGAACTACACAGAGATAGAGCCTTATCTCCTCATCATTGAACACATCCTTTATCTTCTTAAGGATTATTATGTAATAGATACTGAAATTCACACCGAAGAGCAGCATGAAAATGGTGGTCACCACCTGGATATAGGGACTGTAGCTCGCAAAGCTGTCCGCCTTTACTCCGAAGCCCCCTGTGCCTGCGGTACTGAAGGCGTGGCACACCGAATCAAAAAGGGGCATACCTCCGATGAAAAGGAAGAAGATGTTCAGTACGGTGATAACGATATACATCAGGTAAAGGATCATGGCTGTCTGTTTCATCCTGGGGACTATTTTTCCCACGCTGGGTCCCGGGCTTTCGGCCCTTAGTATATGCAGAGTGAAACCGTTTTCCTTCCCCGCTCCTTTGGTTATCGCCAAAAGGAATACCAGGACTCCCATTCCCCCGATCCAGTTACTGAAACTTCTCCAGAAGAGAGTACCGTGGGTCATGATCTCCACATTGGGTATGATGGACGCCCCGGTGGTGGTAAAGCCCGAGGACATTTCAAAATATGCGTCGATATATGAGGGGATATCTCCGTTTAAGACAAAGGGAATTGCCCCGAAAGCACTCATTACGATCCAGCAGATACCGGTAACTACCAGACCCTCTCTGGCATAAAAACCGGGTTTTGCCCCTTTGGACAAAAGGGACGAAAAAAGAAATCCCACAGCTAAAGTTATGATAATGGACTGGACAAAAGCTATGGCGGAATGCGGCTCATGGTAGATCACTGACATTAATAAGGGCAGAAGCATGAAGCCTGCTTCTAAAATAAGCACCTTTCCGCTCAGCCGAAAAAGCATTTTATAATTCATAACCTGTTAAACGCCCCTCCCCAATTCTTAGTCAGCAAAAATATCATTGATCTGTTCGATGACATGATCTTCCCCGGAAATTACTATAAGTGTATCCCCTTCCAGGAAAACAGATTCTCCGGAAGGTATCTCGTTATTTCCCTTACGTGTGATGCCTGCTAACAGCACGTTCTTCTTTAAGCGGATATCCTTAAGCTTTTCACCGCAGTGCTTTGTCTCCTGGGTTACCCTGAATTCCTCTGCTTCTACCATGCCGTCCGCGATGAGATGCATGGTAAGGGCAGCGCCCACCTTGCTCTTTTTAGCTCTGATATACCTTACTATGATGTTGGTTACCAGATCCTTGGGGGAAATGGTACTCCCCACCGGCAGATCCTCAAGGATACGGAGGTTTTCAGCCCTTCCCAGCTTGGTTATGGTCTGGGGCACATGCATGTGATCCGCATAGAGCGACATCAGCACATTGGTCTCGTCAATTCCCGTAAGGGATACAAAGGCGTCGCAGTTACCGATGCCTTCACGGTCCAGCACTTTCTGGTCACTGGCGTCACCCTCCACGATAATGGCCTCAGGCATATGTGCCGACAGTTCCCTGCAGCGTTTGGGCCTGTTTTCAACGATCTTCACTGCAATACCATGCTTCAGCAGGATATTTGCAAGATAATAACCTATACGGCTGCCTCCGGCGATCAGCACGGTTGTAGCCTTATGGGTTATGATATTTAAGTTTTTAAGGAGAATATTCAGATTGTCGTTTGAACCCGTTACAAAGATACGGTCATTTTCATTTAAGACAAAATCTCCGGAGGGGATCAGCGCCTTGCCCTCCCTCAGAACGGCGCACACCAGCACCTGGCACTTTAAAGTCTGATTTATCCTGAAAAGAGAAAGGCCGTTCAGGACGCTTTCTCTTTTGACTTTCAATTCCACTATCTCGGCATTGCTCTTCGCAAAAGTCTCCCTTTTTAAGAAGCCGGGATAGCGTATGAGCCTTGAAATTTCCTTCGCCGCCTGGAAATCCGGATTTACCGCCATGGAAAGGGCAAATGCGCCCTGCATGGATGTGATCTGACCGGAATACTCGGGATTCTTTATCCTGGTCACGGTACTGATCCTGGGATTCATATGATGGGCGGTCATACAGCAGAGGAGGTTTATCTCATCCTGCCCTGTCATGGCTATAAGAAGGTCCGTCTCCTCCACCTTGGCCTCCCTTAAGACCGCCATGGACGCGCAGTTCCCCTCTATGCCCATTACATCATATACTTCAATGCTCTCTCCCAGCTTGTCCGGATCGCTTTCTATTACAGTCAGGTCGTAGCCCTCTCCCGACAGCTGCCGGACCAGGGTGGAGCCCAGCTTTCCGTAACCCGCTATTATGATCTTCAAAGCTCTACTCTCCTTTTCTCTGTTATGGAACAGGCGCCGGAGCCGCAGTCTCCGGAAGTTCCGTATCTGCGCCCTCTTCACCCATGCCCATGGTATCTGTGGCCTGAGCGTTCAAAATTGAGAGATCCACGGTAGGTGTGGGTGTAAGTCCCAAAGCTGCCGTGATCTCAGGCGTATGAGGACAGGTTCCCAGTTCCGGAATAGGTGTCCCCAGTATCTTGAAAGGACATGAGGGAAGCGCCGTAAGCCCTGTGGCAGAGCAGATATAGCCCATGCCGGAATGGTTGTAAGTGCAGTTTTCCTCAGGCACATTGTCGGATGCGAAAAATTCGGTATAGGCGCTGCCATCTACGGTACAGATACCGTCTACAGCCAGCATGCCGGATTTATTGCAGGCAACTCTGGTGACTATTCCTTCAGGAGTGGTGAATTCCTTCCTCTCCAGATCCTCATGTATCTTTTCCATTACGCCTCTCCACATGGTACGGGCCAGCCTCTGCTGATCCTTGGTGGTGAGGTCCACGTTATTGTCAAAGCCCGCCCAGGTAGTGCAGGTATAATAGGGGGTGTAGCCCGCAAACCATACGTCGTTCTCATCCGAGGTAGTTCCCGTCTTTCCCGCTATGGGCTGGGTACCGAAATTAACGGATCCGCCGGTTCCCTTTGTGACAACGTCCTGCATGGCGCTGGTGAGAAGGAAAGATGTGGTGGGCTTTAATACCTCATGACTCTCCGGCTCGTTCTCCAAGAGCACGTTGCCGTCATGGTCCAGTATCTTGGTGTAGAGCATGGGCTTGATGTAGGTTCCCTTATTTGCTATGGCCGCATAGGCTGCATTCAGCTCGATATTCTTAACGCCGTCGGTGATACCGCCGAGAGCCAGGGCCTGGGAAATATCCGACATAACCCTGCCGTCGCTGGTCACCCTTCTGTCCACCAGGGTGGTGAAGCCGAATTTAAGCAGATAGTCAAAGCCCAGCTGGGGTGTGATATCCGTAAGAGTCTTTACAGTCACGATGTTCAGGGACTGCTCAATTCCGTAACGAAGCGTACATACGCCCTTATAGCCTTTATACCAGTTGGATACCGGACGGCCGTTTACGTAGTTAAAGGGTTCGTCCACCTGGGTGCTGGCTAAGGTCTTTAAGCCGCTATCCAGTGCAGGCGCATAGGTCGAAACCACCTTGAAAGTGGATCCGGGCTGTCTTAAGGTATCCGTTGCCCGGTTCAGGGTAAGGCTCGCTTCCTTCTTACCCCTTCCGCCTACCATGGCCTTCACATAGCCTGTGGACTGGTCCGCCACGGTTATTGATATCTGGGGCTGGGGAGCGGTTGAATAGGATTCGGAAATAAATTCGTTCCCCTCCGCAAGGATGGAATTCTTGTACTCATCTGCCGCCGCCCTGGCGTCTTCAGGGCTTTCAAACAGGCGGTGCTTATTGTATCCGTTATCCGCAAGCCACAGAGCCATCATCTCGGAAGAATAGTTCTGGTATTCACCGTCCTTTTTCTCCACCGTAAGCTCGTAGTCCAAAAGGTATTTGGTCCCGGCAGGATAATTCTCCTCATTCCCCGCGAAATCATCGCAGATCTTCTGTATCTTAGAGTCCTGGGTGGCGTAAATGCTCAGGCCCCCGGAATAGAGCTGGTTATAAGCCTGGGTTTCCGTATAGCCCAGCTTCTCCACCATATCTTCCAGGACGGCCTTTGTAAGGGCATCCACGAAATAGGTGTTGACTTTGCCCGTACCCGTCTCCTCATTTATGGTCCTGATCCTGGAATAAACATCATCATTAACCGCCTGATCGTAGGCCGCCTTAGTGATGTAACCCTGCTTCAGCATGTTATTTAAGACCTTCATGCGCCTCTCGGCGTTTTTTTCGGGATGTGAAATAGGATTGTATTTCGAAGGATTCTGGGTAATGGCGGCAATGACCGCATCCTCAGAGAGATTTAAGTCCGAAACGTTCTTATTGAAATAGCGAAGAGAAGCAGCCTGGACACCCAGGGTGTTCTGGCCTAAGTTTATGGTATTTAAGTAAAGCTCCAGGATATTGTCCTTTGTCACATCATCCTGTTTTTCAAGCTCAACCGCAAGATACTGCTCCTGTATCTTACGGCGCAGTTTCTCCATGAAGGAGGACTCGTGGGTCCACTCCGTAAAGACGTTATTCTTTATCAGCTGCTGGGTAATGGTACTGGCGCCCTGGGAAAAGTCGCGGCTCTTAATACCCGTAACTCCCGCACGGACTATTCCCTTGATGTCAATGCCGTTATGCTCATAGAAACGTTCATCTTCTATGGCCACAAAAGCGTGCTGCAGATCAAGCGGGATCTTGTTTATAGTCTGGTAGATCCTGTTCGAGTCCGCAGCCACCAGCTTTGTAAGCTGTTTGCCGTCTGAATCATATATGGTAGAGGAATATCCCGAGGGGCGTATATCTTTATTATTTATCTCGGGGGCAGTAGCTACAACTCCCTTAAAAATACCGATAAAGCCGGCGGCACCCACTACGGCTGCCGAGATCATACCGAAAACCGTAAGGGTGACAAAAGCCACCAGTATCATGTGTAAAAATTTCGGCCCCTTGGCGTTTAATTCCCTTGCCCGCCTTATGGCTCCATGTCTTCCGAAATCCATAACTGCCATTGTAACACAAAATCAGAAAAGCTTCAAAATTTTCCACATAGTCCATATCTCTCCCCAACAGATATTTATATCTTCAGCGGTTTGATATGCCGGTGATGTATGTCACGAAACAGGCAAAGTCTCCGATACGTTTCCGGGATTCCCCCAGTTCTTCTTTCCAGGAATTATCAACTCCTTCCTTCTCCGCTATCCTGGAAAGAACGTTTACGGATGTGATGAATCCGTTATGTTTCAAGGTTCTTCCTTCATCCTCATCCATCTTTTCTTCGTTGCTCATCAGTTCCCATCTATTGCGGATGTATGCGTATTCTGCTGCTTTTTTCAGAAAGTCCTTCCAGAAATCCATTTTGTCTTCCAAGGTGCATTTAGTAATGCTTTCCGTCATCTCCGTGTAAATGCGGAGCGCATCCTCCATCTTAAGTATATCTCCTGCAGGGTGCTTTAAGTATTCCTCGTATGTATTTATCATCTTATCCCTCCATTCCTCCCTTCTTAAGATATGAACAATATAGCACATATAAGTGAGGAAAAGAACGGGAAAAAGGATAACCCTTAGTGCACTTGACACATCCCTGCAAAAGAAAGACAATACATAGATTGACTATGTTCAGATATTTTTCGGGGGGGTATATATTTTGGAAAACAAAAGAAGTTCATTTTCAGGATCCATAGGCTTTGTGCTTTCAGCTGCGGGAAGCGCGGTAGGGCTGGGAAACCTCTGGAGGTTTCCTTACCTTGCAGCTCAGAACGGGGGTGGCCTTTTTCTGGCAGTGTATCTGGTACTGGCAATGACCTTCGGATTCACCCTTCTGGTATCAGAGGTTTCCATAGGGCGTAAGACCAGGAAGAGCCCCATTGACGCCTACGGCGCCATCCACCCAAAGTGGAAGTGGATAGGCTTTTTCGCCCTGGTGGTACCCTTCATCATTCTTCCGTACTACTGCGCCATCGGCGGATGGGTATTGAAATACTGCGTTGTCTACTTTTCGGGACAGTTAGCCGCTCCCGTTGCAGACGGCTATTTCACGGGCTTTATCACATCTGACACGGAGCCCATCCTGTTCCTTGGCATCTTTATCTTCTTAACTTCATTTATCATATACAGGGGAATAAACAAGGGGATTGAAAAGTTCTCAAAGACGCTGATGCCCATACTTTTGATAATAGTCATCGGGATAGCCGTCTATTCACTGACCTTAAGCTTTGACGATAACGGGACGGTCCGGACCGGACTTCAGGGCCTTATGATCTATCTTATACCGGATGTGAGCGGCCTGACTCCGGCTTCCTTTATGAACGTACTCTTAGACGCCATGGGGCAGCTCTTCTACTCCATCAGCGTGGCCATGGGGATAATGATATCATACGGTTCCTACTTCGGAGATAAGGACGATCTCATAAGCTGCGTGACACAGATAGAAGTATTCGATACCGCGGTGGCATTTCTTGCGGGAATAATGACCATTCTTCCTATCTACGTCTTTATGGGACGTGAAGGGATGAACGCTTCGGGACCTTCCCTACTCTTCATCTCAATGCCGAAGGTATTTGTCTCCATGGGAAGTCCGGGGGTAATTCTGGGAGCCCTGTTCTTCATCATGGTATTTTTGGCTGCTCTTACCAGCTCCATTTCCATGATGGAAGCTGTGGTCTCTTCACTCATGGACCGTTTTCATCTGTCAAGGGAAAAGGCCACAGTCGTAGAAGGGATCGTGGCTTTCATCGTAGGAGTTTTGGTATGCCTGGGATACAACGTCCTGTACTTCGAATGCCCCCTCCCCGGCGGTGCCACAGGTCAGATCCTGGATCTTCTTGATTTCCTTAGCAATAATATATTGATGCCAATAACCGCCATCGGAACCTGTCTCCTTATCGGCTGGGCGGTAAAGCCACAGACCATTATAGACGAGGCTACGAAAAACGGCGAAAAGTTCCGGAACAAAGGTCTTTTCATCGCCATGGTGAAGGTCATCGCCCCGGTACTGCTTACCATCCTTCTTATACAATCCATTATGGGACTTTAAGGCCCTGATCAGCAGTCTTTCCCAGGTTCCGGTCCTTGCCGCCGAAAAAACGAAGTTGGCAAAAGACGATCCGGGTTTAACTGAAAAAAAACCTATCCCCGTTGAGATCCTTCCCATTAACTTTGTTAAGGGCCGGGTAATGCTGGAATATGATCCGGATAAACTGACCTTTACCTTCTGATGTTAATTTAGCAGGAACAAAAAGGCCTCCGCAGGATTACATCATCCCGCGAAGGCCTTTGTTTTTAGCTTGATATCGATCACAGTTTCAGCATGATCTCATTTGAGCGCTCAATGAACTTCTTCATCTCATCCGGCGGAAGCTGCTTATTTGCCAGTACCGCAAGGTCATAGAGCTGCTCGGAGATGAGCTTTGAGCGGTCGCTTTCCGGCTCTTCCATCACTGTCTTAACCAGAGGATGGTTAGCGTTCATGATAAGGGTCTGACCGTCATCATCCTTAAACATGTCTCCCATATCGTTGCCGCCCAGGGAATACATCTTCATCATATCCTGCATCCTTCTTGTTTCCTCGGATACGGTTATGACTGATGCCACCTTCTTATCCTTAAGCTTCTGCACCTTCACGGTGAGTTTTTCCTTCTTAAAGGCCTTCCGGAGGATCTTCTGGACTGTTTCGGCAATGTTTCCGAATTCCTCGCTCTCCTTCTTTGATTCTTTGGAAGTCATGGCATCCGTCACATCCGCATCTATGCGCATGAACTTAACGCCCTCGTTCTTTCCTTCAAGGGACTGCATGAATGGAGTGTCGATATTGTGTGTGAGAACCACCGCATCCATCTTAGCCTTCTTGAACATATCGATATAGCGGCTCTGCTGCACTTCATCGGTCACATAGTAGACCGTCTTTTCCTTCTTCTCAGCCTTTTCCTCTCCGGACTCTTCCGCAGCATCCTTGTCAGCTGAAGCCTCTTCGGTCTTCTCTTCTGCAGTCTCTTCAGCCTTTGCCTCTTCTGCTCCGGTTGCCTCTGCATTCTCAGCAGCCTCTTTTTCCTCCGCCTCTTCCGCAGTAGAAGGAAGCTCTAAGGCCTCAGGCAGTGTAAGGAACTTGCCGTTAATATCCTTAAAGAGGATATAGTCATTTATCTTCTCAGCAAATTTATCATTTCTCAGATATCCGTACTTAACGAAGGGCGAGATGTCTTCCCAGTACTTCTCGTAATTCTCCTTATCGGTCTTGCAGAGTCCGGAAAGCTTCTCCGCCACCTTCTTTGTGATAAAGTCGGAGATCTTATTTACAAAGCCGTCATTCTGCAGGGCACTCCTGGATACATTCAGGGGAAGATCCGGACAGTCGATGACGCCCTTTAAGAGCATCAGGAACTCGGGGATCACTTCCTTTATGTTATCAGCGATGAATACCTGGTTATTATAGAGCTTTATCACGCCTTCTATAGATTCGTACTCTATGTTTACCTTCGGGAAATAGAGGATACCCTTTAAGTTAAAGGGATAGTCCATATTCAGATGGATCCAGAACAGAGGCTCCCTGTAATCCCTGAATACCTTCCTGTAGAACTCCTTATATTCCTCGTCGGTGCAGTCCTTCGGAGTCTTTGCCCAGAGGGGATGGATATCATTCACGCTCTTAGGAGGCTCGGGAACTATCTCATTTCCGTCCTTATCCTTCTCAACCTTCGGAGGCTCCTTATTCACGTCATTTAAGTAGATCTCGTAAGGCATGAAGGAGCAGTACTTATCCAGCACTTCTCTTACCGCATACTCATTGCAGTATTTCAGGCACTCTTCGTTTAAGTACAGGGTGATCTGGGTCCCTGTCCTGGTCCTGTCCCCATCCCTCATATCAAATTCGGTGCCGCTGCCTTCGCATTCCCAGTGTACCGGCACTGCACCTTCCGCATAGGAAAGGGAATCAATGGTAACCTTGTCCGCTACCATAAATGTTGAATAAAAGCCCAGTCCGAAGTGTCCGATTATCTGGTCTCCGTCCGACTTATCCTTATATTTCTCGATAAACTCGGTAGCTCCGGAAAAAGCTATCTGGTTGATATACTTATCAACTTCCTCCGCAGTCATACCGATACCGTTATCGATGACGGTAAGGGTCTTATTCTTATTATCTACATTGACATCTATCCTGCCCTTTAATCCGGAACCCTCGCTACCGTCAGTCTCAGCCTTATCTGCGGTGAATTCCCCCATCATCTCCAGCTTCTTTAGTTTCGTTATGGCGTCACAGCCGTTTGATATCAGCTCCCTTAAGAAAATATCCTGATCCGAATACATCCATTTTTTGATTATCGGAAAGATATTGTCACTGCTGATCGATAAATTTCCATGTTTTGCTTCCATAAAAGATCGACTTCCTTTCTATATAAAAAATCTCCGGTTTTTCAACCGGAGAACATTTTAAAACGGCATAAATCAAAAGTCAATAGATTTTTAGCACTCAACCGCAAAAAGTGCTAACAAAAATTAAAATACTTCATCAAACACTTCAAAAAAGCTCTTTTCAAGGGCTTTTCCGGAACCCGGCTCATAATCAAAGCTGTTCCAGAGATCCTCATTCAGATTGGAGTGGAGGGAGGGCACAAACTCGTCATATACCCGGTTAAAGGCCTCTTTCTTCCTCTCCGTTACTATCCTCTCCTTATTCTTATCCGTCTCCTCCTGGTCAAAGGCGCTGACACATTTGATGATATGATAACCATACTCTGTCTCGATTATGTCACTGATCTCATCCGTTCCCAGATTAAAAGCCGCCTTCTCGAATGCTTCAGGCATCATGCCCTTACCGAAGGTATATGTATTCTGGTCGTCCTCATTGAACTTCTCCGTAAGGGAATCAAAATCCGCCCCGTCCAAAGCTTTTTTCAGGCACTCCCTTGCCCTCTTATGGGCGTCTTCCTTATCGTGTTCGCTGTATTCCTTTCTGTTCCCATTCTCATCCAGCGAAGACGTTCTGAACAATATCTGCTTCACAGTTATGGACCTGGCCTCATCATCACTGATCTCGGGATTTACGTTTCTGGTCACTTCCTTATATATCTTATCCGCCAGGGCATAGTCCGAATACATTACCTTCAGAAGATCTTCCGTAACATCCCCTTCATCGCCGCTCTCCTTAAGCAGCTTAAAGAATTCGCCTGCGGCCTTTCCCGCCTTTTCTTTCTCCGACTCATCCAGCTCTATATTCCATTCCTTCGCCAGAAGATCCATGCTCTTTATCTGGGCAAGCCTGGCCAG
>JAEEGL011649324.1_pt1 | contig 10776 bp, 8 predicted proteins | sample 9134231 | NCBI WGS metagenome assembly JAEEGL01 (sample SAMN16246548, study PRJNA631951) | gut metagenome | biome: gut microbiome; feature: rumen; material: fiber-attached | host: Bos | place: Iran: Karaj | collected 2018-10
CAACCTGAATAACCGACGCAGCGGCCAGATCAAGTTTGAGCAGATCAGGCGTACGGCCAGAAAGTACGGACAGACATATTGTATCGCAATGGGCGACATAGATTTCTTCAAGAAGGTAAATGATACATACGGACATGACGCCGGTGACGCAGTACTTAAAGAAGTGGCCCGTATCCTGAACGACCGCATGGCGGGCAAGGGTACAGTGATCAGATGGGGCGGTGAGGAGTTCCTTTTTATCATAGAAGAGATGAGCCTGCCCGATGCCAGAGATTTTCTGTGGAACATACTGTATGCGATCCGTGATACATCCGTGGAGTTCGGCGATAAGGTCATCAGATTTACCATGAGTTACGGTATCGTGGAGGGCAATACGGCCCTCAGTGCCGACAGCGAGATCACAGCTGCGGACGAGCTGCTGTACTATGCCAAGGAACACGGCAGGAATCGCGTATGTTCGGAGAAGAGCGATGTGAATTATGAACCGGGTGCTCCGATATCAGCGGTGGACATGCTGACAGCGGGGATGACTGCAGGGACAAATGAGTCTCCCGTATCGGCAGTGGACATGCCGGAACCGGCTGCGACGACGGAAGCAGCCGCGGAAGAGCAGGCCGAACCGAATGAGACGACAGCAGACGATTCACACGGTCCCGCAGACAAAGAAGACGAACTCTGGGATATATACGATGTAAACAAGCAGCTCACCGGAAGGACCATGAAACGCAATGATTTCACCATGGCCGACGGAGATTATCATCTGACCGTACTGGGCGTGGTTGTGAATACTGCAGGCGAGTTCCTGCTTACCAGACGTGTGATGAGCAAGGCATGGGCTCCGGGCTGGTGGGAGGTTTCCGGAGGCGGCGTTATGGCCGGTGAGACTTCCGAGCAGGCCGTGATAAGAGAGATACGTGAGGAGACGGGCCTTGACGTTACCGGTGCCGAGGGCGGGTATATGTTCTCCTATCGTCGCGATAATCCCGATGAGGGTGATAATTATTTCGTGGATGTATATCGCTTCACCCTGGATTTCACGGATGAACAGGTGCATATACAGACCGATGAAGCTGACGGATATATGCTGGCTTCCCATCAGGATATCAAGGATCTGGGCGCTGACGGTGTATTCCTGCACTACGACAGCATCAAAGAGGTATTTGAACTTTGAGCCCTGCGGGATACTACGGAAAAAAGGATAAAAAAGATCCGCAGCAGGACATAAGGAAACTCAATCAGCTGATCGAAAACAGAGATTTCAAAAACGCTCATCTGCTCTGCGGTGAAGAAGATTATCTGCGCCTGCAGTTCAGGGATAAGCTCTGTGCTGCCATGGGCGGAGTTCCGGGGTCTCTCGCTTTCGACAGATTCATAGGATCGTCCGCACAGCCCGAGACCATCATAGATCTGGCTGAGACTCTTCCGTTTATGGCCGAGAGGCGTGTGATACTGATAGAGGATACGGGATGGTTCAAAAACGGCTGTTCCGTAATGGAGGATTATGTTTCTCAGGGGATATGTGAATCTACCACACTGGTTTTCTGCGAAAAGGAAACTGACAAGAGGACAAGGCTCTACAAAGCCGTGTCGGAACACGGAATGATAAGTGAGTTTCCCGTACAGGATGCTGCTACGCTTGCTTCATGGGTGGGCGGAAGACTGAAGAACTCGGGAACACCCATATCCGGAGCGGATGCCTCGTACATGGTTGATGTGGTCGGGACCGATATGCTGACGATGGCTAACGAGACAGATAAGCTCTCGGCATTTTGCCTGGAAAAACAGCATGTTACGCGTGAGGATATAGATGCCATCTGTACCCGGGGAATAGAAGACAGAGTCTTTGACATGTGTGAAGCACTCGCCCTCAATGATAAGAAGCGGGCCATGACGCTTTATTACGATCTGACAGCGCTGCGCGAGTCTCCGATCAAGATACTGGTGCTGGTTACCAGGCAGTTTGATACTCTGGTAAAGATCAAGGATCTGGAGTTCAGGAAATACGGAGATGAGACGATCGCCAAGAAGATCGGCCGTCCGGTCTGGACGATATCCAAATACAGAAAGCAGACAGGCAGATATTCGATGTCTGCATTGAAAACCATTGTAAACGAATGCGCCGATACGGATATGGCCATCAAGACCGGCATGATGACGGACAAGATCGCTCTTGAAACTCTGCTGGTGAAACTTGCCGATCCTTTACCGGGCGGGAATGGATGATACGTGGTCGAGTGCACGGGCTATGACCCGGTCCATATCATAGTATTTATACTCGCCGAGACGTCCGCCGAAGTGTACGTTCGGCTCTGAATCGGCTTTTTTGCGGTACTGTTCATACAGTGCCGTATTTTTTTCATCATTGACAGGGTAGTAGGATTCTTCTCCGGGGTGCCATTCGAGACTGTATTCACGGGTTATCACAGTTCCGGGTATACTATGACCATCGCGGTCAACGCCGAATTCGAACCATTTATGTTCGATGATCCTGGTATACGGGGTGTCGGCATCGGTGAAGTTTACCACAGCATTACCCTGATAGTTATCCGTATCGGGATGTTCTGTCTCGAAACGCAGAGATCTGTATTCAAGATGCCCCAGATCATACCCGAAATAAGCATCGATCGGGCCGGTATATATGATGTTGTGCGCTTCCGATGACAGGAACTTGCGGTGTCCCGGATCCAGATAATCGGTTTCGAGTCTGATATCCACACCATCGAGTAGTTTCTCTATGATCTGAGTATATCCGCCGGTGGGTATTCCCTGATACAGCGCGTTGAAGTAGTTGTTATCATATGTGAATCTGACAGGGAGTCTGCGGATGATGAATGCCGGGAGTTCATCGCAGGGGCGTCCCCACTGTTTCATCGTGTAATCGCGAACAAGCTTCTCGTATATATCGGTACCGACCAGAGATATGGCCTGCTCCTCGAGGTTCGCAGGTTCGAATTCCGATATGTTCACTCCGCGCCGGGAAGCTGCCTGTCTGATATAATCAGATCGCTGTTCTTCTATGCGGGCTTGAGCTTCGTCCGGCGTTGTCACTCCCCACATACGATTGAAAGTATACATATTGAAAGGGAGGGAATAGAGTTCGCCGTGATAGTTGGCTATGGGCGAATTAGTATATCTGTTAAATACAGCAAACTGGTTTACATAATTCCAAACAGTTGCGTCGTTTGTATGAAATATATGTGCACCGTATTTATGCACATTGATGCCGTCCGACTGCTCGGTATATATATTTCCGCCTATATGGTCACGCTTCTCTATGACCAGGACGCTGTATCCTTTTTTATGAAGCTCATGGGCACATACCGCTCCGTATAATCCGGTTCCGACTATCAAATAATCGTACATTTCCACTCCGTATCTTTGATATAATTAAAAATGTCAGTCGAACACTTAACTGAAATGGATGTTACAAGGATAAGTATAGATTCGGAGGTGCAAAAATGAAAGCGAAAATGATAACACTCGGGTCAACCGGGATCACTACACCGCAGAATGCATTCGGAGCATTGCCCATACAGAGAGATGATCTCGAGACCGCTGCTGCGATCCTCAGACGGGCATATGAGGGCGGCATCACTTTTTTCGACACTGCCAGAGCTTATTCCGACAGTGAGGAAAAGATCGGATATGCACTCTCCGATGTACGTGATCATATATTCATAGCTACCAAGACGACAGCGCAGGATACCGAAGAAATGAAGCGCCATATGGATACTTCCCTGCGAAACATGAAAACGGATCATGTCGATATCTATCAGTTCCATTGTGCGGCGAAAGTATTCAGACCCGATGACGGTTCGGGGATGTATGAACTTATGGAAGAGTTCAAACGACAGGGAATGATCCGGCATATAGGCATTACCGCACACAAGATAGATGTGGCGGAGGAAGCCGTTGATTCCGGACTTTATGAGACACTGCAGTTCCCGTTCAGTTATCTGTCGGGAGAAAGGGAGATCGCACTGACCCGTCGATGTGCCGATCACAATATGGGTTTCATAGCCATGAAGGGACTTGCCGGCGGTCTGATCACGGACTCGAGGATGGCATTCGCCGCAATGACGGCCTACGATAACGTACTGCCCATATGGGGAGTACAGCGCATGGAGGAGCTCGAGGAGTGGCTCAGCTATATGGATGATGCGCCGCAGCTGGACGATGAGATGAAGAGCCGGATCGAGGCGGATAAGAAGGAACTTGACGGTGAGTTCTGCCGCGGATGCGGATATTGCATGCCGTGTCCGATGGGTATCACGATCAATAACTGTGCGAGAATGAGTCTGCTGTTAAGACGGGCCCCTTCTGCCAACTGGCTGTCGGAACACTGGCAGAATGAGATGCGCAAGATAGAGAACTGTATCGAATGCGGTGCCTGCCGTTCCAAGTGCCCGTATAAACTGGATACACCTGCTCTTCTTAAGAAAAACTATGAGGATTACAAGAAGGTTCTGGCCGGTGAGGTAAGTGTATGAAACGTGTGATAGCATATGTTATCCTTTGCGCGCTGCTTGCAGGATGTCTTGCAGGGTGTGGGACATCTGATGCAAGTATCAGTCAAAACGGGGAATCTTCAGATAATGCGGAAACGGAAAGCACGGCTTCGGACGGGGAAACTGTCTATGCTCCTCAGATGCCAACTGAAAGGGAGAATGCGGATATTTATGTGGAGCCTGTATCCGGACTGGCAGATGATTTCATCTGCGGCATGGATATATCCAGCCTGCTTGCAGAGGAACAAAGCGGAGTTAAGTATTATGACCGTGAAGGAAAAGAAGCCGATCCGCTGAAAGTGATCGCTGATGCGGGAATCAATTGTGTGCGCATCAGAGTTTGGAATGATCCGTATGACTCTGACGGCAACGGATACGGAGGAGGAAACTGTACTGCCGAAACCGCAGCTGAGATAGGCTCCAGAGCGGCAGCTTATGGAATGAACACATGTGTGGACTTTCATTATTCCGATTTCTGGGCTGATCCGAATAAGCAGATGTGTCCGAAAGCGTGGGCCGGGATGAGTCCTGAAGACAAATCGAAGGCCCTGTACGACTATACTTCAGACAGCTTAAAGACCATTATCGACGCCGGTGCGAAAGTGAGCATGGTGCAGATAGGAAACGAGACCAATCACGGCATGGCCGGTGAAGCCAGGGTCAAGGAAATGACCGCACTCATGAAGAGCGGCAGCGAAGCTGTCAGAGCGGTAGCGGCGGAATATGGTCGTGATATATCAGTCGTAGTGCATTTCACAACGGTGGATGATCCTGACGAGATCCGGAATCTGGCCTATAAACTGGCTTCCAACAGAGTTGATTATGATGTGTTCGGCGTATCGTATTATCCGTACTGGCATGGCTCACTGACTAATCTGGTCGATGTACTTAAGAGCATAACCGGGTCATACGGAAAAGCTACATGTATCATGGAAACTGCCTATATGTATACAACCGACGACGGAGACGGATCAGGCAACTCGGTATCGGGATCGGATGAACAGGAGGATTACCCTGCCGGTGTTCAGGGGCAGGCAAATGCCGTCAGAGATGTATGCGCAGCCGCTTCAGAGGCCGGAGCACTCGGAGTATTCTATTGGGAAGGTGCCTGGATACCGGTTCCCGATGATGACGGAAGCAGATCGGATAAATGGGAGAAGTATGGTTCAGGCTGGGCTTCCAGCTATGCGGCTGAATATGATCCCGATGATGCGGGTAAGTATTATGGTGGCTGCTCGTGGGAAAACCAGGCCTTATTTGATTTTGACGGACATCCGCTGGCTTCTCTGGATACTTTTAAGTATTTGAGATACGGTGCGACGGGTTCGGCTAATGACATAGTGGCTGTCAGGAAGATTCAGATAAAAGGGGCTCCCGGAGATACTATAGTACTGCCGGAAAACGCACTTTTCATGTGGAGCGATCCAACCTGTGAAGACGGGTTGAAGGTGAGCTGGGATGAGAGTGATATCGCCTCGATGGATACTGAGGTAACCGGTACATACATCATACACGGCAGCGTTGATATTGCCGGCAGAGGTGTATCCGCGCAGCTTGCCGACAGATTGAATGATGACGGGACTATGTCGGTAGAGGCCGAGATCACGATAGCCAACGATAACCTGCTGACCGATCCTTCATTTGAGGAAGAGGACCATTCGGTATGGACGGTGACACCTGCTGTCGGAACCGATCCCAGTGATTACCAGCAGAAGGCTGCGGATGCACATAGCGGTGAGGTGGCTTTCCATTTCTGGAGTGAGAACGATATGGAGTTTAATCTCGAACAGACCCTGACCGCGGAGAAAACCGGACTATACTCAGCCGAAGCCTGGATGCAGGGCGGAGACTTTGATCCTGATGCTATCGTATATCTGTACGTGATCGTCGCGGATGTTGACGGGTATGAGTCAGATACTGTTTCGCTCGACGGATGGGTTAACTGGAAAAACCCGAAGATAGAAGGTATAGAGGTTGAAGCAGGTGAAAAGGTTACTGTGGGAGCCTATGTAAAATGTGCCGGTGGGGCATGGGCCACATTCGATGATTTTTCGCTTAATCTTCAATGATATAAGCTGATATATGTCATTGAAGTATGATATACTGAACATGTGTGTTCCACAATTTCCTAATAGGAGGAGAAATCCATGAAAAACAACAAGTTCACTATTCAGCAGGTTGTTGCTGCCGGTATCGGAACAGCGCTTTTCGTAGTGCTTACCGAGACACAGATTCCGGTAGTGATCGTTCCCAACACGGCACTCCAGGTGAGAGCTACTCTTCTGGCATTTCTGTCAGCAGTATACGGTCCTGTGGTAGGAGGCATCGTAGGACTCCTTGGTCATGCACTTGGTGATGCATTCTTCTATGGAAGTGTATGGTGGAGCTGGGTTGTTCCGGATGCTGTATTCGGTATTCTGGTAGGTCTGTTCGTTAAGCAGTACAAGATCCGTGAGGGTGGCTTCGGCGGCAAGGAGATCGCTATATTCAACGTGATCCAGATAGTAGCCAATGCCATTGCATGGGTACTGTGCGCACCCGTTCTTGATATTCTGATCTATGCAGAGCCCTCCAACAAGGTATTCGGCCAGGGTGCTGTGGCATTTATCTGCAATGCGATCATGATAGCTGTACTGGGTACATTGCTTTGCTTCGCATATTCAAAGATCATGACTAAAACATCAAGCCTTCAAAAAGAAGAAGAATGAATGAAAAAGCAGTCATAGAGTTTGATAATTTTACATTTAAGTATCGAACACAAGTCGATCCGACCCTGCATGATATCAATCTGAAGATATATAAGGGTGAGAAGGTCCTCATAGTAGGACCTTCCGGATCGGGCAAGTCTACGTTATCCAATTGTATTAACGGTTTGATACCGCATATATATACGGGAGAACAGCAGGGAGACGTCCGGATCAACGGTAAGAGTATTCGGGAAACGTCTCTTTTTGATCTTTCCTGCATGGTTGGTACCGTTCTTCAGGATACGGACGGTCAGTTTATAGGACTGACTGTTGCGGAGGATATTGCTTTTGCACTTGAGAATGACTGCGTAGCCCAGGATGAGATGCACGCACGCGTGGATGAGATCGCGGGGATCGTAGAGGTGGGTAAGCTCCTTAAGTCGAGTCCCGGAGAACTGTCCGGTGGACAGAAACAGCGTGTATCCATGGCGGGTGTTATGGTCAGGGATGTGGACATACTTCTGTTTGATGAACCCCTGGCAAATCTTGATCCGGCCACAGGCAAAAGAGCGATATCCCTCATAGATAAGATACATAAGCAGACGGATACAACGATAGTCATCATAGAGCACAGACTTGAAGATGCTCTGTTCTGTGATGCCGACAGGATCATTTTGGTTGAGGATGGACGCATATCAGCGGATATGACTCCGGATGAACTCATGAGTACGGATGTACTTGTCAGGGCCGGTGTCAGGGAGCCGCTGTATGTCTCTGCCCTCAAAGCAGCGGGAGTGGAGCTTAAGCCGGAGGATGAAGCCGGTCAGATAGATACGCTCCGTGTGGAAAAACACGCTGAAGAGGTCCGCGGCTGGTATCATAAGCAACCGCCTGTTCAGACACGCACGTATGGCGAAGAAGTGCTGGGGATCTCACATCTGTCTTTTGCATACGATCGAAATATTAAAGTACTGGATGATGTCAGTCTCACGGTCAGACAGGGTGAGATGATGGCCATCGTCGGAAAAAACGGTGCCGGTAAGACCACACTCTCCAACCTTATATGCGGATTCCTGACACCTGATAATGGAGAGATAAGACTGAACGGATCCGATATATCCGGTCTGTCGGTCAAGGAGAGGGGAGAGCATATAGGACTGGTCATGCAGAACCCCAATCAGATGATATCCAAGGCCATGATATATGACGAAGTGGCATTGGGACTGCAGGTGCGCGGAGTACCCGAAGAGGAGATAAAAGAGCGTGTAAATAAAGTGCTCAGGATCTGCGGTCTGTATCCATACAGGAACTGGCCGATATCCGCGCTCAGTTTCGGCCAGAAAAAGAGGGTGACCATCGCTGCGATACTGATCCTGGAGCCGGAGATCATGATACTCGATGAGCCCACTGCGGGACAGGATTACCGCCATTATACCGAGATAATGGAATTTGTCAGGGATATCAATGAAAAAGCAGGAACTACCCTGATAATGATAACGCATGATATGCATCTGATGCTCGAATATACAAACAGAGCTGTGGTCATCGCTGACGGGCATTTACTGGCTGACAGTTCCCCCGCAGCCATACTGACCAATGACGAGATATCGGATAAAGCTTATCTGAAGCGAACGTCGCTCTATGACCTGTCACGGGCATGCGGGATAGACGATGCCGACGGATTTACCGAGGCGTTCATAAACTACGAGAGAGCTCATTCAAGAGGGTAAGTGATGGAACGTAAACTCCTGACTTATGAAGAAAAGGATACCTGGATAGATAAGCTCTGCGGAGTTACGAAGCTTGTCTTCTTTCTGTGCTGGTCGGTTACCAGCATGATGACCTATGACACCGGAATACTGATCCTGATGCTGGTGCTCAGTCTCATTATCTTCAAGATAAGCCGTACCAGATGGGACCAGGTCGGAAGCGTGTTTAAGTTCATTCTGCTCTTCCTGGTCATCAATCTTCTCGCCATATATCTGTTCAGCCCGGCTGAGGGAGTGAAAATATACGGCACGGAGACTGTGCTGGCAGGCTCCGGCAGATACGCGCTCAGGGCTGAGCAGCTCTTTTACGAGTTCAATATCATGCTCAAATATTTTACGGTGGTTCCGAGCATTTTTATATTCATCGTGACGACCAATCCTTCGGAGTTCGCCGCATCCATGAACCGTGTGGGTATCAGCTATAAGGCAGGTTATTCCGTAGCCATAGCACTCAGATATATCCCGGATATACAGGCGGACTTCCGCAAGATACGCAACGCGCAGATGGCCCGTGGTATCGAGATGAGCAAAAAAGGAAAGCTGGTGGACAGGATCAAATCCACTACGGCGATCATTTTTCCGCTTGTATTCTCAAGCATGGGCAGGATCGAAACAATATCGACCGCTATGGAACTGAGAAGCTTCGGTAAGCACAGGAAGAGAACGTGGTATATGGCCAGACCGCTTAAGAGAAACGATTACCTGGTCATCGCGGTCTCGGTACTGTTCATGATAGTTGCATTGACGATAACATATATGGACGGATCAAGGTTTTATAATCCTTTTGTATAGTTATTGACGGCCGGGGACTTATATGATCCCCCTTGCTGCGACCCGACAGTACTCGCTGCGGGGGACATATAAGCTCCCCGGCCTGTGTATTCCAATAGATAGGAGAAGTGTTAATGAAGATCATAGACATTATTAAACAGGACAAGCTCTCACTTTCATTTGAAGTTTTTCCGCCTAAGAAAGAAAGCTCATACGACAGCGTGAAAGTAGCCACGGAAGAGATCGCCGCACTTAAGCCTGCTTTTATGAGCGTGACATACGGAGCAGGTGGCGGAACGAGTAAGTACACCCTGGATATAGCTCGAAATATTAAAGAGAGATTTAATATCCCGATGCTCGCGCATCTGACTTGCGTTTCTTCCGACAGGGCTACTGTCATGGAACGCATCAAGGATATGGAGGCTGCCGGGATCAGGAATGTCATGGCTTTACGCGGTGACCTGACACCTGAACTTGAAGCCAGCGACAGGAGTAAGTGGGACTACAGATATGCATATGAACTCATACGCGATATCAAGGCTTCCGGCGTGGATTTCTGCATAGGAGCAGCCTGCTATCCCGAAGTACATCCCGAGAGCAGTTCTCAGTGGGAGGATATAGACCATCTGAGGGAGAAGGTGGATTGCGGCGTGGACTTTTTGACCACGCAGATGATCTTTGACAATTCACTTTTCCTTAATTTCATGTATAAGATCAGGGAAGCCGGTATCACGGTACCCGTTTTGCCCGGCATCATGCCGATCACGAGAGCAAATCAGGTTGAGCGTGCCATCAAGCTGTCCGGATCGTTCATGCCCAACCGGTTCAAGAGCCTGGTCGACAAGTTCGGATCCGATCCTGAGGCCATGACTCAGGCAGGTATCATATATGCGACCGACCAGATCATAGATCTGTATGCAAACGGAATAACCAACGTACATGTATATTCGATGAATAAACCCGAGGTTGCTGCAGGTATCATGCGCAATCTCTCGGATATACTGGGAAAGAATTTCGAGGGCAGATGAGCGTAACATCTCC
>JAEEGL012637803.1_pt1 | contig 10776 bp, 8 predicted proteins | sample 9134231 | NCBI WGS metagenome assembly JAEEGL01 (sample SAMN16246548, study PRJNA631951) | gut metagenome | biome: gut microbiome; feature: rumen; material: fiber-attached | host: Bos | place: Iran: Karaj | collected 2018-10
TTATGCTTACTCATCTTTAATCCATCTTTATCTTGAACGTGTCCTAATACTAAGCAATTTTCAAATGGTGATCTATCAAATAGAAGTGTTGAAATTGCCATAAGTGTATAGAACCATCCTCTAGTTTGGTCGATAGCTTCAGATATAAATTGAGCAGGAAAATGCTTCTCAAATAATTCTTTATTCTCAAATGGATAATGATATTGTGCAAAAGGCATTGAACCTGAATCGAACCAACAGTCTATAACGTATGGAACTCTGTTCATAGTCTTTCCACATTTTTCACACTTGATGTGAACTTCATCTATGTATGGCTTATGAAGTTCTATATCGTCTGGTACGTTATCTCCAAGCTTCTTAAGTTCTTCGATTGAACCTATTACATGGTGATGTCCGCATTCACATTCCCATACAGGAAGTGGTGTTCCCCAATATCTTGAACGAGAAAGACCCCAGTCGATTACGTTTTCTAAGAAATTACCAAATCTACCTTCTTTGATGTTATCTGGCATCCAGTTAACTGTGTTATTGTTTTTAACTAGTCTATCACGAAGTGATGACATCTTTATAAACCATGTATCGATTGCATAGTATAGAAGTGGTGTATCACATCTCCAGCAGAAAGGATATGAGTGCTCAAATGGAATTGCTTCAAATAGAAGTCCTCTATCCTCCAAATCTTTAAGAACTAGTTTATCTGCATCTTTTACAAATGTGCCTGCCCACTCGCCAGTTTCTTTTGTGAAGTTTCCTTGTTCGTCAACTAGTTGTATGAATGGCAAATCGTTTTCTCTACCAACTCTAGCGTCATCTTCACCAAATGCAGGAGCTATATGAACGATACCAGTACCATCTGTAAGAGTAACGTAGTTATCTGCAACAACATACCATGCTCTACCATCTACTGTATCTTTTACAAATGGATAAAGTGGCTCATAATCTGTTTGACATAGTTCAGTGCCTACGCATTTTCTAACAACTTCATATTTTCCTTTTAGAACTGAAGAAGCAAGTGCTTCTGCCAAGATATATTTTGTTCCATCTTCCATTTTGCAAACTGCATACATTTCATTTGGATTTACGCAAAGCGCTGTATTTGATGGAAGTGTCCAAGGTGTAGTTGTCCATGCTAAGATGTATGTGTTTTCTTCGTTTTTTACTTTAAATCTAGCTATACATGAAGTTTCTTTTACGTCTTTATATCCTTGTGCAACTTCATGAGAAGATAGTGATGTTCCACAACGTGGACAATATGGTACAACTTTATGACCTTTGTATAATAGGCCTTTGTCATTTATTGTTTTTAAAGCCCACCAAACTGATTCAATATAGTTATTCTCATAAGTAACATATGGATCATCCATGTCTGCCCAGAAACCAACTCTATCTGACATTTCTTCCCATTCGTGCTTGTACTTCCAAACACTTTCTTTACATTGTTTGATAAATGGTTCAACACCATATTTTTCAATTTGTGGCTTACCATTTATTCCTAATGCTTTTTCAACTTCAAGCTCAACAGGAAGACCATGCGTGTCCCAACCAGCTTTTCTTGGAACTTCATAACCTTTCATAGTCATAAATCTTGGAACAACGTCTTTAAATACACGTGTTTCGATGTGGCCTATGTGTGGCTTTCCATTTGCTGTTGGAGGGCCATCATAGAACATAAATGTTTTATGCCCTTCTCTTGTTTTCATGCTCTTTTGGAAGATATCATTTTTCTTCCAAAACTCAATTATTTCTTTCTCCCTATCAACGAAGTTAAGTTCTGTTGATACTTTCTTGTATAAACTCATTTTTGTTTTCCTCCATCTTTTTTATTTTTCTTCTATTAATAATGTAATATATTAAATAAACGCCCCATATTAGAGCTATTATATTTGATGCTACTAACGCTATTAACAATGACACTATCACATCTACAAAATGGGCTGTAATAACAGATAAACCAATAAACCCATTCATTCCACTTGCTATAATCGTAGCCCATCCTTCCGGATCAGACAGCTGTTCACCGCTTCCTACGGTAGGATATTCCATATAGGTAGGGTTGCCAAGTAATTTAGACGTTGAAAAGAATGTACGATATACAATTATACCGATTATACCAAGAATACCAACAATAATTGTAATTATGATTAGTACTTTTCTAATCTTTTTTTGCTTTAATAAAAATTCTTCCATGTTTCCATCTTCTCTCTGTCACCTTAATGATAATTACCTATTCCCAATTCTCTTAATTTCAGAATTGCTTTTAAAATATGGTATAGCAACAATTAAAAGCACAATTGCGCCAACAAGCCATACTCCTAAAATTGCTAAAATAGCCACTATCGGTACAAACAATAAAAACCATCCAGATACTGCTCCAGTTTTTAGATGAAAAATCTCGTTAAGTACAAGTGCTGAAGCAACAAGAGCTGCGATTACTGAGATAATCACAAATACAATTGCACACTTTTTAATAGTCTTTTTTGATTTTTCGCGTTTTTCTTTGAGTTCATTTAAATAAAAATCATTATCCATCTTTTTCCTCCTATGAAAACAAAAACGTCCTAGACTATAATTAGTCTAGGACGAAATTATCTTATAATTCGCTATACCACCTACATACTAACATATGCGTTCCATGTAACGTTGGACAGACGTTGAAAGTTTGTTTTTGACTCACTTTCAAAACTCCAAGGTGATATCTTTAAATCTACTTAACTACTAGGCTCTCACCGCCCCCAGCTCGCTTAAAGTATGTTCAAAATAAAGCATGTCCTCTTCAATGTTTTTATTAAACTAGATGAATTATAGCACTTTCTTAGCCATATTTCAACCATTTTTGTATAATTTCCATTAATTGCCTAAGCTTTCCTCTTACTGCCCATTTCTTTCTCTTTCAATTCTCTTTATTGAGGAATTATGCCTAAAATACGGTATTGAAAGAAGAAAAAGAATAATCTTCTCAAAAGAATTAAATAACAACATTAAGTGGCTCTAAGCTTACGTTAAATGCATCTGCAATAATCTTTGTAGATATTTGCTCACTATCGCCTATTACTATCGCATTTCCAGCATAATCTTCTACATATATTACTAATCTACTATCTCCTGTTGAACCATTAATATCTGCCAAATAAGGATATTTTGCATTTAGCTCGGCTAATTGTTCGTTATATTCTGTTACTGCTGTTTCATGTGATTCTTGAGCTCTATCAGCATCTTCTTGAACAATTGCTACACCATCTACTGGATGCTCAGCAACCCATCTGTCATATTCTTGATTTTCATCTCTAATAGCCTCTAAGATTTTACGTTTGTTATTTGAATAATCTGTTATTTCTGTAACTAATTCATAAATGACATCTTTTCCGTTACCATCCATCAAATAAAAGTCGTTCGAAGTTCTTGATGCATAGTCATCATCAGTAGCCTCTGCTTCTAAAACGTTTCTTTCATAAGCAGACAACGTTTTATACATTATACTTTTAATACCAGTTTCATTATCTTTAACAACTAGTGTTGCGTTATCATCCTTTATCTCGTATTTAGGTTTAACGTCATCTATCTTTGTAATATTAACATTTAAAATTGTTTCTTCGTTAGTAGCGTTGTCTTTAACGTAAATAGTGTATATACCATTGCTCTTTACAATTAATGCATCTCCATACTTGAAGTTTCTTTTTGTATCGTCGTCTTTTATTTTTGACATTTCGGATTTATCCTTTGGACCAAAGTCCCATCTAAATGTCCAGCCATCCCAGCTCTCTTTTTCTAAGCTTCTTCTAGGTAAAACTACCCTAAGCTTTGCTTCAGCCATCCAAGAAATTGGATTACCTACTATAACTATTTCTTCATCTAATGGCTCATAATTCTCTTGGCCATTAACAATGTCTGATGTTAAAGTAAAGTACCTTAAAGGAGTACTATCGCCTTCTAATTTGTAAGTGATTCCATCTTCAACATAAACTTTTAAAGAACCTGCATTTACAAAGTAACCTTTATGAGCATCTTCTCCTTCCGTGCTTAATCCTCTATATGATTCTTTAAGAGACAATGCTCCTAACTGCGAAAAATCAATGTAGTAATACTTGTCATCATCATAATTAGATAATTGCGCTCTAAGTGTTGAGCCATCTTCTGCTAGTCGAGTAACTAAGTCATTCATGTTTAATTCATCATTTTCTTTAGTAGGTAAAGTTCCCTTTTCTATGTAATAGCTCTTTACTCTGTCTTGAACTGCATTAATATCATAAATGAAGTTCATCATTTCAGTTTTTTCTCTAGAGTTCATCAATTGAGAAATTGATGACACCGCAAGAATTAGAATAATAACAAGTGCAATTACAAGTGCAATCATGGAATATCCACGATTATTTAATATTTTTTTCATAAGTACTACACCTTTCAACATTATAGTTTATAGTAATCTTTATATAGTTTTCTTGCCGTTTCAGGGCTATCTACGCCTTCGGCATTTTTAATTGGTGCAAAACATTCTTCTCTTTTATATCTTAAAACTCCAAGTACAGGTAATCTGTCAAACGCATCAAATATAAATGTTTCGAATTTATATGCATTTGGACTGTCAGGTTTAATAACATTACCCTCTTCATCAACAATATCAGATTTTTTATGTGCCACGTGATATGGAAGTTCTTCTTTTGCAATATCTGAAATTACGTTGACATTAAATAAATTCATTAAAAGGTGTCCTTCTGAAAGAAGTAGCTCACCATTTTCTTTTTTAGCATATCTAAGCTCATCCGTAAGTTCTGTGTACTCAACTACAGATGGCTTGCCATCTTTTATACAAAGTACTCCAACTTTTTCTTCTGGATTTGCCTTAATACATGAAACTGATGTAGCAAGAAGTCCTTTTTTAATTGAATACCCAAGTGCAAGTGGATCAATAACTCTAGCAAGAATGTTATCTACACCGCAAATAAATACCCATTCGATTCCTTTTTGTTTAAACTGTTCTAATACTCCGTTAGAAACAAGTGCTTCAAACACGCCTCCGTGCCCATTTGCCGCTTCTTTTATTAATCCATCTTCACCAACTATAAGTCTTCCCTCTTCGTCAAGCATTGGAAGTTCGTTTTGACTAAAGAATGTTTTAATACCTTCTTCATACCCAAAATAATCATGATTATAAAAGAACTCTATCGTTTCCATGTTGTTATCTTTTGATGTCATAATATACCATGGAACTGCAACACCATATTTTTCTTCAGCCTCTTTAAATTGCCTTATGTATGTTTCGAATATAGTTGTGTGACCATCTAATCCAAATTCATACGTTCCCTTTGGACCAGAGTGACCAAGTCTAGTTCCTTGACCACCGGCCATCATAACAACAGCTAATTTTCCGTTCTTAATAGCTTCAGTTCCGATTTCAATGTACTCATTTTTTTGTTCTTCTGAAAGAGCAGAAGCATCCGTTGCTTCAACTGGTTCGATTTTAAAATCTTTAAACTCTTTTTTCTCTTTTGTAAGTTCAAATAGCTTTCTTACACCATCAAAATCAATACCAGCTACTTGACTAAGAAGCTTAGCTTTTCCTTTTTCATCTAATCTTTCGTATAATTTAATAAGGTGCTCTTGGCCGTATGATGTCACTTTCTCTTTAAACTCTTCATAGGTCATAAGGGTTCAACTCCTTTTAGATTAAATATTGGAACATATTCTTCTTCATGCTCTCCGAAGCTCTTGAATAAAGCCATTTTTAAAATCTTTTGTAATTTCTAAAACTATTTCATATTCTTTTCTTGTAAGCTTTCGGTTTAATAGTTTGTCTTCTTTGGCTTTGTATGTTGGAAAATATTGAGCCATTATGCTAACATAAATTTCTTTTGAAAGATTGTTTTTTATCCATTCAAGAATCTTTTTTGTCTGAGTAATGTTTCCCGGTAAAACTAAATGCCTAACGATTAGCCCACTTGTCATTATCCCTTCTTCATTAAACTTCGGCTTTCCAACCTGTCTTTCCATTTCTAGTATAGCTTTTGTTGCAATTTCAAAATAGTTTGGAGCTTTAGAATACTTAATTGCTAGTTCATTATCGTAATACTTTAAATCTGGTAAATAGACATCAACGTAGCCATCTAGCGCTTTAATAGTCTCTACGCTATCGTAGCCATTTGTATTATAGACTATTGGTAGATTAAAGCCTTTGCTTCTTGCTATTTTAATTGCTTCGATTATTGCCGGAACATATGGTGTTGGGGAAACAAGATTAATATTATGCACTCCCCTTGCTTGCTGCTCTATCATTATTTCGGAGAGCCTTTCTATTGATACTTCTTTTCCAAAATGATTTGCACTTATTTCATAGTTTTGACAAAAAATGCAAGACAAATTACATCCAGAAAAAAAGATTGTTCCAGAACCTTTTGTGCCAGATATGCATGGCTCTTCCCAAAAGTGTTCGGAGACTAGTGCTAGTTTGGGCAAAGTCCCACACTTGCATACTCCAAATCTTTCAGTTCTATTAACATTACATTTAAAACCACATAAATTGCAATTTTCAGTCATTTTTAATAAACATACTTTCCAAAAAGTCTAACATTTCTTTCACTAAACTTTATGAGTCTTTTTGCAACTTTGCACTGCTTAGTCAAAAGTTTAATTTCTTCTTTTAGTAGATTGTATTCTGCTTTAATTATCTCTAATCTGTTCTGCTTTGCAACCAGTATATTGGTGTTCTTTGTCATATCATATCCAGCAGGCAAATTATAATGATTAAGCTGTTTTTCTAATCGTTTGGTATAGCCTTGATCATATATTCTCTTATATAAATCGTCTAGCTCTTTAAGTGTCTCTAGTTGAACTTCTAGTTCATCAATTTCTTTTCCGTTTTCGATATTTTTAGTTTCATAGTCATCAATAACTCGAAGTAGCAAATAATACAGATATTTTGAGCCTGTTTTGCCCTTTTTGACATCCTCAAGCATAATATCTACCGCTTTACTAGCCCTCATGCCTTCTTTATACTGCCTTTTGGCTGTAAGTGCATCAAAAATATCTGCTATTTTAATAAGCTTTGCTTCCTCTGGAATTTGCTTATCTGTAAGGCCATCTGGGTATCCCGTTCCATTTAAATTCTCATGGTGCCCCCTAACAACAGGTGCTATAAATTTGAAATTGTCGTATCTCATAACGATGTCATAGCCATATACTGTATGCATTTTCATGATTTCGAACTCAGCATCTGTAAGCTTTCCTGGTTTTTGTAAAACTTGAGGTGGAATCATGATTTTGCCTATATCGTGAAGATATGCACTAAGGATAAGGTTCTTGGTAGTCTCATAATCTAGAGATAGCGTGTCACAAATCATAGTAGTATACTTAACAACGCCCAAGATATGGGCATTTGTGAAGATGTCCAAGCTACCCAAAGTGGAAATTTCGACCTTTATTTCTTTATCTATTTCGGCAAAATTTAATGAGTTTTCACCTAATATATCTATTTTCTTTGGTTTCTTTAACATTTTTCCTCCAAAAAGTATATAACACTTTCTATTCTATATTACGTTATTTGGCGATTTTTATCAATAAAATAGCGTAATTCTTAATATTTTTGCAAAAACAAGAAAATTCACATAAAAGACATATTTTTCACCTTTTTGTTTCACATTTTAAAAATATTATATACGTGTATCATAAAGAACCAAGAAGTGGTACAATACTTTTTGTTTGGACATATACTAAGGAGGTAATGTAAATGTCTTTTGACAATCATGAGATTTATAACGATATGGAAAAATCAAGCAGAGGTGGTTCTAGTGTTATTCAAAAACTTGTAGCAAGTGTTTTGTTTCTTTCAATAGGATTTGCTATAGGAAATGTATACAAAGTAACAAAAACACCTGAAACTCAAGTAAATGACAAATCTGAGCTTCCAATTATTGAAACCGTTTCAACAAAAACACCTAAACAAGTAGCAACAAAAGGAGAAGCTCTTTCAATTAAAGAAATAGCTAATATGAATCAGGATTCAATCGTTGAAATAAAAATAGCTACTAAGGCTACAAGCTCTTACTTTGGAACTTATACTACTACAGGAAGTGGCAGCGGAATTATTATTTCAAAGGATGGATATATTCTTACAAACAACCACGTTATAGAGGATGCTTCAGACATCAAAATCAAACTTCACGACGGAACTGAATATGACGCTAAAGTCGTAGGTTCAGATTCAAAAACAGATGTTGGAATTATTAAAATCGAAGCAAATAATTTACAACCTGTAAAGATTGGTAATTCAGATTTACTATCTGTTGGAGACACAGCAGTTGTAATTGGTAATCCTTTAGGTGAGCTTGGCGGAACTGTTACAAATGGTATTATTAGTGCTCTAGAAAGAGAAATGAATATCGAAGGAACTAAAATGAACTTAATCCAAACTAATGCTGCAATTAACCCTGGAAACTCAGGCGGTGGAATGTTCAACAGTAATGGTGAATTAGTAGGCATAGTAGTTGCAAAATCTTCTGGACTAAGCATTGAAGGATTAGGATTTGCAATCCCAATTAATGATGTCGCAGATGTAATCAATGATATTCTTGAGTTAGGATATGTTAGTGGCAGACCTTATCTAGGCGTTGAACTATCTGATACCAAAGAAACAAAAACACCATATTCTGGCGGAAACTCAATATTTGATTTCTTCTATGGCGATTTTGATAGCTATACAAAAACATCTTATGGCGCATACGTCAAGTATGTTGAAGAAGGAAGCGCAGCTGACGAAGCAGGAATCGAAGTAGATGATCAAATTATCTCTATAGATGGAGAAATGTGCTCATCAACTACTGATGTTTCTAATGCAATTGCAGAGCACGAAGTTGGAGATACAATTTCTATCGGAATAGTTAGAAATAAAAAGATGCTTTCTCTAAAAGCAACATTAAAAGAATATACTGGTTCTAATGAAGAAAAAGACTCAAAAGAAGAACAAAAAGATAAAAAAGAAAAAGTAGAATCCTAAATTTTAAATCCAATAGTAAATTAAATAAATGGGGACGCCAGATGGCGCCCCCTCTTTTTCCCTTTTGGGGACACGACATCCAGGGGAATTTTTTCCCTTTTCCCTGAATGTCGTGTCCCCGAAAGGGAATTAAAACTTAATTCTTAATAGAATACCTTGAAACTATATTACATTCCCTATCAACACTCAACTTACAATCATTGCTACTACAATAAGAATCTTCATACGTCATTATAGCATTCTCAACCCTGTAATCTTTATTAATATTAAACTTTTCAAAATAAAGATCACATCCGTCTGTATGTTCAGGGCTTTTTTCTCTTTCTTCATTTAATAGTCTAGTCATAATTTGTTCCTTATTAATAAAAATGTTATAACAATCCGTAAGGGCATTTAGCAGCAATTCTTTATTACTTATTAAAGTTTTTAATTGCTCTCTCTCAAAATTATATCTATCTGTTTCATTTGCTTCTAACTTGCCACTATTTGCACAAGCTATAAAAAACGAATCTCCTGTTTCTAAGAAAATTTCAATTTTAGGTTCATATCCTTGGCTATAAAAGTCTTCACTTTTAATAAATTCAATTGGGCCAAATTTGTAATGGTAAATATGATACACTTCTGATTTATTACCATTTATAAATTCATTTGCAATATAATCTTTACTTCGAATTTCTCCTATTATAAGCATAGCAAATATTACCCAAAGCACGCAAAAAATCACAACTACCGTTGAGGTCCCATCACCTCTCCAAATGTCATTATAATCATTAGGATTAATCTTAAGCATCTTAGTAGAGCCTATAATTGAATCATAGTCAAATTGAATGGTATAACTCTGATTATTAATCTCATATGAATAAACGCTTTTGTTTATTATTCTATTACTATAATCCTTATAGCTAAATGTATCTATGCAAACTGCTTCAACTGTCAAGTAAGTGTTTTTCTTTTGATTATTTTCAATAAAATGAACGCATTCAAATGCCGAAAAAAGAACTAAAACTACCCCTAAATAATATAGTAATCTTCCATTTAAAGAATGTCTTTTAGCAATTTTAATGAATACCCTCTCTTCTTTATTATCTGAAGATGCTTCATTAGCATCCGTTTTACCAGTACCAGTATCTGAACCACTATTAATTGGACTGTTATCAACTGCATTATCAGTTGCATTGCTATTTAAAGCCTTATTAGCTTTTTTCAAAACAATGTCAGATAGTTTACCTATAAGAAAAATTAATATAGTTCCTGAAATAATCAAGATAATTTGAAGTGAGAAAGGACCAACTTTTATATTTACATTTTGTGGAAAAATAAACTTAAAGCATAAAGCTATTATATCGACATACACTAAAATCCCAATTAACAAATCGCTTATCCTAGACTTCATATTTACCTCCATTAAATGATTCTTTTTCCCTTTTTGGGACACGACATTCAGGGGAAAAAATTCCCCTGGATGTCGTGTCCCCGAAAGGGAAATTAAACTATCTTATCCCCTAGCTCTTTTCCTGCTATTAAATGAAAGTGCAAATGCATTACTGTTTGGCCTGCATCTTTTCCACAGTTACTAATTATTCTGTATCCGCTTTCACTTACACCCTTAATCTTGGCGACTTCTTTTATGGCTCTGAAAATCTCTTTAATATACTTTCCATCACAAGGTCCGTCATGTTCTCCATGATGATGGCATCCTTCTCCACCACCAAATTCTAAAGCTTCAATATTCTCAATATGTTTTTTAGGAACAATTAATGTATGAACTGGCGCTTGCGGATTTAAATCATCAA
>JAEEGL013573081.1_pt1 | contig 10776 bp, 6 predicted proteins | sample 9134231 | NCBI WGS metagenome assembly JAEEGL01 (sample SAMN16246548, study PRJNA631951) | gut metagenome | biome: gut microbiome; feature: rumen; material: fiber-attached | host: Bos | place: Iran: Karaj | collected 2018-10
CACCCGCATATTTTTTGATTCGCTTGATGATGCCAAGATTGAAGAAAGGAACAGAGGATTTTGTATATTGAGAAATATTAAGCTGACGCTCCAGTTGTTCCACTCTTTCGCTGGTGGAATGGAGTTGCAGGGTTAGTTGTTCTTTCTCCGACTCATGCTGAGCATTGAGCATGGTGATGAGGGCTTCTGACGCGGCATTTTCTCTTTGAGCAGTTTTCAGCAGGAGATGATGCTTCTCGTCCAATCGATGAAGTCGTTCCTGGGTCCTTTTGAGATGATTTTGTGCTTCCGCATATTCTCTTTGCAACTCTTCCAGTGCTCTTCGCTTTTTCCTGTATCGCAGACTGAAAACCACAGCTGTTATGATGCCCAAAATGGAAAGAGACAATAGGACCACTGCTATATGAAGACGTTCGTTGGCCTTCTCTGCATTCTCATGTGCCTGTTTCTGATAGCGGTTGTAGTTGTAATTTGCCGCCATCTGAGCCGTCAACTCCCTGTCTTTCAATATAGATGACGAATCAATGGACATGCAGTATAGGTTGGCATATTTCGCTATGGAGTCTGCTATGTGCATTTTCTGATAAACACTCAACAGACCTTTGTACATAGGATTGGCATTAAGATAGCTTATGCCGGGATAAAAAACCTTCCTATAACACATCTCTGCCGAATCCAACATGTCAACACTCTCGTAATACCTACCTTTGTAGTAATAATACTGGCGTTTGGAAGGAGGCAGTTCGTGGTTCTCGTCGAACAATGAACATTCTGATTCATATCTGTCTATCAAGTCTTTCAAAGCAGTATTTTTCGATGGCTGGTCAGCATAGAGATACATCAGCATTGTAGATGCTTTCAGTTCTTCCTGAAGATAGCCATGCTTCTGATATAGTCCAAGAGCTTCTTTCAGGATGATTTCCGCGCTGTCGTTCTTGCTTTGAAGTAAATACGGACTTGCCATCATCTTATATTCATGCATGGCTACTAAAGTGTCTTTCGACAGAATCGTGAAATGATAGGCTTTCTTCCTGGCGTCAACTGCATCAGACAACAGCAGCTGGCTGTAAAACAGGTTTGCCATTTGAGAATATGCTTTTCCCAGTGTCTTATAATCACAATCAGTGGCTGTAGTATCCGCGCAATTGACTGCATCATGCCATGTCTCGATGGCACGTGGCGACTCACCCATGTCCCGATAGGCGCAGCCGAGAAGGTAATGGGCACGGAGACGCTCGTTAGGAGTGCCGTGACTATCGAAATAAGCCGTAGCCTCTTTAAGAAGGCTATCTGAGGTGAGGGGGATATAATTGCGGTTCAGGCTGTCGGCCTCATCAAGCACAGCATGATTCTTCCCGTTTTCCACACAGGCCGAGAATATTACTGTAGAGACAATGATGTATAATAGTTTCCGCATGTTAGTATAGTGATTATCTCAATTATTTTGCGATGCAAATATAGATTAAAATTGGGAATACATAAGCCACATGGACTGACAAACGGAAGATTCCTAAAACAAGCTGGACTATTCCCTGTATAATACGGGAAATTCCCCCTGTCTGACGGGGAAAGCCGCAAAGAGGCCTAATCCTGTCCTTCGCTCATCAAGGTCCTGAAGATGGCTTGAAGATCCTTGGCGGCACGCTTGTCGTAGAAGCCTTCGTCGGTATCTTCCGAGTTGCTCTTTGTCTCGATGCACTTGCCGTTCTCGTCGTAGTAATAACGCCATTCGTATTCATTGCCTTCCTCTCTGCCTCGGGTGTAGGAAAAGATGAGGTTCTCGCCCTGGGGATCGAAGAGATATTCGGAATAGCCGTCAAACATCATGGAAGAGGAATGATGGCTGATGAAGTAGCAAGCTTTGTCGAAATACATCTTGATGTCTGTCGTTCTGGGAGCTTCCTCGTCACCAAGGTCGTGAATGAGGATTTGTATGCCGTTGGGCATCTCAGCCTTGTCGTTTTTCGCAATCTTGTCCTTGGCCTGGGCATAGGTAGAGCGTATCTGCGGTACACGCTGAGCCTTCGGCGTGGTGGTTTTCACCTTCGCCTGGGTGTCAAGAGGAGAGAAATAGCCGTTGTAGGTGGCCATGTTGAAGATTTTTAAGTAATACTCCGCATTCTCCTTCTCGCTGATATCCGTGGTCCAAGTGTTATGGGTGTTGTGCTTCGCTTCTATGCACTTTCCCTTGGTATCGTAGTAATAACGGGTCTCAACCACAAAGCCGCCGTCGGTTTCACCTTTCATATAGCAGAACATCACCTGCTGGTCTTTGGGGTCGACCAGTATTTCACGGTATCTGAGGTGACCATGGCATGTCCAATTCTCCACGATGAAATAGGGATGCTTTTTCGTGACGCCATCTGCAGTTGTCTCGTCGAAGTAGTAGTCTATGGTTTCCTCAGCATAGAGCGGCACATCTTCATCATCCAAGTTATTCAGGATGATACGCATATCCTTGAGCGACTTGCCGCCCTTGCCGTTCTGGTCTATCTTCTTCTTGGCCTGTGAGTAGGCTGCACGGATTTCCTTGATACGTGCGTCTTTTCCGCTTTGTGCCACTGCTGTTGTCGCGACGAGCAGGGTGATCAGTAAAGTAATCAGTTTATTCATGATAAATGTAGGGATAGTTGATGTTTAAGAATAGGAGGAAACCGCATGCTCAGAAACGGAAGACGTAGGCCGTGGTAAAGAATAGTTCGGCAGCCACGACATAGAAGACGAGCAGCGGTGCAGCAGAGGCGATGCCCTTGCAGAGCGAGGAGAACATATCCTCCAAGGAGCGCATCACACCGGTCAGAACACCGTATGTGACAGCTGACACGATGATGCAGAACGCAAGGGTCGGGATGAGGCTATGGCTGAAACTGCTGGGGAACAGTCGGCCAGTGACACTGAGCAAAGCGGCATGGGGCACAAAAGAGAGTACAATGACCACCACAGCAAACAAGATCCACTCGACCAGGACGATGCGGAGGGCGAATGTCTGGCGATATGTCCGTTGGCGGCCGCTGCGCCTCAGTGCGGTAAGGATTTGGCTGTTGACGACCGCCCCGTAAGCCATCGACAAGACCAGAAGCCAGACGAGGGGAGGCGTGGCCACATTGTCGATGAACGAGGCGAAGAACCACCTGATGCCCTCGTTGCTGAGCAATGAGCGCACCACGGGCTCCGGCGACGCGGCACTGATGATCCACGACACCAGAAAGAGCAGCACCTGCAAGACCAGCATGGCAGGCACGGCATAAATCGTCATTTTCCTTACCGTCTCAATCCTCATCAGGCACGAGGTTGTCAATATCGATAATGCGGAGCTCACAGGCCCTGACCACCAACCGGGTGGCGTTCACGCCATTGCCGCCATTGCCATTGGGGAACAGCTTCTGGACCAGTTCGTTCTGTCTCTTCTCCAAACTTTTCACGCCGAAGGGCATTCCCCTCAGGTTAGTGATCTGCTCCTTGGTGTATCCCAGGGCAAGATGGCGGAGGAAGCGCTCGTCGTACTCATCGATTTCATAGTTGACCAAAGCCTCCTGCCTCATGAGCTGGCTGCCCACGCTGTACTTGAAGCGCTCGACAATCTTCTCCAGAATGGGTTGGTTGAAGACGAGCCGCTTGCCGCTCATGACGCTGAACACATCGCCACGGGTGAGGAGTTCGCCACTCTTGAGGATGATGCCGTCGCATCCTGCATCGAGCACATCGACCCACAATTTCTCATTGAGGATCTCGCCTGTGAAAATGAGGACCTTGACGTCACGGTACAGTTCCTTGGTCTGGCGGCAGATTTCCACACCGACGGTGGTCGAGCCACCGAGTCCCAGGTCAAGCAGCACGAGGTCGGGCAACTGCTGTTTGATAAGTTTCCAATAAGCCATCTCACTGTTGGCTGTCCCGATGATCTGTGCCTCGGGGATGTCATTGCGGATAATGCCCTCCGTACCTTTCAGTTCGAGTGCCACATCCTCTACGATGATGATTTTAAATTGCTGCATATTCATTTAGATTTTCAGTTTTTCTCATTTTTCTTGATCAGCGGACCTCTGGCTTTCACCAGAGTCACTACGATATCGACCAGCCCCTGGGCGTTGTTGGTCGCCATGATGCCGCATCCCCGGGCATTGGTGGCCTCACCGACATCCCTCACAATCTGCCGGCAGAGCAGCAACGGCATGTTGGAGTGGGCAGGATTGAATAGTTCATGGCATTCCTCCTCTGACAGTCGCAAAGAGGGATAGGAAAAGCGGAACAAGACATAACGGTCGTCTTTTTCCTCGACAGTAATGACCGGTTGGCCTCCCCCACCCTGTTTTCTCAACAGGTCGATCAGATATCGGAGCATCTGCCTGTCGCCAAGGATATGGATGTCCTGCAAGGTTTTGTCAGCGAGTCGGGGAAGCAACTCTCCGATGCTCACTGACACGCATTCGGGCTTCACATTCTCCACCTGCCGCATGGCCTGAGCGCTGAGCAAGGCATAGATTTCCTTATAATAGTCGGCCAGTTCGGAGATGCCCTCCAACTCTTCGTCGCCCGACTCTATCAGGGTGCGGATGCGCGAAGGATAATACATCGTCTCATGCTTCAGCGTACTCAGGCAGTTGTCGAGCACGCTGTTGCTAACATGCAGTTTGTCGTTCTCAAACTGCAGTTTCCTCACCTCATCCTCTGCGAGGTCGATGTCGGTGAGCCTCTTCTGATTGGCGCTGATACTGGTCTGCAAGGTCTGTATCAGTTCGTCGGCGATTTTCTGCAAAGGCTCGGGCAACCGCTCATTGTCATAGAGATTCTTCCGATGCTGGGAAATAGAGGCGCTTTTGCCCTCTACGTTGCCTGCCAACCGCTCGATCTCGGCGAGTTTCTTGCTGTTGTCGGCCTCCGACCGCAGCACGTCATTCATCGTCCTGACCCTTTCCAGGCAGAAGCGGTAGTACACCTGATGACGGTAGTAGAGCAGGAAATAAGCCATGAGTATCAGGATGGAGAGGATGATGAGAATAACCACGGCCATATATTTGTTGGATTTCGACTTCTGCATCACACGGCAGTAGTCGGAAAGGGTGTTGTCGGCCGACATCTCCTTATACAATTGGGTATAGACCTTGTTGTTATACCTGTAGATGGCCCACTCATGCAGTGCGAGGGCTGCCACGGCCGACTCGTTGCGCAGGCGCAGGATCACATCATAGTCAAACGGCAGGTGGTTGTGATACCACTGGATTTCAGACTGAAGCACGGACTTGTCGCTCTGAAGGACCAAGGTGTCGGAACCGGCTTGGAAGAATACATGATATGCCTTGTTGAGCGCCTGGATGGTGGAGTCGGCATAGCTGATGGCCTCATCATACCGGTCGCTGGTGTTGCAAGCATAGATGCTGTCGGAGAAGCTGGAGGCCTTTCTCAGCAAACTGTCAGTGACAGCTGCGGCAGACCATGCCTGAGACCATGAAACCGCAGAAAGGGCCAAAGCCAGCAAGGTGCGCGCCACACCTTTCGGCAACCTGAAGTAGAAACGGCTGCCCTTTCCCATGCTACTCTCCACGCCGATGTCGCAGACGCTGAAGAGGGAACTGATTTTCTTGTATTTCTCGATGATGCCCTTGCAGTTGACCAAACCGAAGCCATGCCCCTTTTCCTTCGGGGCGACGATTTTCTTTCCCATGCTGTCGATGGAGGAGGTTTCCTCGCCGAAGTGCTTTTTCTCTACACTGAAGACCTCTGCCATCTGCTGTTCTGTCATTCCGATGCCGGTGTCAGCGATGCTGACCTCTACGTATGACGACTCGTTGGAAGCCGACACGCGGACTGTACCTCCCTCAGGGGTGAATTTGCGTGCGTTGTCGGCCATCGTATTGATCATGAAAAGCGTCAGGATGCGGTCAGCCTTCACCCATTGATCCGTCGGGGTCACCTCGAGTTGGATGCCCTTGAGCTGGAAAGTTCTCCTGCTGTGCTCGACGATTTCAAAAAGGGTCTGCAAGGGGAAACTCTCGATGCGCAGGCTCAGGTCGCCCTTGCGGAGCTGTATCCACTGCGTGAGAATATCGTTGTAGTCGATGATCTTGTCGGTGAGTTCGGCCAGGTAAGCATAGCGCTCTGCCCGCAGTCCAGGTTCCTCGCCGGCCGTGCGCAACTTGTTGATTTCATGCAGCATCCTGTCGATATAGGGCGTGACCATGTTGGCCAGCGACACCTTGGCCCGCTGCTCCAGGTTGAGTTGCTTGTTTTTCTCGATATGCAGACGGCTCATGGCCATCTGTTCCATGGTCTCGTCGTAACGGTCATTGAGTTGTTCGACCACCGTCTCGTTTTCCTTTTTCCATTGCTCAAGGGGCAGGAGCAGCGCATCGAGCGGATTGTTGTGGTCGTTGCGCCTTCTGAGGTAGTAGAACAAGAAGAGCAGGGCCACACCCACCAGCATGAGCGCTATGATAGCCGCAATCATGATGTTGAGTTGCTTGACCGACTGCCGTAGCTGTTCTGCTCTCGACTGCAGGAAGAGGTCCTGTCGCGTCTTGTCCTGGGTGTCGAGGTAGAGGTTGCGGTTGAGATGGGAGTTGGTCTTGTCGTTGATGGCGGCATAGACCACACTGAGCTGTTCCTGGATGGAAGCGACAAGGTCGGGCGCCTGGAAAATGGCGGTGTCGTTGGTCAAAGCCCGGTTGAGGCAATCGAGCGAAGACCCATAATCAGCGATATACCAGAAGCACTGTGCCAAGGTACGGTAAGAACCCGCCGTCTGATAGACGTCTCCATACTCCTGGAAGATGTCGAGCGACCTCAAGGCCAGGTTTCCCGCCAGCAGACTGTCGGGCATGTCGTCGATGTTGATTTTCCGCAGTGCGGAGAAATTGTCTTCCATGAGTCTGTCGCCGAGGACAGGCACCTGCAGATGCTCGCTCATCGCCTGCAGGGAGTTGGCCTCCCAGAACGGATAGCCATATTCCCGGGCAATCTCATTGCAGCGGAAGAGATACTCCATCTCCTTCTGGTTGATCTCCTCTTGTGTGCCCTCAGTGATGATGCCTCCGGCACCCACATTGTAGTAGTAGTTGAGCAGCTGGGCGGTGTCCTTGAGCACTTCCCGGTCATCAATCTCGTGGAGCGCATCGACAGACTGCTGTTCCAGACCCACATAATAATAGTAAGTGGAGGTGACGATGGCCAGTTCAGACCGTGCATAGACCAGACGGCGGCGCATGTGGTCGCTGAGCGACGCCTCCTCCTCGCTGATTCTCTTCAACCGCCGGAGGGCGTTCTCCCTGTAAGTATAGAAATCCTTGTTTCTCGACTGCCGTTGGCACAGCCTCATCTGCTGGACATCGGCAATGAGCAGTTCGACCTGGTTGTCGGTGATGGCCGTCACCGAGTCAAGTTGCGAAGCAGCCAGGTCATACTGCATCCGCGCGATGCTGACAAAAGCCTTGTGGTTGTAAGCCTCCGCGATTCCGCCATCATCATTTCCCGCCGCCTTCTCGGCTTGCCGCGCATAATAGAGCGTGGAGTCAAGGCTGCGGTAGTGGTAATCATAGGCCAAATCATTCAGGCTGTCGGCCCTTCCTCCGTCACGGGAAGAACAAGCCGGCATTCCGAGGACCACGAGCAAGAGAAAAGCCAAAAACGGCCATGCACAATGGGTCTTCCTGGGTTTGAGCAATGAATACGTTTTCAGATGAGTCAGCTGTTGTTTTTATATCCAAGCACCGCCGGATGATGGTAATCCGGCGGTGCGAGTATGATCAGTGCATGTCGTGTTATCCGCGAGCCTTGGCGATATAGCCCAGGGCCTCCACGCATTTGTCGGAGATGACCTTCCAGTTCTTGGCTGCCACCACCTCTTTGGGGAAGAGTTTCGAACCCATGCCCACGCAGAGCACACCGGCCTTGATCCAGTTGGTGAGATTCTCCTCGTCGGGAGAGACGCCACCAGTCACCATGATATTCGACCAGCGGAGTGGTGCCATCACGTTTTTGACGAACGACGGTCCGCCCACGTTGCCGGCGGGGAACACCTTAGTCACATCGCAGCCCATGGCCTGGGCATTGTTGATCTCGCTCACCGAACCGCATCCCGGGCTGTAGGGCACGAGACGGCGGTTGCAGACCTCGCAGATAGCAGGGTTGAAATTCGGACCGACGATGAAGTTGGCGCCCAACTGCAGGTAAAGGGCTGCCGTGGCCGGATCGACCACCGTACCCACGCCCATGATCATCTCCGGGCAGGCATCAGCCACCCACTTGCTGACCTCAGCAAACACCTCATGGGCGAAATCGCCGCGGTTGGTGAACTCAAAGACTCTGACGCCACCGTCATAGCATGCCTTGACGACATTCTTCACCACTTCGGGATCGCTGTGATAGAATACAGGCACCATGCCCGTTGCGCGCATGGCGGTTATCACCTCTACTTTATTGAATCTTGCCATATTTCTTTCGTTTAATTTGGATTATCTCTGAACACGTCCTGAAGCGTCGCCACCGGCGAGGTTCTCCACCTCCTCCTTCGACATGAGGTTGAAATCACCGGGAATGGTATGCTTGAGGGCCGATGCAGCCACAGCAAACTCAAGAGCCTTGCCCTGGTCGTCGGGATAAGTGAGCAGTCCGTGGATCAAACCACCAGAGAAAGAGTCGCCACCACCCACACGGTCGATGATCGGCATGATGTCATAGCGCTTGCTCTGATAGAAATCCTTTCCATTGTAGATCAGGGCTTTCCATCCATTGTGAGAAGCAGAGAAAGACTCCCTGAGCGTGCTTACCACATACTTGAATCCGAAGGTTTCCATCATGCCCTTGAAGATGCCATAGTAGCCTTCAGCATCGGTCTTTCCGCCTTCCACGTCGGCGTCGGGCTTGAAACCAAGGCAGAGTTGTGCGTCTTCCTCGTTGCCGATGCAGACATCCACATACTTCATCAGGGGCTTCATGATGCTCTGTGCCTTCTCAGAGGTCCAAAGCTTTTTGCGGAAGTTGAGGTCAACACTGACGGTGACCCCGTGGCGCTTGGCAGCCTCGCAGGCCAGACGGGTCAGTTCGGCAGCCTTGTCACTGATGGCGGGTGTGATGCCACTCCAGTGGAACCACTGTGCACCCTCCATGATCTTGTCGAAGTCGAAATCCTCAGGATCGGCTTCTGCGATGGAACTGCCTGCACGGTCATAAATGACTTTGGACGGGCGCATGGAAGCACCTGTCTCGAGGAAATAGATACCCACGCGGTCGCCACCTCGAGCGATATAGTCGGTCTTGACACCGAAACGCCTCAGGGCGTTGACGGCGCACTGTCCGATCTCATGCTTGGGAAGTTTGGTCACGAAATAGGCCTCATGCCCATAATTGGCGGCACTCACCGCCACATTGGCCTCACCGCCTCCATATACGACATCAAAGTAGTCGCTTTGAATAAACCTTTTCTGTCCGGGTGACGACAAGCGGAGCATGATCTCGCCTAATGTTACAACTTTTGCCATTTTTTGATAATTTGATGTTTATAGATTAATTGACGTTTGTCTTTCTGTCTGCATTGGACTACAAATTTAACTCATTTTTTACGAACAGCGAAACAAAAAGCAAAAATTATAGTTTTTTTTCATTTTATCCGTTTCAATCTTGACACACCCCGGTAATCGACGGTCTTCTGATCCTCCAAAAACTTCATGAGCATGTCGGAGCAGACCATTCCGATATCATGACCTTGGTCCTGGCGGGGAGAATCACAGATGGCAGCCACATAACTGTTGGTCACCACTTTGTATTTCTTCTTGGGATTGAGTTTCTTGCCGTCGGGAGTAAACATCTTGATGTCCTTGATGGCTTCCGGATTGTTCTTGTCCATGGTGATCTCACAGGTCACGCCGGCGACATAGGGGAAATTGTAGTCATTGCCCGCGCAGGAGAGGAACAGCTGCTTGAACTCCTCACCGGTGAGCATCATCTCGACACAGGAGTTGCCGAAGGGATCGAGGCGCAGCACGTCATCCACAGTAAACGGACCTGCTTCCTTGGTCTCATACCTCACGCCGCCCTTGTTCTGGATGGCGATGTCAGCACCGGCGACTGCCACCAGCGCATCACACATCAGGCTGCCCAGTTCCTCTTCGTTGTTGAAGGCTTCTGCCATGGCCAGCTGGCGTTTGAACATGGGGTTGTCCTGGAAGAATTTGACCATGTGCTCCACCACCTCGTTTTTCTTGGGGTAGCCCTCCACCTCAATGTTCTTGGCCTCTTTGCCGACGACCTTGCCATCAACCACCTGGATGGTCGTGTAGGTGACACGCTTGAGTTTGTTGACATTCTGTGTGACGAGCACGCCGTTGTGCAGTTCGCCACCCTTGAGCTGGGTGTGGGAATGTCCGCCCACGATGGCATCGAAGAAGGGGTACTTGGCGGCCATCACCACATCATCCTCATAACCGATGTGGGAGAGAAGCACAAACACATCCACCTTGTCGCGGAGCCATTTGTATTTTTCGATGGTCTCCTCCACGGGGGTAAAGGTCATCCCCTTCATATAATCGGGATGGGCATCGGGGAGCCCGTGCGTTCCCAGCTGCACGACACCAAGGATACCCACCTTGACTCCTGCCACGTCGAAGATGACATAGGGAACAGGATGGATGTTGAGACTGGGGTCGCATGAGGATTTGGGGCAGATATGAGGGAAGGTGTAGGTAGCCGATACGGTGCGCAATCGTTCGTGGGGGTTGGCAGACTCATGATGTTCGGTGGCAGGGGCATCGAGTCCGAGGAAGTTCATGCGTGATGGCATCTGGG
>JAEEGL014074172.1_pt1 | contig 10776 bp, 6 predicted proteins | sample 9134231 | NCBI WGS metagenome assembly JAEEGL01 (sample SAMN16246548, study PRJNA631951) | gut metagenome | biome: gut microbiome; feature: rumen; material: fiber-attached | host: Bos | place: Iran: Karaj | collected 2018-10
CGATATGGAAAACCGTGTTGTTTTCGTAATACAGGAAGTCGTCCCTCTCCGGCCTCTCCGGTTTTACGGTCGCGACCGCATCCGCCGTCTTGTCCGCGCATCCCGCGGAGAGCAGCAGGACCGCCGCCGTCAGGAGCGCAGCGATTCGCTTCATGGCATTGCCTCCGTGTCAGGGCGTATTGATGATCCTACACCAACAGTTGAATGTCAATGGAACTATTTGTGCTCCGCCAGCCAGATCGACACGCGGGACTGGATGCGTTTTGCGCAGTCCTCCGCCGTGCAGGAGCCGCCGCAGAACGCCGAGATCTCCTCATAGATGATCCCGTAAAGCTCGTCGCTGATCCCGGCGGAGAGCGGCGCGCCGACCTCATCGAGGATCTTCTTGTATTCCTCCGCCATCTCCTTCGTGTAGCGGAAAACGATGCCGGGGCGGTCGAGATCGTCCACGGTCATCGGATGCTCCGGATCGTCGGGACGCGAGCCTCCGCCTCCATCGAAATACTGATAGTGCACGGTGCCGTTCAGATATTGTTCGATCTCCGCGTCATAATCGGATTTCAGCGCGGGGAGTCCGCTCCCGTGGGATGTGCGGCCCGTGATGAGGGAGCGGATGACCTCCCACGCTGTCTCTGGCGCGCGGCAGAAGGATGTGAGGACCGCCGCGCCGTTCGTGCGGACGACATTGCCCGCGCCTGCCCGCTTCTCCGTCGTCGGATAGCCGATCAGGACATAATCCTTGGTGTTGAATTGCGTCTCCAGCCCGGGCAGATAGTCGATCATCCAGACGTGCGCGAGCCGGAGCGCGATCTTTCCCTCGAAGTATGGGAGATACCGCTCGTTCCTGCCGAGGTTCGCGTAGGGCGAGGTCTTCCGGTACTCCTCGATTGTCGGGAGCGTCCCGATGTACCGGAGAAGGCGCAGAAATTCCGGGCTGTCGAACGAGCAGACTGCACGCTCAAAGTCGATGTAGGTCCCGAAGCCGCTCGACCCGCAGAGGATCCGGGGCGCGTTGTCCTGATAGAGCTCGGTGATCAGTTCGACGCCCTCCGGGAGGCTTTCCGCAAAGTCGAGCATCTCTTCGGTGGTCCAGAAGCCCTTGTCCGCGTAAGGACCGAGCAGGGTGCGCGTGGAGACGAGCGCGTCGATCTCGAACGAGTTCCAGATCCCAGTCATGCCGCCCGACCCGTCGTCAAAGACATGGCGGATTGCGCCGAAGACGTTGTCCGGGTTCACCAGATCGTCCTTCTCCATGAACGGCGTGAGATCCGTGTACCAGTTCTTTTCCCAGAGCAGCTGGATCGGCGCGCAGTTGTACGGCCCGATCACGATGTCCGGACGATAGACGCCCGTCGTGATGTCGAGCGCGAGCCTGTCATACCCGCCGTTGTAGTTTTCTTCTGTCTGATAGACCGTGTAGTCCGCCACGAGGGCGCGGCAGTCATGATGCGAGCGGTTGAAGGCCACGATCTGCCGCATCGTCTCGGACCCGCCGCCGCTGAGGTATGCCACATGGACGACGGTCGAGGCCGAGAGATCGACGTCCGGGACATGGCGATAGAGCATCGGCGTGCGGATGTAGTCCCCCTCATCGAGGCGCTCGGCAAAGAGAAGGGTGTCCGCGTCGAGAACGGCCAGAAGCTCCGCCGACCAGCGGCTCAGATCGGAGTTCATGAAGTCGCAGACGGTCTCCGTCGCCGTTTCCCCGTCCTCGCCGACGGTCAGCCCCATCACAGCGGTCTCGCCCATCACATAGAGGTCGTAACCATCGGCGAAGAAGATGTTGTTGGCGTTCTGGGGCAGGGGTTTCGCCGGGGAGAAGGAGGACGTTTCCTTGTCGATCGCGGCGAAGCTCGATTTCCCGTTGAAGCGCCCCGTGACATAGACGTGCCCGTCGGAGGAGGCGGCCAGCGAATTGATGAATTGCGGCGCGGTGACGGTCCCCTTGCGGATGAAATCCGGGGAGAGGATCAAAACCTGCTGATCGGACGCGAGGTAGAGATCGCCGTCGCCATCCGCCGCGAGGAAATTGACGAAGAGCATCCCGGTCTCGCCGATGTCGAACTGCGGGCCGAGGTCGTCGCTGACCGTCGTCTCGCCCATCGCAAAATCATAGCGGTTGAGATAGATCTTCGCCGTGCCGCTCTCGAAATCCATGTCCGAGCGGAGATAGAGCAGGGATGTCTCGGAGAGGATGCCGCTCTCGACGTAGTTGTTCTCGCCGAGGTCCAGATCCCGCCGAACCGGCTCGCCGTCCTCCGTGAGGGTGAAGACAGCGGTGCGCTGAATGTATTGGATATTGCCGTCCGGGTCTTCCTGTTCCTCGTTCATCGAGGCGAGGCAGGTGAGGACGCCGTCCTTCCAGAGCGGCGGTACGGAGGAGTTCAGCGTCCACTTTTCGGGAAGCGGAAAGGCCGTCCCGCGGTAGACGTGGTCGAGGACGATGGGCTCGCCGTCCTCGGTCAGGCCGGTGTCGTTCTCCGCCTTCTTCCTGCACCCGGCGAGGGTGGCCGGAAGCAGGAGCAGCAGCGCGAGGATCGCTGACAGAATGCGTGTGTGTTTCATGGGGTACCTCCTTGTCTTGGTTTTGGTTTCAATCATCATAACCGTCGGGAAGGCCGGATCGTTACATCCGGGAGAAAACTTTTCGATCCGGGCAGGGGTCTCTGCCGGATTTTCCCTCATTTGTGCTCCGCCAGCCAGATGGACACGCGGGACTGGATACGTTTTGCGCAGCTGTCGACCGAGGCGGCCCCGGCATAGAGGGCGGAGAGCTCTTCCGCGACGATTGCCGTGATTTCCTCATCGACGGCAGCGTCCAGCGGCGTGCCTGCGATGTCGAGGATCTCGTGCAGCCTCGCACGGTCCTCCTCCCGGAAGAAGGAGACGATCCCCGGTTTTTCGAGCGTCGCCGGATCGGTCGGGTCCTCCGGATCCCCGCGCTTCCTGTCGGACGATCCGTCGGCGTAGAAGCGAAATTCCGTGCCGCCGTCGATATACGCGTCGATCATCCGGTCGATCTGCGAGTACAGCGTCGGGATGGGATCGTAGATCTGACCGTTCATGCTCACCGTCATGCGGGGCTGCCCCTCAAAGAAGGACCGGATCGCCCGCCACGCCTCGTCCTGGTGCTCGCTGAACGAGGTGAGGACGATGGCGTCCCGCATTTCCGCCTGAATGCCCGCGCCTGCCCGCTTCTGTGCCGTCGGGAGGCCGATGAGGGTGCAGTCGTCCGTGCCGAAGAGGGCGGGAATGCCGATCACCTTGGCCGGAGAGTCGATGGTGATGTCGCGCAGCGCGATCTTACCGGACCAGAACCGCTCGCCTGCCGTGTCCGGATCGGTCAGCGCGGGATCCTTCATCGCCTCGTCGAGCGGGGGCAGGTCGGAAAGGAGCTCGAGGATCCGGCGGAACGCTTCTCCGTCGAAGGAGCAGGTCCCGGCATCCGTGTCGATGAATTCACCGAGCGCGCCGTAGGAGGTGAGGAAGAGATCGAGGTATTCCCGGCAGGGGATCTGCGCGAAGGCAACGTCCGGCGGGAGGCTCCTCACGAAATCCGCGAACCCGGAGGCGTTCCAGAAGCCGTCCTGCGCGTATTTTCCGAGCAGGGAAGTCGGCGCGGCGACCGTGATCAGGCTGACGCCCGTCGAGAGTGCGCGGATGCCGCCATGGCCGTCGCCGAAGACGTGCTTCACCGCGCCGATGAGGTTTTCATCATTCACAAGATCGTCGGCGGCGAGATAGGGCGAGAGATCGGCGCAGAGCTTCTTTGCGAAGAGCTGGCGGACAGTCTCGCTCTCGGTCGTCGAGACGACGATGTCCGGGCGGAAGACGCCGGTCACGAGATCCGTCGCGAGCCTGCGGTCCCCGGCATCCGGATCGGAAGACGTGTTGAACCGGCTGTAATCCTCGACCTCGATGCGGACCTCCTTCTGCGATTTGTTGAAGGAGACGATCTTTGCCGTGAGCGTCGCATCGGCGGCGGTATAGGCAAGCGTGACGATGATGCGATCCGAGAGGTCCGCGTCATCGGTGCGCGTGTAGAGAACGGGAATGGTATGCCAGACTGCCTCTTCGTCCTGCTGACTTTCCGTAAATAGGAAGCGGTCCCGGTCGATCACACCGCCGAAGACGGCAGTCTCCCGGCTGACATCCGACGCCGGATAATCCATCAGCGGGACCGACGCCGCCGAACCGTCCTCCTGTACTTCGATGCCGAATACGCCCGCGTTGGTCATGTAATAGATCTCCATGCCCGGCCCGAAGCAGGGATTGCCGAATTCCGTCAGCGGACAGCGGAACCGTTCGCTCAGGGTCCCGTTCTTCTTGTCGGCGGCGGATACGGAGAGGAAAGTCTTGTTCCGTTCAAAGATCCAGGATGCCGCGCGGATCTCCCCGTCTTCCGTGATGCCGATCGTGCTGATCGAACCGTTTCCCGCCGGGATCGTCTTCTTGTAGACAAAATCGGGCGAGAACACGAGGATCTCCTGCCTTCCGGCGATCCAGATATCTCCGTCCGCATCGACGACGAGAAGGTCTGCCGACCCATGCTCCGGATCGAAGAAGCCCCGGACGTCGCCGCTCTCCACCGATTCTCCGGTTGCGCGGTCATAGCAGCCGAGGCGATAGGTGCCGTCGGACTGTCCGGTGGTGTCGTACTCAACCAGCGAAAACAGATAGGTGAAGGAATCCTCGTCGAGCCAGCCGCAGTAAACGCTCTGGTTGGAGGCGAAGGGAAGGGGCTCTTCCCGCACGATCCCGTCCGCCGTCGTGGAAACGAGGGAGGAGCGGATCGTCGGTTCCCATTTGTTTTCATCCTGGACTTGCTTCATATCAAATTCGGTACAAAATACCGTCAGAGTTGCTCCGTCTTCGTCCCACAGAGGCGGCACCGCATACAGCTGAATGCTTCCCCGGCGTCCTTCCGGCATGACGAACGCCGTCCCCTCATAGCGGCTCCCGCGGGCGATTTCCGTTTCTTCTTTTTTCCGGCACCCCGCGAGCAAAAGCGGCAGGCAGAGCGCGAATACAAGCAGCGCTGCAAGGATTCTTTTCGACAACATGACGATTCCCCTCCGTGTATTTCATTTTGCTTTCAGTCTCATTATACATGAATGATGAAGTTTTGTCAACTGATAATTGAAACAAAATAGCGATAAAATCGCAAAAACGACGTGTTTTGCAAAAATCTTTTACAGGATTCCCTCGAAGCGCTGCCGCGGAGACGAAAAAACCGGATCCCGAAATACCCGGGACCCGGTTCAATCATCATGGCTTCAAAACGCGGAGTCGGTTTCGCGTGCTGCGTCCGGCGGCTTACTTTTCCGTGATCGTCACATTCTCCCCCGTGACGCGGATCCGCAGCCCGTCCGCCGTGTCCTCCGCATCTCCGCCGGAGAGATCGGCGAGCTCGTGGAGGTTCGTGAGCAGGAGGCTGAGTCCGTCGGTCCTGCCCTTGATGCAAAAGATCACGGTCTTCCCGATCCGGCCCGCGGTGACGGTGAGCGTCGGTATGCCGTCGTCGCCGAGGATCGCGCATTCCGCCCCGTCGTCCAGCGCGAAGGCCCGGACGGTGAGCGTGCCGTCCTCGTTCTGCATCGGGAGCAGGGTGTTTTCCCGCACCAGGAGCGGCAGGGAGAAGAAGTCGTGCGTCTCCCGGAGAAAGCGGCCTCCTTCGAGCGCGCGGCCGTCGAGGAGATTCGTCCAGCGGCCCGCGGGGAGGTAGTACTCAACGTCGCCGGATTCCGAGAACACCGGCGCGACAAGCAGGGAGGGACCGAGCAGGTACTGCGTGTCGAGATCGGCACAGATCCGGTCGTCCGGGAACGCGAGGACCATCGGGCGCATCATCGGCACGCCCGTGCGGTGGGTTTCGACGGCGGAAGCCCAGAGATACGGCATCAGCGATTCCTTCAGCTTTGAGAACCGGCGCAGGACGTCGACCGCTTCCTCGCCGAAGAGCCACGGGACGCGGTAGGAACCGGAGCCGTGCAGACGGGAGTGCGTCGAGAGCAGCCCGAAGGCCGACCATCGCTTGTAGACGTCCGCCGGCGCCGTGCCCTCGAAGCCGGAAATGTCGTGCGACCAGAAGCCGAAGCCGGACAGCGTGAGGGACAGCCCCGCCCGGAGGGATTCATGCATCGAGAGGTAGTTCGAGTTGCAGTCGCCGCCCCAATGGACCGGGAATTTCTGTCCGCCGACCGTTGCGCTCCGGGCAAAGAGGCAGGCTTCGCCTTCGCCGCGCTCCGCTTCGAGCAGCTCGAACACGCACTTGTTGTAAAGATAGCTGTAATAGTTGTGCATCTTCACGGGGTCGCTGCCGTCATGGTAGACGACGTCCGTCGGGATGCGTTCGCCGAAATCGGTCTTGAAGCAGTCGACGCCGTCTTCGAGCAGCCCGCGCAGCTTGGACTGATACCACGTCCATGCCGCGGGATTCGTGAAGTCGACGACGCCCATGCCGGCCTGCCACAGATCCGTCTGCCAGACGTCGCCGTTCGGGCGGTTCAAAAGATAGCCGCCCTCCATCGCCTCGCGGAAGGTCGGGGTCTTCTGCCCGATGTACGGGTTGATCCACACGCAGACGCGGAGCCCCCGGTCGTGCAGCTTCGCGATGAGGGAGCGGATGTCCGGGAAGACGTTTTTGTCCCACTCGAAGCCGCACCACTCGTTCTCGCGCATCCAGTAGCAGTCGAAGTGGAAAACGGAGAGGGGGATGTCGCGCGCCAGCATCCCGTCGACCATCGAGAGGACGGTCGCCTCGTCATAGGACGTCGTGAAGGATGAGGTGAGCCAGAGGCCGAAGGACCAGCGCGGCGGCAGGGCGGGGCGTCCGGTGAGCGCGGTGTACCGCTTAATCACGTTCTCCATGTTCCCGCCGCCGATGACCATGAAATCGAGCTTTTCGCCCGGCAGGGAAAACTGGACGCGCGTGACCATTTCGGAGGCGACCTCGAAGGAGACGGCGTCGGAGGAGTTGACGAACACGCCGTAGCCGCGGTCTGTGAGGTAGAACGGGATGTTCTTGTAGGCGATGTCCGTGCAGGTGCCGCCGTCCTCGTTCCAGCATTCGACGACCTGCCCGTTCTTCACGAAGGGCGTGAATCGCTCGCCGAAGCCGTAGACGTGCTCCCCGATCCCGAGATCGAGCTGCCCGCGCATGAAAGGACCGTCCGGGGTACTGAGATAGGAGATCATCGCATGTCCGAACCGGCTGCCGACCGCCGTGAGCTTCTTTCCCTCATGGAAATATGTGAAGGACGCCGGATTCTTCGTGATGACGAGGGAGGTCGCGCCGCTCGTGTAAGTCAGCGTGTTCCCGTCCTCCGTGCAGACGGGGGTCACGGGGAGCGCGTTCAGCTCGAATGCCGGTTCCTTCCGACGGGAGCCCGCGAAGTGAACGGCCTCGAGGCGGATGATGTCGGGGGCGGGCGTCGAGACGGTCAGCTCGAGGATCGGGCCGCCCATCGCGCGGCTGTCATAGCCGTAGTTGACTGCGTAGAGATAGAGGGACGCGCCGTCGAAACGCGCCTCGCGGATCTGCACCGTGTCCGACGCCTCGACGCCGGGCCGGTTCATCCAGTAGCCTTTCGTGAATTTCATGGGAATGCCCTCCGGTGTGGTGTTGCTTCGATTATAGCATATTTTTCCGCGATTTGCACCCGGTTTTGCAAAATTACATGAAAAAGACCGTCCGGAGACGGTCCGATTTTCATGGATGCGGCGGATAAATCTTTTCCTGGATGAACGCCGGCGGAAGCACGGTCCTCTCAAGCTCCTCGAGGATCTCGAACGCGCGGGGGAAGCGATCCCGTTCGCTGTCCGCGATCCACGAGAGGATCCCGGATGTCTCGCTGCCGAACGGTGCGGGCAGGATCTCCCCGCAGGAGGCGAAATCGAGAAAGACCGAGCGGATCTCCTCGTCCGACGGATGCCCGAAGACGAAGAACGCCTCCGCCGCACGCTCCGCTTCTTTCCAGCCGCTCTCCCGGTCGTAGTCGCCCCGCCGCATCGCCGCCGTCATTTCGTCAAAGGCCGTGCGGTACGCGGCGAGGACGGTGTCGCGGTCCGGCGGCGTCTGTTTTCCCGTCGGATCGGGCGTCCAGGTCGGCCGGTTCTCCGAGCGTGCCAGCATTTCCGCGTGGACGTCATCGAGGAGCGTGAGGATCGGCGTCATGCGTTCGTCGTCCCGGACGGCGTCGAATTCCGGCATCCGGCGGATCGCGCGGGCATAGTCGCCGGAATACGTTCCCATCCCTGGGAGCCTGCCCCCGGGGAGGAAAGCCTCGCCTTCGAAGAGCGGAGAGGTGCAGCGCGTCAGGCGGCCTTCGAGGCGGTCGTAGAGCGCGGAAAAACGGGCGACCTCCCCGAGGGCACGGAACGCCTCGTCGATCTCCCCGCCCTTCAACGAAAGGTGCGCGATCCGCCACCATGCCGAGGCGACGGTCAGATAGTCGTGGGCGTAGTCGCCGTCGTCCCAGAGCAGATCGAAGAGCGCGGGGATCTTTTTGAGCAGCCGGATCTTTTCTTCCCGCGAAAATCGCGCGCCCTCCGTCACCGTGTCGATGACCTGCGCGATGCGGGACGCGGATTCCGACGCCAGTTGATGGCACCAGGTAAAGCGCCTGTCGCCTTCGTCGAGCTCGATCATGAGGACGAGGTGGCTGTGCCAGTCGAGCTGCAGCGCCATCGCACGCTTGATCGCTTCTTCTTTTTTACCCGTCGCGGCGAGGGTCAGGCAGATCTGCTGATCCGCAACGGAACCGAGCCGGCGGTCCGGGCAGCGCTCCGCGACCCGTTCGTAGAGGCGGATCGCCTCCGCGGTGTTTTCTTTCTCCGCCTCTCCCGGGATCCGGCGCAGACAGCCGGCGCAGGCCATCATGCTCTGCCAGTCCTCCGGGTAGATCGCGAGGATCTCCCGGTACAGCGCGGCGGCTTCGGCGGGGTGATTCGTGCGGGAGAGCTCGTCTGCTTTCCGCTCGAGATCAGCACGGCGCGCGGCATTCCGGACCTCGCTCATCCCGACGAGATCGTCGAGCGAGACGCCGAAGAATGCGGCCGTCGTGACGAGGAGCGGCAGGTCCGGAACGCCGGAACCCGTTTCCCATTTTGACACGGCCTGTCCCGATACGCCGAGGTATGCCGCGAGCTCCTCCTGGGTCATGTCCTTGGCCCTCCGCAGGCGCTTCAGGTTTTCCGCGATGTGCATGTCCATAGATAAAACCTCCCGTGGTATGAAATGGGAACCGGCCGGTTCTGACTTCATTGTAACACACGGGAGGGGGATTTTCAAGAGAGGCGTATTTGAGAATTTTCCAACGGAACGTGGGATTTTCAGAGCTTCTGGATCGTCATGCCGCCGTCGACGCCGACGATCTGGCCGGTGGTGTAGCCGAGCGCACCGTCCGCGAGGGCAAGGACCGTTCTGCCGACGTCCTCCGGCTGACCGATGCGCGGAATGGGACAGAGGCCCCCGGCGATCAGGCGGTCGTATTTTTCGCGCACGCCCGCCGTCATGTCAGTCGCGATGATCCCGGGCCGCACCTCGTAGACGCGGATGCCGAATTCCGCGAGCCGGTCTGCGTAAAGCGTCGCCGCCATGGAGAGCCCCGCCTTCGAGATGCAGTACTCGCCGCGGTTGACGCTCGAGACGGACGCCGAGATCGAGGTGACGAACACGACGGCGCGGAAGGCGTCGTTCTGCTGAGCGGCCATGCGCCGGGCGATCTCCTGCGTGAGGAAGAACGTCCCGCGCAGATTGATCCCGAGCACGCGGTCGAAGCTCTCCTCGCTCATCGCGAGCATATCCGCCCGCACGTTCGGCGCGACGCCCGCGTTGTTCACGAGCACGTCGACGGTTTCGAGCCCCGCGAACGCCTCTTCGGCGATCCGGAGGCGGTCGTCATGCAAAGAAATGTCCCCCCGGATATAGAAGGACTCCGGCGAGAGGCGGCGCAGTTCGGCGGTGTATTTTTCGACGGCGTCCGCCGGGCGGGTGCCGACTGCGGCGACGGTGTAGCCGTGTTCCGCGAGCGCGAGGGAGATCCCCCGTCCGATCCCGCGGGCCGCGCCGGTGACGATGGCACATCGCTTTCCGTTTTTCATGGTCTTACCTCGCTGTTTTGGGAATCGAGCTCTTTCACGAAGAAGAGCTCCGTCGGATCGCCGGGCGTGAGCATGAGCGCGCCGCAGTCCCGGTAGCCGAGTCTGCGGTAGAAATGCTGGCCTTCCTCGTCCGCTTGGGTGGACACGAGGACGCGGTCATATCCGGCCGCACGCATGCCGCGCTCCCACGCCGTCATGAGCGCCCGCCCGATCCCGCATCGCTGACGGTCCCGGACGACGTAGAGAAGATTGCAGAAGGGGATCTCGTCCCAGAAGAAGTTCCAGCGCAGGATCGCGACCGGACGTCCGTCTTCCTCGGCGGTGAGAGCCTCTCCCTCCCGGATCTTGCGCAGAAACACCGCTTCCGGGACGTGGTCGAGGGTGCGCCAGAAGGCCCGGTCGGATTCCGCGGCGGGTCGGATGGTGAGCATGACGGGCCTCCTCAAAATGCGCTGCCGCCCGTCGGATCGATGACGATCTTGCGGCAGTGGCGGCAGTAATACGCTTCGACGGTCGAACCGGCCCATGAACGATCCGCAAGGACGACGGAGCCTTCGGGCAGCGGGAGAAATCGATACCGCCGCTTCTTTTTCGTCCACACGATCTCATGCGGACTCTGGATCACGCCGGATTCCATCTCTTTTTGACAGTAAGGACAGTTCACGGTACTTC
>JAEEGL014593644.1_pt1 | contig 10776 bp, 8 predicted proteins | sample 9134231 | NCBI WGS metagenome assembly JAEEGL01 (sample SAMN16246548, study PRJNA631951) | gut metagenome | biome: gut microbiome; feature: rumen; material: fiber-attached | host: Bos | place: Iran: Karaj | collected 2018-10
TAATTATTTTTTCAGGAGGAACACTTCAACCATTTCAAGATTTTTATCATTTATTTGGTAAAGATATTAATAAAGATAATATTATTTCTTTTGAAGGTGATCATATTATTCCTAAAGGAAATATTAAAGCATTTATTTTATGTAATGATATTTTTGCCAATAATGAATCTTTTCTTTTTACTTATGAAAATATGAAAAAAAATAATGAAAGAAATATTCATAATTTATTATTATATATTAACAATTATTATAATTTATTACAAAAGAATTTTAAAGGAAAAGGAATTGGAATTTTTTTTCCTAGTTATGATTTAATGAATAAAGTAATTAAATATAATAATGAAAAAAAAATTTTTAATAAAGATATTATTTTTTCAGAGGAAAATTCATCAAAAGATATTTTTTCCTTATATAAAGATAATATAATAGAAAAGAAAATAAATTCTATTATTTTTGCAGTTATGGGAGGAAAATTAAGTGAAGGAATCAATTTTAATGATGATTTATGTAGAATTTTAATTATTGTTGGAATGCCTTATTCAAATATTAAATCTATTGAAATAAAAGAAAAAATTAAATATTATGATAAAATAAGTAAAGAAAATAATTTTGAAAATGATTATTATGAAAATTCTTGTATTAAAAATATTAATCAAACTATTGGAAGATGTATTAGACATTATAATGATTATTCAATTATAATTTTAGTTGATTTTAGATTTAAGAAAGAAAAAATAATTAATAAATTACCTAAATGGTTAATTAAAGAAAAATTAGATTTTATTGAAAATAAAATGTCTTATGAAAATCATATGAAATTTATTGAACAGTTTTTGATAAATCATTAAAAATCAATTAAATTAATTATTAAATTTTTAAAAAGCATAAAATTTTTTTTTTTTTAATTAAAAAAAATTAATAATTATAAATGTCAAATGAATTTCAAGAAAAAAATATAAAAAAAGTAAAAGAAAATGAAATGAACAGAAAAATTTTAGAAGAAAACTCGAAAAATTTTTCAAAAATATATCATTCTTTAAAATATAATAAAATAAAAAATAAAAATAAAACAATAAATAATGAAAGAGAAAAAAGAGATTTTCTATCAATGATAAATTTTCCTTATCCAGAAAAAAATATTACACCTCAATCAAAAAATTCTTTTTCAAATGAAAGAAAAATAAAAAGTAAATCACCAAATGTTTTAATTAAATTAGTAAATTCAAAAAAAATAAATAAAAAAGAATCTAAATCTCTAAACTCAAAAACTTCAATTTTAGATTTAGATTTTAATTTTGAATTTAATCAAAAAATAAAAGAATCTTATATTAAAGATGATAATAAAAATATTATTTCAACAATAGAAAAAATTGATTCTTTAAATAATATAAGTAATATTAAAAATTCTTTCGAAGGTAATTTCCAAAAAAAAAATAATGATAAAGAAAGTAATATATACATTAAAAAAATTACATCAAATAATTCTGTAAAACCTTTAAATGAAAATAAAAATGATAATAAAATTTTTATTCAAATAAAAAATAAAAATTCACCTTTAATAGAAAAAAATAATAAAAAAGAAGAAAATGATGATTTTCTAAAAAGAACAAAAGATAATGAAATATTAAAATATAATCATTTAGAAAAAATGAAAGTTAAAAATTTAAAAAATGAAATATCAAATTTAAAATTTATGATTTCAAATGAAAAACAATATTTGAAAATAAATAAAAAAAATGTATATCAAAATAATAGAATAAGAGATATTGAATCAGGTAAAAATAGATTAATGAAATTATATGAAAATTTAGAAAGATATGAAAATGAAAATAATAATAATTCAAGTAATTTAATTAAACAAAAAAAATCTTCTTTAAGTAGAAACGAAAGAATAAATGAATTTAAGAAAAATGAATTAGAATGGGAAAAAAAAAAATTAAAAAATTTAGAAAAAAGAAAACAAAATAAAACAGCAAATACTACATTAGATGAAATATCTAAAATTAAAATTAATAAAATTTCTAAATTAATTAATGAAGGAAAGTATTATAATCATTTATCTCAAAGTTGTCAAAAATTAAATGAAGAATATTATATTAGAAAGACTTTAAAACCTATTTTAAATAAATATTTTCCAATAATAAATAAACCAAAATTAAAAAAATCATCTTCTCAAATATTAAATCAAAAAACAATAATAAAAGGAAATAAAGAAAAATATATTTTAAAACCAAAATTAAACAATCAAATAAATAATAATAATAATAATTACCATAAAAAAACAATAGAAAATAATTCAGAAGAAAAAAATCATTGGACTCAAAAATTAAAAAATATAAACAAAGGTAAAAATAACAAAAATTTAGAAGAATTATATAAAATTAATATAAGAGAAGATGGAGCTTGGAATATAAATACAATGAATGAAATACTTTATACTCCTTTTAATCGTAAATTTGTAAATAGTATAATTAAGGAACATAATTTATTAGAAGATAAAAAAAAGAATAATTAATATTAATCAATTTTTTAAAATAAAAAAAATTAAAAAACTTATTTTCTACTTTAAATAAATAAAAAAATGAGAAAATCAATAACAATAGACAATATAGATAATATAGATAAATTTGTAGGAGAAAATTTTTCCCCAGAGCAATTTATAGGAGATTGTTTAATGGAAAAATCATTTGCTTTTACTCATAAAGAACAAAGATTAAAAGATGTAAAAAATATATTAAAAAACACAGATAAATTATATAAAAATTCATCTGAAAAGTTTATAGATATATTATTAAATAATTATGAAACTTTTATATCAATAGGAAAATACATTGATAAAATAGATAAAAATATATCAAATGCAATGGAAAGTGAAAAAGAATATTCAAATTTAATTCAAAATTTAAGAAAAGATGTTGAAAGTTTTTCATTTAATTATAGTAAATATTTAAAAGATATAAAAGATGAAAATGAAGAAAATAAAGAAAATGATGAATCAAATACTTATAAATTTGAAAATGTTGGTGATATGAATTTTTTAGAAGAAAATTTTGATTTAAATGATTTTTTAAATCCTAAAGAAAAAGGAAAAAAATGGTTAGAAGAACAATCAGAAAATTTAAAAGTTTTAATTGATAATGAAAAATATGATGAAAGTATTGAATTAGTTAAAAAAATAAGAGAATGTGATTTAAGTTTAATTGATTATGATATATTAATTGATTTAGATTTAACATATAAATATTTAATTGAAAAATTATCAAGATGTATTAGTAGATGTAATACAAGGAAAGAAGTAAAAATATATATTGATAAAATGAAAAAATTAAATTGTTCTAATCTTGCTGTTGATTCTTTTTTAGGTTGGTTAAGTGAAAAATTAAAAAATAAAATTCAAGATAAAATTGAAAAAGAAAATTTAGAAAATAAAAAAAATCAAGAATTAAATGTTATCAAAGAAGAAGATGAAGATTTTGATGATATTAAAGATGATGAATTAAATAATAATAATAATTTTAATAATCCTCAAGATGAAGAAGGTATTACTCTTGTTTTATATAGGTTACTTGAACATTTACAAAATAAATAATTTCTTTTTTTCTATAATTTTAGAAATAAATATTTTCTTAATATTTATTTGTTTGTTTTTATTATTGTTTTTAAACCTCTTAAATTTTATTGCAACAAATTTAAAAATAAAAAACACCAAAATAAGTATATTAAAAGAAATTCAATTTTCAAAAAAAATGAAAACTTTTAAAATAAATATTCCACCTCCTAAAAAACAAATTAAAACAATAGCTTTTTTAATTAAAAAAAATTCCAAAAGCTTATCTAAGTCACAACAAAAATTTTAAATGTATACTTTTTTCTGCCATTTTTTTTAAAAAAATTTTTGTTTTTAAATGTGATTTTTTATATATTACATTTCATAAATATAATTTATGAAAGTATAATTAATTTATATGTAATATCAACCTATATAATAATATATTGAGTTATTTAAATATTTATAAACACCTTTTTTATTTTGGATTGATCAGTTAACCTACTAATAAACCAAAATAAAAATAACTCTTTTTAATTATTTATGTTTTTAGTTTACCAAATTGACAAATTTTACAGAGAAAAATACTTTAATACAATAAAAATATTGTTATTTTTTCTACAACATAAAGAAAAAGGATAATATCTTATAAATGAAATATAATATTTCATAGGAATTTCAATTTCATTAATTCTAATTTGATTATTTTCAATAAAAAATGTATTACTTGGGAAATTAGTAATATTATTTACATTTTTTTTACATATATATTTTAAAATTGAATTTTTACCTTGAATTTTAGCATAAGCTAATTGACATCTTTTTTCACTATTAAAAATATTCCATTTTTTTCCAAAAAATTCAGAATAAAAATAAAGAATATGAATAGGATCTATAAAATTAATAAAACCAAATCCTAAATTAGTTTTATTTACAAAATCTAAAGGTAAATATAATATATCATATTTACCATAAAAATGTTCATTAATTTCATTTTGAAAAAGTTGCATTGTATATTTGTTAGGTATATTTCTTATTATTAATGTTGTTCTTTTATCTTTTAATTTTAAAACATTATCCAAATGAATCATTAATTTTGGTGAATCTAAATGTTTTTTTTTATTTTTTTGTTTTGTGTTTAAATTTTGATTGTTTAATACTTGATTTTTATCATTGTTAATTTTGGAAAAAAATATATTTTGAATTGGATAATTTATATTTACATTATAATTACAATTATAATTTAATGTATTATTATCAATTAAGTTTTGATGAGTATCATTTTGTTTATTATAATTTTCACTTTCATTTTGAATCAATTGATCATTAAAAGAAGACTTTGATAAATTTGAATTAAATGATTTTTGTGAATTTTCTTCAACGGATATATTAGTTTTTAAAGAACTTTGATTTGAATTATTTTCTTTTGTAAAAGATTTAGAATCTTTTTGTTTCATATTTATTAATAAGTTTGAGATTTCTTTGTTTATTTCATCATACTCATCATCTTTTTCATCGTTTGTGTTCTTTCTTTTTGAAAATGAACAATCATTTAAAATCATTTTATATTTTAATAATCTATATAAATTTTTATTAAAATATTTAATAATTTTTTATATATTATAATTCAATTAAAATAAGTTTATAAAAATAATAAAAATATGATTTCTTCATTGATAAATTAAATAATTAAAAAAATTATTTATTATATATTTTATATTCTATTATATTAAATAAAATTAGTTTTAAAAATAATTATTAATGTGAATAATATAAGATTATATCATATTTAAAATTCATGTAAAGAATAAAAGTAATTACAAAAAGAATAATATTTTTATACAAAAATAACTAATTTTCATAAAACTAACATTTAATCATCAAAAATATTTTCATTTTGATAAGAATAAGTTTTATTAACAAAATCACTATATTTTTTTTTCCTTAAAACTTTCTTATTAACATAATCTGAAAAAACAACACCATTATTTTTAAGATAATTTAACCATTTTTCATTTCCTTCTTTAAAAGTATTTTTAGTAGCATTTTGAATAGCAATTTTAAAAAAAGTATTTTCAATAAAATTAGGATAACCAGAAATTCTTAAAACACAAGAATTATTATTTAAAGGATAAATTTCATATTGATCTTTAATTTCAAAGTAATTTGATAAAGGTACTCCTTCACTTTTAGAAGTTGAATTAATAATATAAAAATTATTTTTATCATCTGATATAAATTTTTGTGTTGAATAAACTTGACTTTCGTTTATAAAAGGAATTCCTTTTAATTTTAAATTAAATGATATATTTCTTTCTTTTGAAACTTTATTTTTATCTTCTAAATTGATTTCTTTCCATTCTGAAACTTTTATATTAAAATGATCTTCTAAAGTTTCATAAAATTTTGGATGTGAAAAATCTTTTTTATTATCTTTTGAATAAAAAAATTTTTCGAAAAATTCTTTCGAAGATAGATTTATTTGTTTTAAACAAATTAAATTCGATTCTTCATTCATTTCTATAAATTTAATTTCATCTTCTTCTATTTCTTCTTCTATTGATGAATCTTCAGTTGAAGAACTTAATTTATTTAAATAATCATTTTTTTCTTTTTTTAAAAAAAAATTTGAATGATTTACTCTATGAGATATTGGATTTATTTTATTTAATGAATTAATATTTTTTCTTTCTTTAAAATTTTTATCAATTAAATCAAAAGATTTTTTTATATTTGAGAATTTAGAAAAAACTAATAAAGATTTACGAAATATTTTTACAACTGAAGATATTATTATTTTTTTTTCATCTTTTGAAATTGTCATTGATATTATTTCAGAAGATGGAATTATTATTTTTTTTCCTGAATTAATTACTGAAGAAAAACATAAATAATTTGAAGTTAAATATAAAACTCCAAAATCGTAATCTAAAAGAAAACATGGAATTTGATTTTTTATTTCTTCATTTTTAGGAAGATTTAATTTTTTTAATATTACTTCATTCGACATTTTCAATTATACTCTTTTTAAATGATTGTAAATTTATTTTATGAAATATTAACTATTTATTATTTAATTAAGAAATAAATAATTATTTAATATTTATATTAAAAAACAGTCAATTTTTTTTTACTTTTAATTTAAATTTTAATTTGTTTTTCAAGATTTAATTTCTAAATTAAATTAAGCAATTCAGTTTGCAAATAATCATTCAATATTTTTTTTTAATTTTTCTCTCACATTTTGAATTCTTTTTTAAAATTTAAAATAATAAAACTATATATTTAATGAAATGTTTTTATAAAAAAAAATTAAAAAAATGGACCCTCAATCAAGAAATTCCGATAATCAATCAAGAACAATAGAATCATATAATAGAATAAATGATAATCAAGTAAATTCATATATATAACTAAATTTAGAACAATTATTCAAGAAATTTTAGATATTCAAATAATGAAGAACAAAAAATAAAACTTCAAAAATTAAATGAAACTGAAAAATCAATGTTTGACAAAATAGGAATAAGTAAAAGATATAACATATTCAAAGATAAACCAACAAATTCTTTTCATAGAAGAAAATTATTTTTTAATGATTTCGACCCTGAGAAATGCATAGAAGAACAACCAACATTTACATTTGAAAACGATAGAAATATAAATTATTACAAAAGTTATATAGAAAACCAAACAAAAGCAATAAATAAATATTCTGAAAATTACATAAATTATATGAACAGCATAAATCCAAATAATAAAATAGCAACACCATATAATTTAAATGAAAATAATATAAGAGTACATAATAGAAGTGAATCAAATATTCAAATATCTAAATCTCAACCAACAATATTTAATAAAGATCAATATATAATGAAAGGAAGATCAAATGAAATTTCGAATCCTGTAAAATATTATCAAAATCAAGCAAATGATTATAATAAATTTCATAATGAAGAAATGAGATATTTAGATTATAATCAAAATATTATGAATCATAAAAAATATAATGAAATTAATGTTAATCCTTTTAATAAAGGAAGTTCTAAAGGAGGCTTAGGTCAATCTTCTTTAAGAAGAAATCCTATTTTAAATCCCTTACATGATTATTCTTATAATAAATATTTTGATCGAGAAAGTTTTAATGTTAATAATACTCAAAGTGAAAGAACTAGAAATTCTTTAGTTCAAGCTGGAAATTCTATTTTTGGAAATTAAAAAATTAATTTTAATAATATAAAAATAAATTTCAATAGAGTTGTTATTAATTTATTATTATAATATTTTAAATAAATTTTCAAAATTTTCATCACCTAAAAAAAATAATATTTTATTTTTGAATTGACTTTTAAATTATTCTTTTATTAATTCCTTTTATTTTTATCGTTTTTATAAATTATATTCTTTCAAAATGATTTCCAAAAAATTAAAAAAACTTAAAAAAATGAAAAAAAAGAAAAAAGTTTTTAAATTCCATATCAACATTCCATATAATAAAAATTAACCTTTTAATTTAGCAGCAGCAGCTTGTTTCCTCCTAACACTTTCATTATAAATTCTTGCAATATTAACTTCACAACAAGTCATTTGATCTTTAACAAAATCTAAATCTTTTTCATTAACTTTAATTTGATTTTTAGCTTTTTCCAAATTAGAATTTAATAATTCTTTAGCTTCACTCATGGAATATTCACACATAATATTAGCACCTAACCATAAAAAAACACTTTCAGGAACTTTAACATCAGCTTTTGCCCATAAATTATTACTAACCATATAATCAATTTTTAATATTTCTTCTTTATCTTTTTTTTCCATATAATCTATTGTTTCTAAACATTTTTCCATATCTGGAATTTTATTTTTTACTCCTTCACTTTGTTTTGATATTTGAGCTTCCATATATTTAAATTTGTTTAAATATTGATTCAAATATGATATTAATTTTTCTGAAGTGTATTTGTCTATTAATGGCTCTACTTTTTCTATGAAATTCATTGTAGGAACTCCACGAGTGTTTTTCTTTGTTTTATCTATTAATTCATTTATTAGGGAATCTTCTTCTTTTGGAACTGTTGATTCCATTTTTTTTAATAAATATTTTTTCTTTATTATTTTTTTTATTTCTTTTTTTATTCTTTTTTTAATTTTTAAATGAGTGATTCTATTTCTAATTCAAGTAATCATATTTTTTCTATTGATAAAAATACTATTTTATTTAAAATTAATAATAATAAAAATTCACTTAATTTAAGTTCATCAATATTATCTCATAATAAATCAATTAGTGAATGTATTATAAAAATAACAAATTTAACTTCAAATTATTTAGCTATGAGAATAAGAACAACAAAAAAAGAATTTTATACAGTTACTCCATCATATTCAATAATTGAACCTAATTCATATATTAAAGTAAATTTTCAATTATATATAAAAGATAACTCTTTATTTTTAGTAAATAATTCTGAACATAAATTTAAATTTGAATGTGTTGTCCTTGATAAATATAATAATGAAGAACCTAAAAAAATTTTTGAAGATATTGAAAAAAATAATTTGAAATATAAAATAGAAAGTATTAAAAAAATTGCTGAATTTATTGATACTAGTAATGACAATAATATTATTAATCCCAATACTTTATTAACTTCTTCCAAAAATTCTTTTATTGATAAAAATTCAAATTCTAATTTAAATAGTTCAAATATAAATAATAATACTATAAATCAAAAAAATATTGAAAATGAACAAGAAAAAAATGAATTAGAAAGATTAAAAGTAGAATATTATAAATTAAAAAATGAATTAAGTAATTTATCTCAAAATTACATCAATTTAAAAAATAGTGTAGATATGGAAAAAAATGGAGAAATGTTAAATAACTTTAATAAAAAATTAACTTATTATTTACCTGAAAAAAGAGAGATAAAAATATCAACAAAATTAGCATTAATATTTTGCCTAACTGCAATAATATTAGGTTATTACATAACAGATTAAATATAAATTTATCAAATATCTTGTATTCTAAATAAATTATATTTTAAGAATAAAATTTAAATTTAATATATAATAAAAAATAAAAATTAATTAAAAAATCTTAGCAATTAAAAAAATATCCATGAAAAAAAACACTTTATTATTCATCTTCATCATTATCTCCTCCCTCATTATTTGTATTTATTTTACTTCTGATAGATTTAGTTCTCTGACTTTCCAAATCAGAAGGTCTAAAATTATTATCTCCTTCCATAATTAATTTAGCAAAATCAGTACAAAATTGAAAAGTATTTAATTGATACATATGAGTCCATCTTGCATTTTCATTTAAAAAATCAATAGCTTCACCTTCAACATCATATATTCCATTCATTATTTCTATATCATCTTTTTTTCCATCATATACTTTATTAAAATTCTCTTCTGTTGAATATACCATTAAACCATATAATTTACTTTTTTTATAATAATCCTTGTATTTTGGAGGAGAATTTTCAAAAGCACTTTTAAATATATGATGTAATACTTGGATAAGGAAATTAAAATTATATTGTAAATTATTTCTAATATTCATTTTTTTCTTCTTATAATATAATAATTTTGTATCTGCATTTTTTCCAGTCATTCCTTCAATAATATTTAATTGATCATCATTTTTATTACTTGAAAGAGTAGAAATTTTTTTTGGAGTTCTTCCATTATTTAAAATAAGTTTACTTTTCCTTCGACTTGGACTTTTCCCTTTAATTTGTTGATCTAAAAGATCAGAAACAGGATTTCCCATTTCTCTTATTTTAGGGAAATAATTTAAATAATTTTTAAAAACATCAATTAATAAAACTCTATATAAAATAAGAAATCCAATTAATAAAGCTTGTCTTTCTAAAGTCATATTATTTAATCTACAATTAATATCAAATTCTAATCTATTAAATTCAAAAGTAGTTAAAAATCCAGGAGATAAAGTACTTTTTTCTTTAATATAAGTTTTAAATAATGTTTTTATTCCTTCAGGAATATCATTTTTTTGAACAAAAGCAGAAGAAAGATCATTAAATAATTGATGAACAAAAGATTTAACAACAAAAACAGAATTTTCTCTTACTTTCTCATCACGTGAACTTAAATTAATTTTTTCTCCTAAAAATTTAACACAAAAACTTTCTAAATTAGTTAAAATTCTCAAAATGAAATTTTTAATTTCATTAATATTAGCTTTTGTA
>JAEEGL015136887.1_pt1 | contig 10776 bp, 2 predicted proteins | sample 9134231 | NCBI WGS metagenome assembly JAEEGL01 (sample SAMN16246548, study PRJNA631951) | gut metagenome | biome: gut microbiome; feature: rumen; material: fiber-attached | host: Bos | place: Iran: Karaj | collected 2018-10
CCGCCGTCAGCCCAGAAGGGTATCTCCTCCAGGACCTCATAGTCCGCGTTCTCCTTCTTCTGAGCCTTGAAGGCATCCAGCTCCTCCTTGCTGCAGCGCCCAAAGTCAGGATCTCCGGGCTGCCAGCCTGCCACAACGGCGTAGATGCCGTCTCCCATGGGCAGGATCTCACTTACAGCCAGAGGGATGCGGAAGAATTCCTCTGCTTCTCCTCCGAATACGCTGATGCGCTGGAAGATGGTGAGCTTTTCACCGGCCTTCTTGCTTTCTGAAGCCTTCGCATCCCTGTCAGCAGGGAATACGATGGTCTCTCCGTCCTCCCAGAAGAACTGCTTTGCATCTCCTGCGGAGGTCATCCTTCTTATGTTCTTGCCCTCGCAGACCCAGATGTCGCCCTTGTAGCCGTTGCTGTCCTTGTCGGGAGTCTGGACCACAAAGCCCAGATATTCGCCGTCCGGGGAAAACCTCGGTCTGGAGAGGAATTTGTAGTTGTAAAGATCGTTGATTGTCAGCTTGCTCATAATTGCCTCCTGATAATATACGCCGGCTGCATGCAGCCCCTTTATTCCTTGATAGTATTCTAACATACTGCCCGCTCCGGTTGTAGCATTTTCGCTTCATCATGCAAAAGTTTTGATACATCATTCCTATTTTCTCGATTGACGGAGGCGGCAGCCCGGACTTATAATTGTAATGATATTTTATTTGCTAATGTTTATGTGATTTTTTATTCAGAAAGAGGTCATTATGGACAAGAAACAGGCACAGTCTTATATCGACAGCCATAAGGCGGAGCTTTGGGAAGTAAGCGACAAGGTCTGGTACGCTGCGGAACTGGCTTTCAATGAAAAAAAATCCGTCAGAGCCGAGGTCGAATACCTGAAGTCTCAGGGCTTCGAGGTTGAGGAAGGGATTGGCGGCGTTGAGACTGCCTTCTCCGGCAGATTCGGCCATGGCAAGCCCGTCATCGGCTTCCTTGGCGAATTCGACGCTCTGGGCGGACTCTCCCCCGTTCCCGACGAATTCCAGCTCCTCCCCAGAGACCAGCAGGCCACCGGCCACGGCTGCGGCCACAATCTGCTGGGCGTGAGCTCCATCGGCGCGGCTATGATCATGAAGAATTATCTCGAGCAGACCGGCAAGGAAGGCACCGTTATCTATTTCGGATGCCCCGGCGAGGAAGGCGGCTCCGGCAAGGCCTTTATGGCAAGAGAAGGCGTGTTCGATGAGCTGGACTGCGCCATCACCTGGCATCCGGGCGGAGCTAACGCTGTTATGACCGGCGGAAGCATGGCCAATATTCAGGTGAAATACATCTTCAAGGGCGTAAGCTCCCACGCTGCAGGCGCTCCGGAAATGGGACGCAGCGCTCTGGACGGCCTTGAGCTGATGAACATGGGCGTTCAGTTCCTCAGAGAGCACATGGGCACCAACTGCAGAGTCCACTACTCTATAGTTGATACCGGCGGACTCTCCCCCAACGTGGTACAGTCCCACGCAGCGGCTATCTATCTGATCCGCTCAAACAACAACAAGAACGCTGCAGAGCTTAAGAGAAGGGTCGACCTGATCGCCGACGGCGCAGCTCTTATGACAGAGACCACCGTTGAGAAGGACTTCATGAAGGCCTGCACAAATTACAGAGGCAACAATGTTCTGAACAAGCTTATGCAGGCGAACCTGGAGGCTCTGCCCCTGCCCGGCGTGGACGAAAAGGACATGGATTTCGTAAAGAAGATCAACGCCAGCTGCCCCAAGCAGGAATACGAGGTCCGTCAGGACATCCTGGATGTGATCCCCGAGGACGAACAGGCTGCCTTCATCAAGAAGTGCCAGGAGAACGACATCTTCGACTTCATCATGCCCCTTACCCCCTATAAGGACGGCGCAGGCTCCACCGACGTTGGCGACGTAAGCGCAGTATGCCCCACCACCCAGTGCAACGTGGCTACCTGGGCCTCCAAGACCCCCGGTCACAGCTGGCAGATCATCGCTCAGGGCGTTTCCGATTACGCCCGCGACAGAATGGTCTACTGCTCCAAGGTAATGGCAGGCGTAGCCATCGACCTGTTCGAGAACCCCGCCATCATCGACGAGGCCAAGAAGGAGCACAAGAAGAACTATCCCGACGGATATCAGTGCCCCATCCCCAAGGGCGTAAAGCCCCGTCCCCTGGGCTAGGAGAAAAGATGCCCTACCGGAGGACCTTCCCCGGTCAGGAAACAAGACAATGCAAAAGAGACTGCCGAACGGCAGTCTCTTTTATTATCGCTTCAGAGGGCTCTGACAGCCCCTTAGAGAGCTTTTTTATGTATTTTCGGATATTTCCCCATCTGAAGCGCTATCTGGCCCTTTTCCTGCGAATGATCAGGACTGCAGCGGCTCCGATGGTCAGTATGGCGCCAAGACCTGTGTAGAAGCCTGTACCTGTGCTTCCGGTGGAGGGAAGCTGCGCTCCCTGATAGTTTACGACATTCAGGTTTGCAATGCCTCCGGGTGTGGTAAGGCTGATGTCGCTGCTTTGGCCTGGCAGCAGCTGCACCGCACCGGCACTCACCAGGAATTCATAGCTGTCTGCGGCGATCATGTAGCCTCCGGGAGCCTGAGTCTCGGTCAGCTTATATGTGCCGTTGGGCAGCAGCATCAGTGCAGATGTGCTGTTAGTCATATCCAGAACAGCGCTGCCGCTTGCATACACTTCGTAAACACCTGCAGTCTCCTTAAGATTGAAGTCCTCATAAACACTGCTTGCGTTCAGCTTCTGGAGGCTGAACTTTGCACCCTTCAGGGCATTTGCCAGCTCGTCCAGCTTGTTGAGCTTGACATCCGTGTACTCGCCAGTATTAGTGAATACAATGGTCAAAGAATTATTTTCACCAGATTCAAAAGAATTGCTGTTACTCGTAAATGAACCGCTTCTTCCATATTGTTCCACATAAAAGTTATAGCGCAGATTTGAAAGGTCTATCGAGTAATCAATATTACCTGCAGGAACAACATTGTTTACAGTAACATCTGTTGAGTATCCGGACTTCGGCGTCTGGGTAATCTTAAGAGTGTATTTGTAATCCGATACAAAATGATATACTTTTTGCTTTATACATTCCTGCAGATACGCTTCCTTTATAACTAAACCGTTATCATTAATTACTTCAACCCAGGCACTGTATTCATAAGGAGTGGCGGGCTTTCGCGTCACAGTGATTCTGACAGTGTAAATCTGATCTTTTTTCAGTGTTGTTGTCAGAGAACCCCATGTATTGTTTGGTGCACCGACTTGCAGACTGCTATTATTCATTTTTCCATAAACCAGAACATCTGCAATTTCAATTCTGTACTCAAATTCATCTGATGACTTACCACCCTCTACATGGTTTTCAACTGTAAATGTAAAGATTTGACGAGCTGCGGCAGTCCAGGAGCTGATCAAAGTTACATCATTAATGACCGGCTGTGAAAAGTCAAATCCATATGTGCTCAGTCTTGTCGCCACGTTTTGATCCGTCGGATCTACAGTCTTTCGTTTATAATCATTTACTGCAGAATTATTTATCAGCCATTTGATAAAGTTCCAGGAGGATGTGTCAGGAACTGCAAGCGATATAACAGTTGGATCTTCCGGTTTAGGTACAAAGTCACCTTTAGCCAAAGTATAAGTAACATATCTATCACTTGGACTGCTCTGATAGAACTCATACGCTCCGGGAGTAGTGGTTATTGCAGAGCCCGTGGACCATGTGTGAAGCTTGCTGCCATTATCTTCATAAGCCAAATCAAACTTAACAGTAACGGGATCACTCCAGACTGCATACAGAACACTTCCAATGGGCTCTTCCTGTTCAAAATCCCAGATATAGTCGCTTTTTAGCTTTGCCAGCACATTGGAGCCTGCATCCGGTGTAATTACTGTGCCATCTCCAAATGTAATTGCAGCAGTAGTGCTGAAATCAGTGTGCGCTGCAATAGCCGCATTTGTGGTCCAGCCCACAAATACCTTGCTGGCATGAGTAGGATCCTTGGGATGATACTGATTGTTGATAATACTGGTTTCTTCAATAACATATAAGCCATCGTCCTGATACACATAGTCAGTCGATGCTTCGGTCCAGACACCACCATTTACATCAAAGCTAACCTCATCATCCGGTTCTTCGGTATAGGTCACCACAATACCCGTTGCATCGGTCTGCAGCATTCCTGTATATGTTACAGGTTTGTTATATTTTATATTGCTGCTTCCGGTTCCATAGGGATCAGTCGTACCCAGAGCACCGCTTACATGCATCTTCTGTCCCGAGTGATCATTGACTGCAGTGGCTGTTATCTTGTCACTTCCTGCATTTGCCCTGGGCAGAACTATCTTAACTTCACCGCTTATACCGCCTGAGCTTGCCGGAATGGTGATGGAATTCGTGCTTGCTTCACGGTCGAATTCGCCGGTGGCGATATTAACGACACTGATGGTGGATGATCCTGTACCTGTAAGATCAACGGTTATATCTTCAGCGGTAGTATTGACGAAGGTGACATAGACCATGGGCTCCCACATTGCGTAGAGTGCCGCATCGGTAGTATTTCTGCTGACGGACACTACGGAATTTGGAGCGTAGGCAGGAATATAGGCCTTGCCTGTGGTTGGTACCAGCGGATCGCTGTTTTCATCAAATCCGATCAGAAGGTGGCCATCTTCATTTGAGAAGAACTTTGTTCCGGTAATACCGCCAAAGGTTGTGGTTTCGGTTGTTGCATACTGATACAGATGCAGAGCCAGGTTGGACTGAATGTCACCGAACAGAATCTGGGTAGGCCTGCCGCTTCCGTCAAGGGCTGCTCCGGTCTCAATTATAGAGCTGCCGGGGCCGGCAAGCGCGGGAAGAATAGCTGAATCTGTGGTATTCACATATCCACCGTAGGTGCTGTTTGCATCCAGGATCAGGTTTGTGATATCAGGCCTGCGATAGCTTGTTGTTTCCGGCTCATAATATGCCTGCATGTGAATAATCGAACCAAGGAGATCTGTCGAAGATATAAGTTCTGCATCTACAAAGAAATCATCACCGGGCTGATAGTAGACGGGGTCTCCATTCCCATCAAGCTGGATGGGGATCCAATTGTAGTATGTGGTGGGACCAATAGTGGTTCCGCTGGATTCATCCTTACGAACAACTCTCCAACCACGGAATATCCAGCCGGATGTGACAGTTTCCAACGAAGGTGCACGAAGGACATTGGTCATAGACTGATCGGAATAGAGCTGCTCGGATGGATTCTTGGGGTCAGACCACTGCTCCATTTCACCTACTACAAGAGTTGTTCCGCCGGCTCCGTCATCAGCCAGGAAATAGGGATTGTACTGAATATAGATGCCATCGTCCAGTCGCCACTTCGCGCGGAGCTCCAGCTCACCTTTTACGGGATCATTGAAGTTATATGGCATGTTATCAACAGAACCATCATCATGGACCTTATACCAACCCATAAATGAGTAATGCTCACTTTTTACGGGACGGTACGGATAGTCGGTAAATGTGTCGATAAACTCTTGCTTGGTGAGCTTGGTTATATTTGTCCAATATGTTGGATCCGCTGAATCCAGAATGCTGCAGTAGTCGTCATAGTACGCATCCAATGCGCCGGATGTGAGGTATACTGCATTGCGCAGACTCTGGGGATATCCCCAATCTCCGTCAAGAGGAACGGTCTCTCCGGGAAGAGGATCCAGACGCTGGGTATTGACATAATAATACCAGTCCTGGTCATAGTAGTTAACCGTATCAGAAGGATCCTGCTCCTTCGCAGTGAGCTTTATAAAGCCTCTCTCTATGCTGTATTCACCGACGGGCGTTCCATAGTTCGCAGTAAAATATGTGGACATGGAGGAGTTCTGTGAATGGTCGATAACGCCTCCGTTAGGATCGATCTTAACAGGGTATTGAAGTATCTTCAGCGTCGGGTACAGAACTATGCTGCTGCTTGGCATCTTCTCATTGGCAAAATCAAATGGCTCGCCAACGCCGGCTTCATTATTGTACCAGCCGGTAAACTCATACCCTTCCTTCTCCGGGTCAGCGTATTTCTTCGCATCAGCCAGAGACTGGTTATAGTAGTAATAATCTGTCTTCGGACCATCCTCATACATGAACGTCAGAGAATACTGCTTGGGTCTGTAGAAGAAGTAGATATGATACTCGTTCTTGCCCGTAACAGGATTTGGCTTCATTGCACTCTCATAGCAGCTGTAAACAAACTCATATCCGTCAATTGCATCACTAAGCTGAATCTTAGGCGCACGGTCAGAAATAACAGCTCTGGGGGATTCCGTTGAGATCTCATAGAACTGGCGGCCTATGATCTCACTCCTGTCTCCGGATGTGTTTGCTTCACTCCAGGATGTCATTGGATAGCTTGCGTAATCAGCCCCATCTACTACTGTGATGGCAGAATCACTTGTATCATATGCGCCGGGAATCGCCTCATACAGAATGTGATACTGCTTGAAGCGCTGATTATTATTCGCCTTTCCAAAATATGCCACAAGATGGTGGACCTGATTTGCATTGATGATTTCTGTGCCATCTCTGTTGCTGCACAGTTCTGCAGACATGTAGTTGTAAACACCGTTTATATCAGGGTTTCTGTTATTCACATCAGCGTCGGCACGTTCATTCGCGATCCGGCAATACAGGCTCCCGTAATATGCTGCCCAGATATACATGGTATTTTGGGCCCCTTCGGGGTTCGTGAAGCTGAAGTTCGGATTTACAGGTGAAGGCCAGCGATCACCGATATAGGCGCCATACTTAGCCTCGATGATGTACAGATTCTGATCGTTCGTGTTATGATCCGGGTCAGGGACATAATCACCCTTCACATTTGCAAAATTGGCAGCATATCCGGATGTAACAGTTTTGCTGTCCGGAATATATGTCATAGAGAAATTACCGGAAATAGGATCAGTAGGATTTCTGCCATGAGTCCTATTCCAGGAATACTGGTAGCCCAGATCCCTGACAATAGTGTCATGGAACATATATTCGATCCAGTTGCCGTCCCATTCTTCAGCAGTCTTCTGGTTTCCGCCGGCCTTTACATAGTTATCACGGCCGATATGGAATACCAGCTTAAATACCTTACGGCTGTAGAACACATTAAAGAAGCTGTTGCCGTCGCCGCCTATGGTAACTGTGGAGTCTACAAAATGGTGTTTGCCGTCTGTATCAGTAAACACAAATGCTCCGGCAGGAATTCTGTCATAGAATATCTGCTCGCCTGCGGGAACCGCTTCGATATCGTCCAGGAATGCTGTGCTTAGTACACTGATCCCTGCATCGGAGGTGTAGGCGTCCAGCTCGTTGAATGTGATGGGCAGGCCTGAACCATAGGTACCGGGAAGCTTTGAGTTCAAATCTGCTGTGGAAATCGGCAGAGCAGCGTTGGAAACATAGTTGCCCTCTGCGTCCTCAGTCCAGTACACGACCGTAATTCGGGATTCATCAGCTTTCCATGTTCCGTAGAGCTTAAGTCTGTCTAAAGCATCATAAAGCTTAAGCATACCGCCTGTGGTATTCAGCAGAATCTGGCCGCTGTTATCATTATTCAGAGTACCGGTACCATCGCCATTATCAGTTACGCTGTAAATACCAGAGTCATAGATGGCTCCGCTGCTGGTGGTGAGGCGCACAGCCTTCGTATTTACGGTTACGGTTTTGATATCGTACTTGTGTTCTACATCGACATATGAGACCTTAACCGGTGCAGGAGTATCCAGATTGGTTATAGCGCCGGTGGTGGGATCGAGGGCAGCAAAAGCATACCAGCCATCGAAGGCATATCCCTTCTTCTCTGATGGAGTCAGAGTAGAAGCGACATTCCGGCCTTCGATCGGGGTCATGCCTGCGACAGGAGGCTCGGTCCAGGATTCCAGGAAACGGGAGGCAACATAAGTAGCCCCGCTGCTGCCGGGATCGGAGTCAAAGTCTATCCATCTTGCCTCGACGAAGATCGGGTAAAAGTCAACACTTGAGGTATCATCCAGATTTATGTTTACATATACGCCGTCCTTGCCGGGATCCTTGATTTCAGCGCCGGTATAATCAACAGTCTGCTTTTTTATCCAATTCGGAGCGGAAGAAGTTCCTGCATTGTACTCCCAACCTGTAAAGATAAGGTGTACAGGATCGGTGCTGTTGGACCTGATATCGCTGATCTTTTCTTCGATCTGTGGAGAGCTGCCCCTGACGATCATCTTGCGGTGGATCATATTATTGGAACCGCTTCCGTATGGATGAAGCATGAAATCAACAAAGTTATATGCCTCGAAAATAGGTGCGGTAAATACATGTACATTACCGTCCTCATCCACCTTGCCGGAGCCGGACACGCCGTTAAGAGTCCAGTTGACCGTGCTTCCTATGGCAACGTTCGTTTCAGCTATGCTGATGGGGCTTTCAAAGGTGATCTGCTTCGGGTGTCCCGGCCAGGAGTAATACAGCTTGGAATCGGATGTACCGATGCCGTACTCATCTGTTGTGCCTCCGATCACTTCGGGATCAACAACATACCAGCCGTAGAAATAGTTCTCGGAAACATTGGGAGGATCCGCGATCATCTCCAGAGCTTCTCCGTCCGCAAGGATCTGAGTAGTCTGACGATAGCCGCCCTTGTTGACGAAGCTGTAGGGATTTGCTGAATAGATGCCGGAGCCGGAGGTGGTTTCGGCTGCGCCCACATTGCTGATGAAGTGGAACATCACTCTGGGATTCTCGACGGTGCCGCCCTCGTGGTCGATGACGGTGTATACGGAGAAGCCGTCGGCTTCAAAGCTGACGCTGCCGGCCTCGTTGGTGGTCTCGATGAGTTCGGGCTGCTCGCCGAAGTGGACCACCTTCAGGCGCTTGCTGTCGGTGTCTTCCAGCTCGATGCGCACGGAAACGCTGCCGCCTGCGGGCTGCAGCGCTTCGCCCTCTGCCATTATGGATATGTCAAACAGACGGGCGTATCTGATGCTGTCCTCCTCGAGGTTCAGCAGTTCTGCGCTCTGCCTGATGTAATCGCTGTAGTTTTCGCTGTCCTCGGTGATCTCGGAAACGCTGAGGTCGGTGCCCTTCATGGGCAGACCTGCCTCCGGTCCGTAGCTGGCGGTGATATTGTAGACCAGCCCATCGGATGCGGTGATGATGCGGTCAAGGATAGTTACGTAGATACCGTATACGGAAAAGCTTCCGGATCTGAATACCACGTAATCGTTGGAGGACTTGGTGTCTGCGATAAAGTCGGGTCCGAGGGCGCCCATGTGGACCACTGCTGAGTTCTCTTCGCTTACGAGCTCGGAGTGGATGGCCACAGTGACGGGCTTTTCGGGCTCGATCTCTTTGCCGTCGGCGTTCACGAAGCTGATGTCGACTGCGGCGAGGCCGGTGATGGTGCCGTCCACGCTGCTGTCAAGGGTGCTCCTGAGGGCCTCTGTGTCTGCGGGACCTAGGACCATCCTGCTGCCTGCGGGCAGGGCTCCTCTGGGAGCGATGACGCCTACCCAAAGGCCGCCTTCCTCTGCCTGGAAGATCTGCTCGGGGTGGGTGACGACGGGTATGGTATAGATGGCGGGCTCGGTGGGCTCAGCAGGCTGAGCTTCGATGGAGCCATCGGTGCTTGTTTCGACGGGTTCTGCAGCTTCAGTTGCTTCAGTTACTGCGGCTTCGGCAGGCTCAACTGCCGCGGGCTCGAGCTCTTCGGTATTTATAGCTTCGGTGAACTCAGCTGCCGGTTCAGAAGCCTTGGCTTCAGGACCTTCTATGGTTGCCGCTTCGGCTGATTCTGCACCGGAGGACTCATCAGACTGGACTGTCGGCTCTTCTGTTTCCTGTGCTGTAAACGCAAGGCTTACACTTCTGAAGGCCTTCTTTACGGGAGCCATCAGCTTGCCAAGGCCTGTGGTTGGTTCAGATGCTTCTGCTGCAGGAGCCTCTGCTGTAACTTCAGGCTGTTCAACTGCAACAGGAGCCTCAGTCTCAGCGGTGGTCTCTGCAGAGCTTTCTGCAGTTTTTTCAGCAGCAACTGGAGCCTCGATCTCAGTGACGGGCTCTTCGGTAGTTTCTTTGGGTTCTTCGGCAGCTGCAGCCTCGATCTTTTCAACGATCTCGGTAACTGTTTCTGCAGCCTTTGCCTCAGCTTCTGCTTCGGCAGCAGGCTCTGCTACTTCAGATTCGGCAGCTTCAGTTAAGGGCTCCTCGGTGGTTACAGCTTCAGCTGCCTCAACGGGTTCGGCTACAGGTTCAGAGGCCTCGGTCTCAGGCTCTGCTTCAGCTGCAGGCTCTGCTGCTTCGCTCACGGGTTCTTCTGTGACTGTCTCTTCAGCTGCTTCAACGGGCTCGGCTGCAGGTTCAGAAGCCTCGGTCTCAGCTTCCGCTTCGGTGCCAGACTCTGCTTCAGCCACAGAAGCTTCTTCAATGGTCGCCTCTGCTGCTTCAACGTTCCCGGAAGCCGCCTCTGCTGCCTCAACGCTCTCAGCAACAGGCTCATCTGTTTCAACCGGTTCCGCGATCGCAGTCCCGGGCTGAGATGCTTCGGCTGCAGGCTCTGCAGCTTCAGTCACAGTTGCTTCTGCAGCTGCAGTCTCGACATATCCTGCTGCCTGGACCTCAGGCGCTGCAGCATCCTCCAGGCTTGAGCCCTGAAGGATCTTGTTCACCACGGACATGACATAGGCTTCATCTGCGCTGAAACCACCGGATACGTACATACCCGGTTCTTCGGCAGCGTCCTTATCGGAGATAGTAA
>JAEEGL015904491.1_pt1 | contig 10776 bp, 9 predicted proteins | sample 9134231 | NCBI WGS metagenome assembly JAEEGL01 (sample SAMN16246548, study PRJNA631951) | gut metagenome | biome: gut microbiome; feature: rumen; material: fiber-attached | host: Bos | place: Iran: Karaj | collected 2018-10
GCAGCAGTTGTAGATCAGATCACAACAGCAGCAGAGTCCATCATCTCCATTGCAGGCCAGACCAACCTCCTTGCTCTTAACGCATCCATCGAGGCTGAAAGAGCCGGTGAAGCAGGTAAGGGCTTCGCGGTAGTTGCTGACAACATCAAAGACCTTGCCGGAGATACAAATAATCTTGCAGGCGAGATCACCAACATGCTTTCAACAATCACCGATTATTCAAATAAGAACAAGGAACTTACAGAGGCCATCAAGGGTGCTATCACCAATGAGACAGCAGCTCTTGAGGAGATGAGTGAGACCTTCGACCAGATGCTTGCACTCCTTAAGGAAACTGAGGAAGGCAACAAGCAGATCGTTGAACTTGTTGAGACAATGAACACCGACAAGGAGAACATCCTTAATTCCGTTGAATCCCTTTCAAGTATCTCCGAAGAGAACGCGGCTTCAACACAGGAGACAAGCGCATCGCTCATGCAGCTTGATACCAACATGGAATCTGTTGTAGAGCAGGCAAAAGACCTTCAGAAGATCGCTGAAGAGCTTACTGCAAACGTTAAGTACTTCAAGGTTGAGCTTCCTTCGGAGGAACAGAACTGAGACTTTCTGCGTCATGAATAGTATATAAGACAGGTAAAACTAAATAACAAAAAGAAAAGGTGGTCACATCAGTGATCACCTTTTTGCTTGCTCGATTGATTTATGCCTTGTGATCGTTTCTTCTGAGAATCTCGGTGTAAGCCAGGATCAGTGGTGCTACACCCTTTGCTTCGTTTTCAACAACGGGCTCTGAGAAGTAGTACTCAAGGGAGCCGTCTCTGTGCTGTGCTCCGCCAAGGCCTGCCACCAGGCAGATTCCGCCAAGCTGCGGAGATCCGTCTTCGTTTCTTGAAAGGTACTTATAAGTGATGCCGTCAAAGGCTTTCATTGCAACTTCTTCAAATCTCTTTGGAATGTATCCAAGCCTTACGCCCTTTAAGAGGCCATAGGTGATAAGTGCTGTTCCTGAGGTCTCAAGGTAGTTTCTGTCGTCATCTTTTTTGTCCACAACCTGATAGAACATTCCGCTCTCATCCTGGAAGGGGATAAGGGCATTGGCCAGATTCTCAAGCATTGTCTGGAGGTACCTGTACTCGTAGTACATGGACTCGTCCATGGCCTCTGCTGTATCAACAAGAGCTACTGTAAACCATCCAAGGGCTCTTAGCCAGAAGTTTGGTGAAAGGCCGGTCTCCTTGTCTGCCCAGTACATATCCCTGCTCTCGTCGTATCCGTGGTAGTAGAGCCCTGTGTTTTTGTCCTTCATGAGGGCTTCTACATTCTTGAACTGGTTAAAGGAATCAAGGCAGCCCTGCATCTTGTTGTATCTCTTTTCGTACTCCATGTAAAAGGGCTGTGCCATGTACATTCCGTCAAGCCATACCTGATAAGGGTAGATGTTCTTGTGCCAGAAGTTGCCGGCATTGGTCCTTGGCATGGTCTCAAGCTGGCTCCTTGCGGTATCCATGGCCTTTCTGTACTTCTCTTTTCCTGTAAGGTCATAGAGCTTGAACAGGTTTTTACTGGGATTGATGTTGTCAAGATTGTATTCCTGTGGGCTATATGTCTTGATGGAGCCGTCCTCCTGGACAAACCATGATACGAAGGAATCTGCGAAATCCAGATATTTCTTTTCCCCTGTCATCTCGTAAAGTGAAAGGACTGCAGTGATCATGCATCCGTCAATGTAGTTCCAGTTGTTGGGCTTGCCCTGCAGGATCTTTTCTTTGTTCCAGAAGGGGTGCTCGGCGTCGGATTTCTCTAAAAGATAATCCACGTACTCGTCAAGCATCTTGTAGGTTTCTTCTCTTGTCATGGTGGTTCTCCATCTTTCTTTTTGATTAAAAAACAAAAATACATAGCACAAAATGTAAGTGCTTACATAATAACATATTATTGGAAAATATGATATACTGATTTTTCAGCGAGGTGGTAAAAATGAAAGAAAACACGACTAAAAAAATGCTTGATTGTATTGATGCATCACCCACAGCCTTTCACGTGGTGGACAATATTAAAAAAGAGCTTTTGAAAAAGAAATTTACAGAGCTTAAGGAGACAGAGGTCTGGAGTCTTAAGCCCGGTAGCTACTTTGTTACAAGAAATGACTCGGCCATAATCTCTTTTAAGATACCCGGGAAGGATTTCAAGGGCTTCCATATGATCGCAAGCCACAGCGATTCTCCCTCATTTAAGATCAAAGAGAACCCCGAGATGGCTGCGGCAGGAGCTTATGTAAAGCTCAATGTCGAGAAGTACGGCGGAATGCTCTGTGCAGAGTGGTTCGACAGGCCTCTTTCCGTTGCAGGAAGGCTTGTTGTTAACAAGAAGGGCAAGGCTGAGAGCGTTCTTGTAAACGTGGACAGGGATCTTGTGATGCTTCCTGCTCTTGCAATCCACATGGACAGGGAGGCCAACGACGGTCACAAGTACAACGCCCAGACAGACATGCTTCCGCTCTTTGGGGATGAGACCAGCGAAGGCAAGTTCTTTGACATTGTTGCCAGGGCAGCAGGGGTTAACAAAAAAGATATCTTAGGCCATGACCTGTTTTTGTATAACAGGGTTAAACCCACAATCTGGGGAGCTGGCGAGGAGTATATTTCCAGCTCAAGGCTCGATGATCAGGAGTGCGTATTCTGCAGTCTCTTTGGTTTCTTAAATGCCAAGCCCTCTGACTATGTGGCCATGCATCTTGTTTTTGACAACGAGGAAGTTGGCAGCACTACCAAGCAGGGAGCGGCTTCATCTTTCCTTAAGGATACATTGGAGCGCATTAACGACGGCCTTGGCCGCAGCAGGCAGCAGTATCTTGCAGCCATCGCAGACAGCTTCATGATCTCTGCGGACAACGCCCACGCAGTTCACCCCAACTATCAGGACAAGGCTGATCCTGTCAACAGACCTGTAATGAACAAGGGAATTGTCATCAAGTACAACGCCAATCAGAAGTACACCACAGACGGTGTTTCTGCCGCAGAGTTTAAGCTCTTTTGCAAGGAGGCAGGGGTTCCGTTCCAGACCTTTACCAACAGGTCGGATATGCCAGGCGGATCCACCCTTGGCAATATCTCAACAACTCAGGTATCCGTAAACACTGTGGACATTGGACTTGCACAGCTTGCAATGCATTCACCCTATGAGTCTGCAGGCAGCAAGGATCCGGAGTATCTTGCAAAGGTTGCTGAGGTCTTTTACGGGAAATGATTATCGCTGCCCGGTGCAGGTGAGAAGTAGTTTTTGGAGGAAGTAATGGGAATTTTTGATATATTTGGCAACAAGAAAAATGAGGCTTTGGCTGAGGCTGAGAAAGAGAAGGCCCGGGCAGCCCGGAAGGAAAAGGAGCTTGAGGAACTTAAGAAGGCTCACGAAGGCCTTGGATGGCCGGGGATTGGAAGGCTCAACCCTGTAAACATTAAGGGCGCCGAGGATATGGTCATGAATGAGACCGTATCCGAAGAGAGGAAGGATGAGATCGGGGAGTATGTTTACGCAGAGGATATCTCTCCGGACACGCTTAAGTTCTTTTCACCCCAGGAGCTGTTATTTCTTTTAACTGCATTTGAGATGTACCACAAGCACTCACCCCTTCCGGAGTTCGAGAAGAACCACAGGAAGGTTTACAACGAGCTTTTAGACAGGATCAGAAACGCTGAGTATCTGTTTGTTCTTTATGATATGAACACAGGATATCCTTTTATCGACCACGGATTTGCCTGTGTATATTTTGAAAAAGAGCTTGCGGATGAGGCAGCAGCTCTTTTCGAAAAGCAGTTCAGGAGGCTCTCTGTGAGACAGTGCCAGATCGAGGACAAGGAAAACCCCAAAAAGATCGGATTCTTTGATTTCCTGTACTACATCGGAATTGAGAATCTCATTATCGACAACGGCGCTTACAGAGCAAGATTCAAGAGAAACGAGATCGTTGCTGCTCCCGGAGAATGGGGCGGTGACAAGAGGATGATGCCCAAGAACCCTGCGCTGAACTTTGCCATGATGGACTGCATCGCAGAGAGGAAGTGGCCTGTTCAGTATGAAAAGAGGGATGAGGTGATAAAGGCCAAGGAAATGAGGATGTTCACCCTGATGAGAAACGGCCAGTTCATCGTTCCCATGAAGCACGAGGGCCCGGCTGAGGTCATGGGAGATGGCAGGATCAAGATCGACAAGAACTCCAAGATAGAGTTCCTGATCCTTAAGACTCCTGATGACAAGCAGCTGCTTCCTGTTTATACAGACGGCTTTGAGTTTGCCAAGGTCAGCAAGGGCAAGGAATGGAATGCCGGTGTGTTCAGGTTCCAGGATCTTATTAGATTTGTTGGGGACAGGGACGGCGTGACATTTAACCCCGACGGTCACAGGATAATCATGAGCAAGCAGCAGATGATGGTGATCGAGACTGCAGCTCGGCAGGCAGATATGTTAAAGGCAAAGAATGCCAAGATGCAGGATACTGATAAGGCTTAATAAGTCTTGTTTATGTGCGGAATATAGTCTAAAATTGTAATATAGTCTATTTATCTTTTACCCATGGTTCATGTAACGTGAAGGAGCAAGAGATATATGTTAGATCGATTGATGGGAAATTTTCTTGTGGAAAAGGGAATGCTCACCAAGCAGCAGCTTCTGGAGGCTTATAAGGTTCAGGAAGCCAGCCGCGCCAAGCTGGGCGTTATTGCTGTTGCAGAAAAGCTCATGAGCATTGCCCAGGCCGAGCAGGTAAACACCCTTCAGGCATCTATGGATATGAAATTCGGAGATATCGCCGTTGATAAGGGATATCTTTCCGAGACTCAGGTAACAAGGCTCCTTGAACTTCAGGGTAACACATATCTGGCTTTTTTGCAGGCTGTGGTAGATCTGGGATTTCTTTCCATGCAGCAGCTTGAGGATGCCGAGAACAACTATCAGGCACATCACGGTTTTACCGAGAGCGACATGGCTGCACTTAAGACCGGTGATGTGGAGCAGGCAGTTCCTATCTTTTTAGATACAGATGACCTTCTTTACAGAGAAATGTTTTCCATGGGCGTGAAAAACATGTACCGCCTTGTGGATAATCACGTATACATCGGAAAGGCATATAAAGCCAGAATTCTAAAGGACGAGGTTCTTGGCTATCAGCAGTTCCACGGCGACAGGGCAGCAACCATCACCATCTCCGGCAAGTATGAAGATATCCGGAAAATGGCCATTGCATACACCAAGGAAGAGTTTGTTGAAACCAAGGAGGATGCTCTTGACGCGGTTTGCGAGCTGATCAACTGTATCAATGGTCTCTACGCTACCGAACAGAGCAAGGCAGACGTCAGGATCGAGCTTGAGCCACCTAATTTCTCCGTGAACTTTGCGCAGGCTACCTGCGATGAAATGATTGTCTTACCGGTATTCATCAGAGGCGGAGAGATCAAGTATATGATCGCAGTATCTAAGGACTTTTCATTAGGCTGACAGGGGGATGGATATGACTAGTGTGCTGATTGTGGATGATTCAAGAACATCTCGCAACATTTTGAAGGATATTCTCGGCAGAGCGGGCTATAAGATTGTTGGTGAAGCTGTCAACGGCAAGGAAGGCGTGGCTTATTATGTTAAGTTCAAGCCGGATATTGTGACCATGGATATCACAATGCCTGAAATGGACGGAATAGAGGCCCTGCGCCAGATAAAAAGAGATAATCCTGACGCCAAGGTCATCATGATCACGGCAGCAGGACAGAAGGATAAGATGATGGAGGCAGTAAAGCTCGGCGCTGCTGAGTTTGTGGCAAAGCCATTCATCGAGGAAACTGTGCTGGATGCGCTTAGGCACTGTTCCAATGATACCTGAATAATTTGTAGCATATGGAAGCTGAGGGCTTTTGCCTTCAGCTTTTTTTATGTATAATTTTCTATGTGCTTTCCTATTGTTTAAAGGAGTTTTTTCTATGAAAAGAAAAGTTCTCATAACAGGAGCTTCAAGAGGAATCGGAAGGGCTATCGCGATCTCTTTTGCCAAAGAGGGTGATGACCTGTATCTGACCTGCAAAGACAATATCGAGATGCTAAAAGAGCTTGGAACTGAGCTTTCCGAGGAATGCGGCATTAACTGCAAGGTGTTTGCTTGCGATATGTCTGATTACGAGGCGGTAAAAGAGCTTGCGGACAGGATTGGGGATATCGACATCCTCATAAACAATGCCGGAGTGGCCTGGATCGGGCTCTTAACTGACATGGAGGTCTCTGACTGGGACAGGGTCATTGGCAGCAATCTAAACAGCGTGTTCTACACCTGCAGACTCTTTGCACCTTCCATGATAAGGAGGCAGAGCGGCAGGATAATCAATATCTCTTCTGTGTGGGGCAATGTGGGCGCATCCTGTGAGGTGGCTTATTCAGCATCAAAGGGCGGAGTTAACTCTTTTACCAGAGCCCTGGCCAAGGAGCTGGCGCCAAGTAACATTCAGGTCAACGCCATAGCCTGCGGAGTTATCGATACGGATATGAACAGGAAGCATCTGACGGATGCAGACCTGGAGGAGCTGGAGGAGGAGATCCCGTCGGGAAGAATGGGGGATCCTTCGGAGGTTGCAGATCTGGTGCTTAGGGTGAGTGAGGGACCTGCATATCTGACTGGGCAGGTAATTACCCTGGACGGAGGATGGATTTAACGTATTTTCAAAAAAGTTCTTTACAAAAAATAAATATGTGATAATATTCAATTGTGCACAATCTAATTTTTCAAATAAGGAGGTACTATTATATGTATGATCTTATAATCATTGGTTCAGGCCCTGCAGGTCTTTCAGCAGCTGTATATGCAAAGCGCGCAGGACTTAACATGCTTGTTATAGAAAAAAATCCTGTCAGCGGAGGACAGATAATCGACACCTACGAGGTTGACAATTACCTTGGAATTCCCGGGGTGAACGGATTTGACCTGGCCATGAAGTTCAGGGAGCACGCTGACAAGCTTGGCGCAGAGTTTGCTGATGCAACTGTTACTTCTATTAAATGTAAGGAAGAGGGAACTGATACCAAGGCTCCTGTATTTACAGTTGTTACAGATAATGGCGAGTTCGACACCCACACAGTGCTTCTGGCTACAGGCGCTCATCACTCCAAGCTTGGGATCCCGGGAGAGGAGGAATTCATCGGAAAGGGCGTTTCCTACTGTGCAACCTGCGACGGTGCATTTTATAAAGGAAAGGTTACAGCTGTTAATGGAGGCGGAGATGTGGCTGTTGAGGATGCCATCTTCCTTTCAAGGTTTTGCGAGAAGGTGTACCTGATCCACAGAAGAGACGAGCTTAGAGCAACAAAGGTGCTGCAGGATGAGCTCTTTTCCCTTCCAAATGTTGAAGTTATCTGGGACAGCGTGGTAAAAGAGATCAAGGGTCAGGATAAGGTTACTACCCTTAGAATAGAAAATGTTAAGAAAAATGAAGAGAGCGATCTTAATGTGGATGGAATTTTCGTGGCCATCGGAATCCACCCATCAACGGATCTTTTCGCAAGTTTTGTAAATTGTGACGATGGTGGCTATGTTTTAGCAGGTGAGGATGGCGCAACATCAGTTCCCGGCGTATTTGTAGCAGGGGACTCAAGGAAAAAGCGCTTAAGACAGATAGTTACAGCAGTGGCAGATGGCGCAAATGCGGTAACTTCTATACAGGATTTCATGGTTGGAAAGTCAAAATAAGCATATTAAAGTTGACAAATGAGCTTATGTGGCGTATATTTTTAAAAGATGTAACAAATTCGTAACAATTTTGGAGGTTAGTTTTGAACAAGCCATTTATGCAGTTTGCCGCTCTTTCTATGGTAGCTGCAATGACATTCACAACTTTTGATATCGACGCATATGCTTCATCTAATAAAGTAACAAGCGTACTGCCACAGGCAGGTTTCACTTATGCTCTCGGCAACAATCAGGTTTCTCTTTCAGGTCTTCAGGAGACTGTAGAGACTGAGAAGGCTGAGGCTGAGGAGGCTTCATCAAGTGTCAGCAAGACTACAGCAGAGGCTGCTGAGTCAGAGGAGACAGTTACAAACGTAACACCACTTGCTTCAACGGTTACAGACAGTATTCTTTCAGATATCCAGAGCGCTACCGGTGCAATCATCAGTAATTCTGAGATTGCAGAGGAGAAGGAGGAAGAAGAGGATTCTGAGGAAGAGCTCTTTAAGACACTGGTCATCGCCAAGGTTAATGACTATGTCAACGTCAGAGACTATCCAAGTGAAGAGGATGGCGAGATCATTGGTAAGCTTTATGACAAGTCTGTTGGTACCTTTATCGAGGAGGACAACGGCTGGTACAAGATCAAGTCAGGATCTGTTGAGGGATATGTTAAGGCAGAGTACTGTGTAACAGGTGATGATGCGGTTGACCTTGCAAGAGAGGTCGGAACAAGGATCGCTACAGTTACTACTACAACACTTAAGGTTAGAGGCGGCCCGAGCCTTGATGATGAGGTTCTTGGTCTCGTTCCTATAGAGGATCAGCTGGTAGTTGAGGAAGAGCTTGACGGATGGGTTAAGGTTAGTATCGAGGAAGGTGATGGTTATGTATCACTTGACTACGTAACACTTTCCACTGAGTTCGTTAAGGCTGAGTCCAAGGCAGAAGAGGAAGCTCGTCTTGCAAAGGAAAAGGCTGCAAGAGAAGCTGCTACCAAGGCTGCTAAAGAAAGCACATCCACTAAGAGCTCCAGCTCAGGATCTTCAAGTTACAACTCAGCAAGCTCCTACACTACAGCTACAAGTTCAATCGGTAGCGCAGTTGCCCAGTTTGCTCTTCAGTTCGTTGGTAATCCATATGTATATGGCGGAACATCACTTACCAATGGCGCTGACTGCTCAGGTTTCGTAATGAGCGTATATAACAACTTCGGTGTAAGTCTTCCACACTCTTCCGGTGGAGACAGAAGCGTTGGCGCAGCAGTTGACGGACTTGCCAATGCACAGCCAGGTGATATTGTATGTTACTCTGGTCACGTAGCTATCTACATTGGTAACGGACAGATCGTACACGCTTCAACAGCCAAGACCGGTATTAAGGTTTCTGATGCTAACTACCGTACAGTATTAGCGGTAAGAAGAATATTCTAAGCAACGAGAAATGCGAAAATAAACAAGAAGGGATAAATTCAAGCTTGCTTGATATTTGTCCCTTCTTTTTATTTTCATATGACGACTGTCATGAAACGAGGAACGCCGGCGTTCCGAGTCTGCATGTCTCGTTGCTTAAAATCTCCCATATGCACATAATTTCAAAAGTCAACAGAAAACTCCTTCGATTCCAGAAAAAAGTTATCCACATTATTCAAAGAAAAAAGGGCGATTTTTCGACTTATACACGAAGTTATCCACATTGTCCACATAAACTGGGGATAAAACTGAGTTTTACACAATAGAAAGCAGCAGCTATTTTTTGTGCAATTTTAACAAAAAGTGACTTTGGCGTAAAAGAAAGTAATTCATTTTCTCTAATAGCTCTTTTAAAATGGTATAATTATTCCAAAGATAAACGTCTTTCTATGACGCAGTAAAGGGGATGATTGCATGAAATTTACTATCGTAGGCAAGAATATTGATGTAACACCCGGATTAAAGGCAGCAGTAGAGGAGAAGATCGGTAAGCTTGAGAAGTACTTTACTCCCGATACCAATGCCAATGTAACACTCAGTGTTGATAAGGAGAGACACAAGATAGAGGTTACGATACCTGTTAAGGGCAAGATCATCCGCGCTGAGCAGGTGAGCAATGATATGTATGTTTCCATTGATCTTGTAGAGGAGATCATCGAGAGACAGCTTAAGAAGTATAAGAGCAAGCTGGTTGACGAGCAGCAGGCTGAGGGTAGCAGTTTCAAGAAGGAATATATTGAGGCTGACTACATGGACGATGAGGACATTCGCATTGAGCGTATGAAGAAGTTTGATCCAAAGCCTATGTATGCTGAGGATGCCTGCGTTCAGATGGAACTTCTTGGCCACAATTTCTTTGTTTTTGTAAATGCAGAGACGGATCAGGTCAATGTGGTTTACAAGAGAAAAGGAAATACCTATGGTTTGATCGAACCGGAAGTATAACATCGTTAACAAATTGACAATTTATAGAGTTTTTATAAAATAGCTCCCGGCCGGGAGCTATTTTTGTTGCATTTGACCAAGTGCTGTGCTACAATAAATCTGTTCTGATAAAAATTTATCAATCGGAACGAGGAGAGGTTTTCACAAGAGAAACTGGGCGTTTAGCCCCAAAAATGGAGGTAAATACGATATGGCACAGAAAGTAGTTATAGCTGGCGCAGTTAGAACTGCCATCGGCAAAATGGGTGGAGCTCTTTCAAACACTCCGGCAGCAGAGCTTGGCAGCATTGTTATCAAAGAGGCACTTAACCGAGCAGGCGTTAAACCTGAGCAGGTTGACGAAGTCCTCATGGGATGCGTTATCCAGGCAGGTCTTGGACAGAACGTTGCAAGACAGGCATCAATCAAGGCAGGTATTCCTAATGAGATACCGGCAGTTACAATCAACGTAGTTTGCGGCTCTGGTCTTAACTGTGTCAATATGGCAGCTGACCTTATCAAGGCTGGCGAGGCTGATATAGTCGTAGCAGGTGGTATGGAGAACATGTCAATGGCTCCTTACGCACTTCCTAATGCGCGTTTCGGATATCGTATGAACAACGGAACAGTTGTAGATACCATGGTAAACGACGCTCTTACAGATGCATTCAATCACTATCA